>Ga0181573_10002542_pt1 | contig 16849 bp, 11 predicted proteins | sample 101ome_25_FD_148643 | JGI IMG/M metagenome (GOLD analysis project Ga0181573, IMG submission 148643) | Coastal salt marsh microbial communities from the Groves Creek Marsh, Skidaway Island, Georgia - 101409BT metaG (spades assembly) | ecosystem: Environmental > Aquatic > Marine > Intertidal zone... | reverse complement strand
AGGCGTCCTCGCTCTGAACGATAAAAGCCCACTGCTCGCTTCCCGTCTGGCATTCTGAAAACTAATACAAATACACCCATACACATCCACGTCCACACACACGTCCACACACACGTCCACACACACGTCCACACACACGTCCACACACACCTCTCAACACACACCCAAACCCACGAACCAAGAACCAAAGAGTGATGTCCCGCTCCTTCGTCGCCCTGCTCGTCCTCGCCCTCGTCGCCCTCTCCTTCGGGTCGATGACCTCCGTCAGCGCCAAAAGCAACAACAAGCCGAGAGTCACGTGTCGCAACCCGAAGAAGAACTACCGCATTGAAGACGGCGCGTCGATCGGCTACGGGGACAGCTCGTCGCCAAAGGCATGCAGGAAGAGCTGCCAGAAGAAGAACAAGAACGGATACCTGGTCTGCGGCTCTTATGAGTTTGGCGCATCTCAACACGGCTCTGGCTGCCAGCTGTTCGCCCCGGGCGCCGTCTTGTCGAAGGGAAGCGACTGCTCCTTCCAGGGAAGCTGCACGAAGTATGCCAACGTGTGCGGCGACAACGAGCCCATCCTGTACTAATGATATCATGTGATCTATAAAGCCAACACCCCCAGTAGGACCCTAGCTTTCCGATCCAGCCCAACGATGCGAGAGGGCATAATCCCTAGAACGGCAGGCCATACTTCTCCCACACCTTACCGCCCTCCGGGAACCAGCCTGCGAACGAGCGAGCGAGTGAGGTCGAGTCTGGGCGTTGGGAGAGCGAGCGCGAGTTCAATACCCACCGACAGCGCCTGCGGAAGGAGCGCCGAGCGCGAGTGAGAGCGTGAGAGCGCACATCGGTCGAGTTCAATACCCACCCGGCCGCAGCGAGTTCATGCCGACCAACGAGGCGTAATCGTCTTACGGAGACGTCTTACGAAGATTCATCCTTCAACCGTGATACAAGTAAACGCACTGTTAATGCCCCAAGACGAACCGCACCACCGTCTCGATCATCGCCATGCCCGACTGCTCACTCGTGAAGTTATGGCAGCCGCCCTCGACGATGACCACGTCCGACGATGCGAGCCTCGCGCAGCGCTCCGACTCGGCGTAGTCGATCACTGCGTCGTCCCGACCATGCACGCACAACAGCGTGACCCGCGTGTTCGCCCCGATGGCCGACGCATAGTCGTCCATGGGCAGCGTGATCCGCTCCTTCACGTCCTCGTACGTCAGTTGCCACGTCCCCCACACCTCCTTCCTCGTCATCGGGCCCTCGTTCTGCAGCTTCTCCAGGATACCCACGCCAAACCGCTTCTCCAACGACTCCTTCCCCGGACAGAACCGCCCGGCCAAGTTGATGATGCGGGGCGGGCACGCGTCGGGGTGGTCGTGGCCATACTTGATCACGTTGCAACCGCCCTTGGAGTGACCGAGCACGCACACGACGTCGAAGCCCTGGTCCCGCATGTATTCCACCGCGGCATGAATGTCACTGACCTCGTCGCCGTGGTTCCCCATCCGAAACGGGCCCTTCCGCTCGGAGAGCCCGCCAATCGCGCACGGGTGGTCGAACCGAAAGCTGCCGACGCCTGCCGATGCCAGCGCCTGGGCGATCTCCGAGAAGCGACACGAGTTACGGTTGGAGGTGTACCCTGGGGGTGGTTCGAACGAGCCGGGCGCGGGTGAGAGTGGGAGTGAGAGAGTCGGTCGGTCGAGGCGCGCCGGCCGAATCAATGCCCACCGTGCGCGAGCACCACAACGGGCGGCGCTTTGGTACCGGCGGTACCGCTGGCTACCACGAGCGATCCCTTGAGCTCCTCGCCCCGAGCGGACTGAAACGAAAGCATTGTCTCCGCGTGGGGTCTGGCCGGGGCTGCCATGGCGCGAGTTGGGGTTCGGACAGGCAGCGAGCGCGGGGATCGAGATGCCCCGATCTGCATCCGAGTGTCGTCTGTCGTCTGTTGTCTGTCTGTGGGTGGCCGAGCGAGACCGATGCGATGCGATGCTGTCGTCTCTTCTCGACAATTCTCCCTTCCGAGTCAGTGACCAAACTGACAAAATGTTCAGACACGCAGCGAAAAGGCTTGTGCCCGCCATCTCGACGAGCTTCAGGGGGTTTGCTTCCGAAGCTGGTGCCGCGAAACAGTCGGGGGTTTGTTGTTTGACGCCAATATTCGCCGTAGATGGCAACCCGAGGTTACGACTCACCTCCTCGCTCGCTCGCTCGCTCTACAACGCAGGGGTCTGGCGGCCTCCTCCTCGGCCTGGCCGGTGCCGGAGCCGGATTGTACGTGGCACGCGAGCAGGGATACCTTGACACGCTTCTCGGGGCGCCTTCGAGCAAGGTGCCTACTGCGGACGACTATGCCAAGGTGAAGGCGGCGATCGCGGACGTCCTCGACAACGACGACCACGACGACGGCTCGTACGGTCCCATCCTGGTCCGCCTCGCCTGGCACACGTCCGGTACCTACGACAAGGCCACCGGTACTGGTGGCTCCAACGGCGCCACCATGCGCTTTAACCCAGAGTCGGGCTGGGGTGCCAACGCCGGCCTGAAGACCGCGCGGGACGTCCTCGAGCCCATCAAGCGCTCCTTCCCGTGGATATCCTACGCCGATCTCTGGACGCTGGCCGGTGCCGTTGCCATCGAGGAGATGGGCGGTCCAGAGATCCCCTGGAGGCCTGGGCGGTCCGACAAGGACGAGAGGACCCACGTCCCCTTGCCCGACGGCAGGCTGCCCGACGGAGACAAGGGTGCCGACCACGTCCGTGATATCTTCTATCGGATGGGATTCAACGACCAGGAAATCGTGGCGCTCGTTGGCGCCCACGCCCTCGGCCGCTGCCACCCGTCCTCCAGCGGGTGGGACGGCCCTTGGACCAACGCCCCAACCACCTTCTCCAACGAGTACTTTGTGCAGCTGGCCGATAACAAGTGGAGCAAGAAGAAGTGGAGCGGCCCGGAGCAGTACGAGGACCCGACCGGCTCCCTCATGATGCTCCCCGCCGACATGTGTCTCCTCTGGGACCGCAAGTTCAAGAAGCACGTCATGGAGTACAAAGCTGACGAGGACAAGTTCCGCGCCGACTTTGCGAGGGCCTTTTCCAAGCTCATGGAGCTCGGCGTGCCCTTTGGAAACGCTGCCTGATGGTCATGACCATCGACAGGATCATGTCGCTCGACATAAAATTACCTGCTACCTACTACCGAGCTCGGACAGCTTCAAGAACGCGCTCTCAAACTCTTGGAAAAACGCCCCCTGGTCACCCGCGAACCGCTCAATCACCCGCTTTGTCACCTCGCTGTCCGGCAGCACCCGGTCGCTCGCCAGCCCAATCATGCTCGCCATCTTGTCCCCCTCCTTCTCCCAGGGTCGCTCCAACAGGCTCCGATAGTATACGTTGTCGAACTCCAACGGCCCGCCGAACCCCTTTTGCCCGATCGTATGCGACCCCAGCAGCGCCACCATTTCCGTCGCCGAGAGCCCCATCTCCCCAAACACCGCCAGCTGCTCGTCGGCAGACAGCCGCTCCTCCGGGAGCCTCCCTTCCGGATCCGCGCCCGCTGCGTCCGCCCGGCCGACCCGGAGGCTGGAAAACATGTCCGGTCCGTTGGTCACTTTGACCGCGTAGGCCGCGGCCAGCACGATCCAATCGGCGAACGACAAATAGGCCGCGCGTCCCGATTTCGCGGCCACCGCTTGATCGGCCGCAATCAATTGCTTGATCAAGTTGGTCCCACGCTTCAACCCAAAGTTCTCGGGCCGCTCCAACTCGTACTGCACACTCCCGTTGACGCCCCCGGTCCCGTCCACCACCCGATACGTCGCCCCGTCGTGAAACACCAGCCGCAACATCAGCGGTGCCTTTGACTGCGGCACCGTGTCTCCGAGAATCGACAGAACTTGCGAAATCTCCGCCTGCGAGAGCTTGCGGAGCCCGGCGGCCGACGAGGCCACCGGCGGGAACGGGAACGGGAACGAGACAAGGGCTGACAGGAGGAGCGGCGCGGAGAGCACGGCACGCCGCGAGACGATGGCGGGAGAGTGAGGGGCAGGGAGAGAGGGAGGGGACGGCGGGTCTGGAACGGGGGGCTCCGCACCGCCCGTGGCATGGGTTGCGTGTCGAATGCAGCGACTCGGTCCCCCTGCGCTTCCGCTGCCTGCGCGCGTCGCAGGTACTCGATGGGATAGACTCGGACTGTATGTGATGGCCATTAGAAGTGCGTAGATTGCAATCTGTTGTTGTGTTTTCGGATTCGGAGGGCCCAACGGCCGATCAGTGACGGCCGATCAATGGGTTTGGCAACTGACCTGACCCTCCGGAGGCCAACCCAAACCGGAAGAACGGGCCAGCTGGCTTCGCGAGCAGTCGCGATGTTGCGATCGAGGCCGACGGACAGGGGGAGCAGCTGTCGCGACGGGAATAACCTCGGTCTCGGGAGGAGGGCAGCGAGGACCGGGTCCGTCCGCGGCGACGCTCCCTCGGACGTCCGTCGAGATCGAGGCCACCACCCTCGGCGCCGAGCCGATCTGGCCCCGATAGTCGTCCCAAATGACATGCGTGTGCCCCGATACACAGTCTCCGCTTGCGCCATGGGCGATCGGCCGGTCGCCCAGTCCCCGACTCTCTCAGCTTTAAGCTCGATCGAGCTCTCGAGCTTCAAGCCTAAAGACCACCAGTGTCCAATCGAAGACAGACAACCAATTCATACATACGTACGCACGTCTATCGTCGTGTCGCATACGCATAGGAACTCTGAAAACACGGCAACAGCAACAGCAACAACCGGCAGTTGGAAACCAAATCCGATTCGAGGATACCGCTCTGTAGACGGACCGCACCCCATGGCGTCATCCGCCCCATCAAACCCATCGACAAGGATACCACTCCCGCCGCTGCAGACGCAAGACCTGTCGGCGTTTGCGGCTACGGCTGAAGTTTCCGGGACTGAGAATTTGAAAATTACGCCCCACAGCGTCACTACGCAGCACGTGTTCGTGGACTGTCGTGGTTCGTTTGTTGCCGGGGATGCAGCGGTGGGCGAAGACGAGGATGCAGAGGGCTGTGGCGGGGATTCTCCCGGAGCCAGTTCTGATCGCTCGCTCCGGTCGTCTCGGGCTTCGTTCTCCTCGGCGACCACCGCGACGACCACCACCGCCGCCGCCCACGTGTCTACGTCTCGGGTGAACGTCGTGGTCCGTGTGCGTCCGGTGGACACGTCCGTGAAGACGTGCGTGTCGACGCACAAAATCAGTGACGGGGCGACGTCGGCGGCGCAGGTGCAGCTGCACGACCCGTCTCGTGACGTGCAACCGTTCGCGGTGAACGTGGATGCGGCGCTGCCGCCGTCTGCGGGCCAGGAGGACGTCTTCCAGGTGGTGGGATGGCCGATGGTGGACCACTGCATGGACGGGTTCAACTCGACGATCTTTGCCTACGGGCAGACCGGGTCGGGGAAGACGCACACGATGATGGGAGACCTGCTCCCGCCAGACGAGCGTGGCGGTGGTGCGGACTTGAACGCTGGGCTGATTCCGCGCGTGTTTGCGAGGCTGTTCGAGGCGATGGGAGAGGCGGCCGTCGCGGGGCGGCAGCGCAACGTCCTGGTCGAGTGTTCCTTCCTGGAGATTTACAACGAGGAGGTCACCGATCTGTTGAATCCCTCGTCGACGAATCTGCAGATTCGAGACGGCGATAAGAATCGCGGGACCTACGTGCAGGGGCTGAGCGCGCATCGGGTGGTGTGTCTGGAGGACGTGCTGCGGTTGATCGGGGTCGGGTCGGAGCATCGGAAGATTGCGAGCACCGAGCTGAACGAGCGGTCGTCGAGGTCTCATAGTGTGTTCACGGCGACAATCTCGTGGGAGAAGGCGGCTGGGAAGGATGACCAGGCGGCTGGGGCCGGCAAGCGGGTCGTGAGTCGGCTCAACCTGGTGGACCTGGCGGGGAGCGAGCGGGTGGGGAAGAGCGGGGCGACCGGGGAGCAGCTGGTGGAAGCGAGGAGCATCAACAAGAGTCTGAGCGTGCTCGGCAGGGTTATTTCGAGGCTGGTGGAGAAGCAGGAGCGGGAGGAGCGGGCGGAACGGGCGGGAGACGCCTCGACGACGACGACGCACGTGCCGTACAGGGACTCCAAGCTGACGTTCTTGCTCCAGGAAAGTTTGGGCGGCAACAGCAAGACGGCCGTGGTTGCTACGGTGACACCGAGCGTGTGCAGTGCCGGGGAGACGTATTGCACGCTGGCGTTTGCGGCCGGGGCAAAGAAGCTCACGTGTCGGGCGGTGGTGAACGAGAAGAAGGACAGGAGCGGCGGTCTCGTCAGCGAGGAGGTGCTCAAGGAGCTCAACGCATTGAGGGAGGAGAATGCGCGGCTTCGGATCGAATTGGAAGAGGGGCGGGTCGAGGCGGAGATGGCCGTGGGGGAGGCGCTCGCGCGGCGCAGCGCGGACGACGACCGGTTCCTGAAGGATCAGCAGGAGCGGGTCGAGGCGTTGGAGCGAATCGAGGCGTTGGAGCGAGAGTTGGAGCAGACGAGGATGTTGTTCGATCAGAACTCGCAGGTGATCGGCATGCTGCGCGCGGAACAGTCGGTCGTCCAGCGGGAGCTGGTGGAGGCCAAGGCGACGGCGCTCAGGGCGACGCAGGAGGCCAGCACGCTGCGGGCGAGCAACGTCAATCTGAGCAACGCGTTCGAGGCGCTCGAGGAGGAGAACTCGAGGCTGCAGTCGGCGATGGACAACCTGCAGGATCAGTTTGTGCACGAGAACGGGGAGCTGGAGCAGGCCAAGACGGACATGGCCATCGAGATCGAGCGGCTCGCGTCCGAGGCGGAGCTCGAGGCGGGGTCGCTGCGCAAGAAGCTGGACGAGGTGAACGCGGCGCGCAAGAAAGAGTTGTCGGAGATGCAGACAAAGTTGATGCTGCTTGAGAAGGACCTGGCGCACAGCAACGACAAGGCGTCGTCGGTCGGCAAGCTCAGGGACGACGCGGCCGCGTTCAAAGCGTCCGCCGACTCGTCCAAGGTCGAGATCAAGATGCTCAAGGAGAAGATGGCCGATGCGAAGGAAGAGTTCAACGCCGAGCGGGCCAAGATGCGCGATGACCTGGACGCGGCGCGGGTGGGCGAGCGGCAGATGGCCGATGCCCTGGCGTCCGCTGGACTGGAGAAGCAGCAGCTGGTCACCGAGCTGGACGCTCTCCGCGCGGACCGCGAGCGCGACTCGAAAGAGCACGAAAGCGCCGTGGAGGGTCTCGAGAACCGGATCAACGCAGAGCGGGCGTCGGTCGCCAAGTACAAGCGGATGGTGGGCGAGATCAGCAAGCTCGTCGACTGGGCCCAGTCCAACCAGGCCGGGTCCGCTGCGGCGGCGGCGGCCGTGCTCGCGGCATCGAACGAGAACGCGGTGATCAAGCCGTCCCCAGCGGCCCAAGCTGCGCTGCGGGTGGCTCGCATGAGCCTCAGCGCGGGCGGGAGCGTCGCGTCGCACCACGTCCTCCGCGACGCCAACATTTGAATCGAAAATACTACTACAACCAGGAATTTCCCATGTATTTGACCAAGAAACAACACGTTACACGTCACGTTCGTACAGCAGCAATGTTGCTCTGCAACGGCGGGAACTGGAAAATGACCACGCCCCTGTCCTCGTCGTAGAAGAGTACCGGAAACTTGGCGAATCCGTCCAAGAAGCCAGCGTTCCCGACGGCGTCCACCACGGTGTCGACGACGGTCTTCTCGGCGGGAAACTCCCTCGGCTCATCCTCGCGCGCCCCAGACCCGATCCAAAATTTGTCAAACTTGATCAGACACGTCGGCCGCATCCTGCCTTCCGCGACCATCTCTTGTCCCTCCTCCACCGCCCCGCTCGCCGACAGCCACCCGTCCGGGACGATCCCCCGATGTCGAACGTGGCTGACAATCGCGCCGTCCTCGATGATGTACCGCAAAGGCGAGAAGATGACGCCCACCGGTCCCGCGAGTCGCTTAATGTGTGGGGCCGAGAAGACCTCCCATGTGCCATCGCCGCGCACCGCGTTCGAGATGCCGCCGTCGACGCGACCGTCCGCGACGAGCGCGTCAATGTCCCGCTGCACGGCGTCCGGAACGCCGTCGTTCAGTGTCCGCGCGTGGTCCACGTCCAGTGCCGTCCACGCGATGACGCGTTGCAGCGCCCCGTCGACTGCCGACGGTCGTTGCTGCTGCGCTTGAATCCGTGGAGCGGTGCGTGCCGAAAGTTGGGTGAAGCTGGCCCCCACGCCCCCAAGCGGGCGTCTCTCGTGAACGCGCGATACACATGCGATACAAGGCTCCATGTACGGAACACTGGAAACCACGTGGTGGTCTTGCGCGAGCGCGAACATTGAACTGCAAAACGGCAGCTTGGTTTCATCCTAGACCATCCGCCTCAGCAGCGGCATCGACCTCAAGAACACCCGCGGGAGGGAGTACAGCGGCGGCTGGGAGACCGTCGTCGTGGAGGAGAGCGCCCTGCGAGGGGGCAGACGGATCGAGCCGCCGGGCTGCATGTACGGGTGGAGCGGGACGATGAGCCTTCCAACGTGCTTGGCGCCCTCGACGATGCTGTCCGCCTTGGCCACCTTGGGATAGGCGTTTGCAAAGCGGATGCACTCCTTGATCCACTTGGACTCGTGGCCGTCTTTGCCGTCCTTACCCACTTCTCCCTCTCCCTCTGCCACCGCCACCGCCCGTCCCCGGCCGCCCACGGCGGCGTCGACGTTTTTGAAGACAATCTCCCGGCCGAACCGCGTCAGCTGCCGCTCCCAGAACGGATACTTGCTGACCGGCACATTCAGCACGGCCTCCTCGAGGTCCTCGGTTGGGAACGGCTTGAACGGGTGCTTCTCCATCACGTGCTTGTGGTGCGAGCGGGAGAGGTCGCGGAGCATGTCGCGGAGCGGCTCGCCCGCCGCCTCCCACTTTTCCAGGGCAACCGCAAGGTCGTTGTCGACTTCGATGGCGCTCTCCGAATCCAGACCCATCGAGCTCAGCTTATCTTGCACGCTCGTGAGCTCCTTCCTCACGTCCTCCAGCTCCGCGTTGGCCTCCCTGATGCTCTTGGCCAGCCGCTGACACTCCTTGCAGACCGCGTAGATTTCGGCCACAGGAGAGTCGGCGTCCATCAGGTGACGCAGCGCGGACGCCGCCTGGTTCCTGCTCCGCGCGGGGAGCAGTGCCAACGCACACGCCGCGGGCAACAGGGGCTGCAGCGCCGCCTTTTCCATGAACGACTTTTCGATATGCCGCACAATCTCCTGATGCTTGTCGCCGGAAATATCCACATCCGCGCGTTCCATCTCCGCCGCGACGCCCTCCAGATACGTGACGAGGTTCATCAGCGTCGGTGGCGCCGCAGGGTACGAGTACCGGTAATCGTCCACTCCACCCGTCGAGTACATCGTCAGCGTCCACTCCAGCCCCTTGATGTATCCAGCGCAGTCTGCCGGCTTCCGCATAAGAATCTGCGGCGTGGACACGGCCAACTGCGCCGCCCGGATCTTCTTCCTGTCCACCAGCTTCATCCCAAAGTCCCAGTTTCCGGCAATCCCCCCGAAGTTCGCGCGCTTCTCGTTATGCACCGGCGCGTACTTCTGCTCGATGTTGCGACTGATTAACGCGGCCACCATCGGCGCGTTGATCCGCACCCGGAACCCGGGCAACGGCAGCGCGCTTGTCTGCACCGAGGCACCACCACCACGCACAGTACCACTCGTCCCACCGCCACCGACCTCTTCGAGCACCGTCAAGCTCTGCCCGAACCACGCCTCCTGCCGCCGCATATCCAGGTACAAGTTCCACAGCCCGGGCCTCGTGTTGTCCTTCAGCGTCAGCCCCTGACACCCGGGCAAGTAATCGTTCCCCGAGCTCAAGATCGCCAGCAACGTCAGATCCCTCGCCAGACTGCTCACGTCCCCGCCCACCCGCACCGGATCCGTCTCCAACAAACTCTCCTTCCATATCCTCGCCAGCTCGTCCGCCTTGAACACCTTGGGCTTCTTCTGCTTGATCCCCTTGCTATTCTTCCGCCTGGGCAGGTCGTCCACCACGAACACGTTCGGACGCGCCGCGATCATCGTCATCAGCAACAGATCCGAGTCGGCTCCCACCACCGCATGCGACGCCGCGTCGTTGTACTCGTGCTGCAGCAACCGCGACACGATCTTCAGCTCCCCCTCCCCCTTGACCGTCGAGTCCGAAAACTCATACTCCAAGTGCGCGTACCGCGGGTCCTGCAACCTCTTGATGATGTAGCACAGGAGCGAGTTGTGCACCTCGAGCATGAACAGCGTCCCCGTCGTCAGAAACAGGCTCGACACCCCCTTCGTCTTCATGTCCCTCGGGCCGCCGCGCTGCCCACCACCGCCACCACCACCGCCACCGACACGCTTCTTCTTGCCGATGATCCCCTCGTCCTCGCTCGCGCCGTCGTCGCTCCCACCCTCCTCCCCCGTGAGACTCTTGTCCGCCTCCTTCTTCCGCCGCCGACGCTGCTCCAACAACTTGGCCAACGGCGCGGGCCCGTCCATGGCGATCACCACCCGCTTCGTCGGGCCCAACCCGTCAATCAGCTCGTCCAAACGCCGATGCAACAGAACGTGAAAGGCAGACTTTGAGTACGCCTTTCGGGTCACCGTATGCAACGTCGACGCCAGGTCTATGTACACCGCGTCGTGCGTGCTCGGAGCGCCGTGCGGTTTCGGGTCCTCGAATGCATCCGGGTAGCGCGCCCGAAGCCACGTTGAAAACCCCGGGATACCCATGGCCAACGTTGAAGACTGGCGGGATGCAGTGCTCGGCGTTTGTCGTCCAAAAACGACGCCTTTCCGCGGAACTGGTCCCTCCGCACGCCGGTGGGAGGTGGTTGTAGTCTCCTGGTCCTGTCTACGCGGTGATATACGCGACTTTCGTTTCTCTTCTTCTCCCGTTCGAGCCTGCGCCAAGCCAAAAAACTTCCGAGTCGTGGCGGTCAGGTGACAAACTTCTTTTCCGCTCCCACCGCACGAGGCGTTGCTGGATAGATAGATAGAACAACCACGTGCTCGTCCACGCCTCCAAGCAACCGTGCCCGCGTTCGCCTCGAAAATCTCGCCAACATGGACGTGTTCCGCCGGCTGATCGGTGGCTCGGCTTCGTCTGCCCAAAACCACGAAGGCGACCGGTCCCCGTCCCCGCCCCCTCCCTTGGTTCCCAAGCCCGTCCAGACGAAGCGCCACTTAATGCACTCGGCGGTATCGCTGGCCATGATCGTGTGTTCGGCGCTGATGATCTGGAAGGGGCTGATCGCGGTGACGGGCAGCGAGTCTCCCATCGTGGTGGTGCTGTCGGGATCGATGGAGCCCGGGTTCTACCGGGGGGATATTCTGTTTCTGAATCGCCCCGAGGTGGCCGCCAAGGCCGGGGACATCGTGGTGTACAACACGGGAACGAAGGAGGACATTCCGATCGTGCACAGGATCACGAGGATGCACGAGCATAGCGAGGAGGATATCGAGGATGTGCATATTCTGACCAAAGGGGATAATAATTACGGCGATGACGTCACGTTGTACCCGAGGGGGATGTATTGGTTGCAGCGGAAGCACCTGCTGGGGACGGTGCGGGGGTTCTTGCCGTACGTGGGGATGGCGACGATCATCATGAACGACTACCCGATGGTCAAGTATGGGCTGATTGGGTTGCTCGCGTTGTCGGTTATCTTCTCCAAGGACGATTGATTGATTGATTTTCGTTCAAAGGTTACTGGGTGGGACGGAAAGTGCACATCGGCGCAACTGACGTGCATTGTCAGTCAGGTGATCAGGTGATCAGGTGATCAGTTGTCAGTCTTGAGGGACTTGGAGGAGGTCCTGCGGGTGGTCTTCTTGGTGTTGGAACCGTCCGCGCCCGTGCGGTAGTAGTCCGAGTGGGCAGCCAGGGAAGCGAGGTCGCCGAGGCCGAACATTGGGAGAGAGAGAGAGAGAGGGAGGGGGAAAGAGAGTAGTTGTATTCGTTTAATTCGTTCAATAGAGGGTAAATGTGTGCCGTCCGGAAAGTTCGCCTTGATGCGGACGCGTCAAAGGACGCGGGGGGCGCGTTTAGTTCCCGTAATCCACGACGGTCGACAGTCCCCCGTCCTCTTCCTCCTCGTCAGCCGTCAGCCGCATCGACAGAAGCCGTTCATCAAGGCTGAGGACACCGGCAAACTCGGCAGCGGCCGTCGCGGCCGCGAGCATCTCCTCCCGGAGAAGCGCTTCGCCGGGAGTCATCGTCCGCCCCCCGCACCTCACCCCGATCGGTTCTCCCATCCTCACCAGCGTCTCCAACGACCGCATGCTGTTTGCCGACACATCCTCGTCGAATCTGATGGCGTCCTTGGCGAAGAGCGCGATGCAGGTCGAGCCGCCAAACTTGAAGTACCCGAGCTCCGTCCCTGCATAGAGCGAGCGAGCGAGGGCGAGGGTGAGACCGAGACATAGATATATATATAGAGAGAGAGAGAGAGAGAAACAGGTTCGGCAAACCTACCGCGGTCGATGTCGTCGCCGACTTTGGCCGTCCACACGATGGTGCCGACGAGCGTCGCGCCGATGGCCACGAAAGCCACCCGGCCAAGGTCGGGCGTGTCGATGAGCATCACGGAACGCTTGTTGACGGTGAACACGTCGGCGTGGACGCAGTTCACGGCGATCGGGTTGACGGTCAGCAGATGTCCGGGGACGTCGGTGATCGAGACGATCGTTCCGGCGACGGGCGCGTGGTACCGGTGATAGTCCTGGGGCGCCAACCGAAAGATGGCCATGCTGCCGCCGTGGAAGTCGCCCGCGAGCGCCTCGTCCGCGAGGAGCCCCGCGAGCGAGAAGTTCCGGCCCTTGACCCAGAACCTCGTCGCGTCGTCCACGGACTCGTAGACGTTGAGCCGGCAGTCGGCTGCGGACACGATGACGTCTTCGGATCCGCCGATGGGCCGGGCCCCGGGCCGGAGCTTGCGGGAAAAGAACTCGTTGAACGTCGAGTACTCTCCGGCGGGCTTCTCTGAGCTGGACATGTCGAGCTGCCCCCGGAACGACTCGATGAACGGCGCAATGTCCTTCGCAGACTCCTCGCTGTCCCGGTAGGCGCCCTCGCTCACGCTCATGTCGCACATCCGGGCGAGGAACCCCGAGTTGCGAAGAAACCGCCGCCCGATCTTGGACTGGTAGAGGGTCCGCATGGCCATGATGACGAGCGGCGAGACAATCTCCTCGATGACCTGTTTGGTGGTCCGATCGAACAGCAGGATGGAGTGCGCCGCCGAGCCCACCCGTAGGCCGCCCAGCTGTTTCGCCGCGCGCTTGCTCGCCGACGACCCCCCCGACTTTCTTCCGGCCCTGCGAGGATAATGGATCCCGTTCCACTCCGTCAGCTTGAGTGCCCACGCGCGGGACGCCTCGCTCTCGGTCAGATACCCCGCTTTCATCTCCCCGCCGGCGTCTCCGACGCTCTGCGAGAGGGCGAGCCAGCAGTACAACACGTTGCTCGCCCCGCTGGCCGGGTCCGTGGGAAAGACCGCTCCGTCCACCGGGCAATATGGCACGAATCTGCTCAGGTTCGCCCCGGAAAGTTCGTCTCCGTCGTCGCTCGTCGATAGCGCCCTGGCGATGCTCACCACGGCCAGCTTGGTCGCCGTCTCCGCGTCATGGTCGGACGCCTGCGCCATTTCCAGCTCGCGTGCCCTCTCAAAGACGCCGAAATAGTCCTCGTCGCTCGCATCGGAACCAAACGCCTGCATCACACACCGGAACTCGTCGAAATCCAGGCCGTCCGACTCGTCCCAGTCGCCGACCGTCAGCAGCTTGATCCACAGCTCCTCCTCCAGCTTGGCCACGCCCGCGGCCCTCGCGTTGATCGTCAGCTCTCCCACCACCACATCACCGCTGGGCGCGCACACGTCCACCTTGGACTCGTACAGATGACTCGGCAGCTTGCCGTCGCTCATGCGAGACGCCCCGTGCAGCGCGACGTCCATGTCGTCCCGTACCGCCGCGCGGATCAGCGGATCCAAGTCCACCAGACTATAGCCCACAAACTTGTTCTTCAGCGCACCATCCAGCCTACCACGACAATACACGCCCACCCGCAGCTTTGTGGCCCCCTGCTCGCTCACCACAAACGTCGCCCCGCACCCGTGCTTGATCGAGAACGGATGCCGGTCATCTCCACTTTCTTCCTTGTGAACGGCCTGATCCGGGGTCACAAAAGTCTGCTTCCCGATACTCACGGTGCAGAAGCTCTTGACCTTCTCCTGCTCCACCGCCTTTTTCCGCGGCGGCAGGCTCGCGGCGTCGAGAACCTTGACCGAGTCGACCACGAGGTGTATCAGCTGACACTGCTGGCTCTGACTCCGAGAGATAGACGCGTCATGGGTCTCTGGGTCCTGTTCCTTCAGAAAGTCCACGTCGACGAGCAGCCTCGAAGGGAGTCGCGCCAGCTCGATTCGCTGGCTCGATTTCCCCTTCCGCTTCGGTTTGGGGCGCTCGCCGTTGGGGTTCCCACCGGGCGCTTTCGATTCCTTCGTGCCGTCGGGATGGCCACGTCGTGATTGACGCGACCGCCACCAGCTGCCGAGGCCCATCTCAGCGTCTGAAAAGAGAAAAAAAAATTGGGGGATTACGAAACTTGCCGTTGGCCACATCCCAATACCAATACCCAATACCCTACCTACCTACCAAATACGCACGTCCCAATGAGCGCCCTGGCGCGGCAACAGGGCGTCTTGAACGCCTGGAGTGCCCGGCATGCAAGTTGCAAATTACGACGCAGGGCCCGTGATTTCGCCCCAGCCCGCGCACCCCAACGCCCGTTCCACACACCAACAACACGAATGCGGCCAAAAACCCTGATTCGTGCCATCTCGTCCGAGGAAGACGAGGGGCTGGCGTACGACGACGGCCTTTCGGACCTGGACGATTTGCCCGGCCCGCTGGACGAGGGTGGGTTCACGCCGTTTGAATTTATCGAGTGGACCAACGTAACCATGAAGCACGAGGTGACGATTGCAGTGGATAGACCCATCGGCGACTGTTACAAGGTCTGGGAGTCCCGGATCAACTGGCTGCAGTGGTTTGACATGATCGACGAGGTGGGGTTCCACGAGGAGGAGCCGAGCTACATGAGCATGTATATGTGGTATCGGTGGGCGACGACGCCGTTTCTGGAGCTGTATGTGACGCTGGACCGGACGCAAGAGGAGGAGAACAAGTACATCCTGGAGGAGCCGGTGGAGGGCTTTCCGCTGGTGGCGGCGGTGCTGTTCACGAAGGAGCGCGACGACGACGCGGCTGCGACGCTGGTCACGCTGCGGGTGTCGTATCTGCTCCCCAAGGTCCTGCACGAGTTTGCGGGGCAGCTGGCGGTGTACGGCGACGTGAACAGGAAGCTGGAGAAGTGCATGGAGAAGATGAAGGGGGTCGTCGAGGCGGTGGATATGAACGTGCTGGAGGAGATGCAGCGGGAGAACGAGGAGGAGATCAAGGCGAGCTTCGTCGAGCAGCGGAAAAAGAAGGAGAAGAAGAGGAAATCGAGTCTGAAGATGAGCGAGACGGTGGCGAGCAGGGTGGAGGACGAGCTCGAGATGGAAGAGGAGGCGGGTGGGAGGGAGGTCCGCGGCGGCGGCCGGAAAGCCATGCGCACACGGAATCCGGGCGTCTAGTGTTTTACAATGTAAGGACCGTAGATCGACAGCGACGTGCACCCACTCACCCACTCACCCACTCACCCACTCACCCTCGAGCCCGTGCCATCGGCCGCTCCTTCCCTTGCTCCTTCCGCTGAGTAGGACATCGGCACATCTAGTATCTGCGCCGCTTTTTGATGCGCACGGGTGGTTCAACCCACCCCGTCGCTGTGTGCGGCGCGGGGAAACGCGTGGGGTTGTCAAACCGCACGTACGTACCCCACAGGTATGCGGTCCGGAACAGCTGCAGATGCGGGCGCATGCAATCAATCGCCTTGCGCACGTCCAGGTAATGCACGAGGTTGACCATCCGCTCGTTCATCATCTTGCTCCAGACGAAAGCTGCGAGCGCCTGCCTGCTCCGACCGAAGGTGGGATTGGCAAGTTCGGGATGCTCTTTCTGAGCCTTGACGACCCCCTCCTGCGCAAAAGTGACGAGCCCATCCGCCAGCTCCGGGACGTGCGCCTCACGCTTCTGTCCCTTGGTGTGGTACAGCCTGGCGTTGTCCGCAACGCGACGAATGTCCTCCATGAACTCGTCGAGAGAGACGTACTCGTTGTTATCGGCCTTTACCTTGATGTTCTGGATGTACATCTCCCGCTCCTTGGGCACGTAGACGTTGTAGTCCGAGAGGCGGCTCTTGCGGACGGGCGAGAAGTAGCAGACGTAGTCCATCTCCATCAGCTTCTTCAGGAATCTCCTAACGATCCCGTTGAGCGCGGTCCTCGTGTACGGATTGGATATGTCCGACAGACGGAGAGCATCCCTACCATTGACGGCATCGTGCCGTACCAGAAACTCGGCCAGCGTGTCGATGACGTCTTGGTCGTAGCGGTCGCGGAGGAATCTCTTGACCCCTTCGGCCTCTTCCTCCCGGTCGATCATCAGCGTCATCAGCTTTGAATCATTCCGGATAATGTCGAGCGGGTCAAGTAGATGCTTGAAATCGTCCCACTTTGCCGGCAAGGTGTTTGGTGGGTCGGGCCGCCTGTTCCTGACGGAGTTACTGCCGACACGTGGAGCGTCGAAGGGGCCGGCGAGTTCAGGATGCGCCTTCAGGACCTTGTCGACCTCCTCCTGCATGAACTTGACCAGCCCCTCGCCGAGCTCCGGGATGTGTGCCACCCGCTTCTCTCCCTGCGTGT
>Ga0181573_10002541_pt1 | contig 16850 bp, 10 predicted proteins | sample 101ome_25_FD_148643 | JGI IMG/M metagenome (GOLD analysis project Ga0181573, IMG submission 148643) | Coastal salt marsh microbial communities from the Groves Creek Marsh, Skidaway Island, Georgia - 101409BT metaG (spades assembly) | ecosystem: Environmental > Aquatic > Marine > Intertidal zone... | reverse complement strand
GCTCGACGCCGTCGGTCAGTCCTCGCAAGGCCGCGCACCAGCCGCTTAAGAAGACGTCTGCGTGCACGCTGATCGTCTCTGGTGTTCGCATGCTCACTCTGCCGACGGAGACGGCCGCATTCTGGACGAGGCTCCTGGGCACGGTGGCCATGGGGGCGTTGAGGAGCGGGGCGAGGCGTTCGAGGGCCGGGAGGGCAAACTGGGCGACGTCGGCGGGCTCGCAGGTCTTTGCGAGGATGCCTGGGGTGCGTGCGTGTGTGTGTGTGTGTGTGTGTGTGAGTACGTGGGTGGGTGAGTACGTGGGCGAGCCACTCGCTCGTTCGTGTCACGCACTCGTGCGAACGACAAATCGTAATGATCGTAATGATACCTACCGAGGCTCCACGCGGCGTTGTTGCAGGCATCGACGGTGGCCGGTGTGATGGCGGTGGGGTGGAGCGTGGCGAGGATGGCGGTGAGGAGGGGGGAGAGGAAGGGGAGGAGGCGGGCGGGGAAGGGGGGTGGGGTGGCGAGGAGGTCGCCGAGGAGTCCGAACGTGGCAGTCAGGAGGGACGGGAGGGAGGACTGGGCCGCGCGGACGAGGTGGGGGCCGAGACTCGGGGCAGCGTCGAACGCCCTGCCGAGTGCTTGCGCCGGGTTTGCCGGCGCAGGAGTGGCCTGGAAGCCCTGAACCAGGCCGTCGACGGCGTCCAGGAGGTGCTCGATGAAGCGTCCTGCCTCCTCGGCGTCAAAGGCGCCGCTATCCATCGCGATGATGTAGCGTTCGATCATGTTGTCCAGCTTGACGAAGAGTCCCTCGAGGTCTGCGACGTGCTCTGGGCGCTCGCACGGAACGCTGCACACGTTGCTGAGGCAGTCCAGGTAGGGCAGCAGCTCCGGGTCGCCGTCCGCAAACGTATCGAGCTTGCCGAAGAGGCAGCCGAGCATCTGCTGGTGTTGGGACGATGGCGCCGACGATGGCGCCGACGGTGACGCTGACGACGACGACAAAGACGCGACCGACGAGAGCGGAATGCCGTGCTCGTGCGCACAGAGCACGACCACGCTGGTGGCGTCGTAGACCGCCCGCATCGCCCGTCGCCCGTATCCGTTCAACCCAAAGGCCAGCGCACCGCAAATACTGTCCACATACCCCTCCACACGTAACACACACGCGGCGTCCTCCTCTATCAGCGTGGAAAGGCTCCCACACGCCGACACCTGCACGACCCGGTTCCGGTCCTGCAGCAGCCGCTCCAGGATCCCGGCCAGCACCGCATCCAGACCCCGCCTGTCCCCCTCCGTCGCCCGCATAATCACCTGCCTCGAATATCTCGTCAGCGTCCAGCACGAAATCACGCGGACCATGGGCCGAGGGTCCCGGAGGCCGGGTAAGGCCGCGGAGAGGATGGCGTCCAGGTGCTGCGCGAGGCCCGAATGGCAGCCGTGGCTCACCGCACCCAGCGCGAGGATCGCGGCCTCTCGCGTGCGCCAGTCGCCCGTATCGTTCAGACACGCCTGGACGTTGGGAAGAAGAATCGGGAGGATGTCGTCGCCCAAAAAGCTCGAGATCATGTCCAGTCCCGCTGCCGCCGACTTGCGCAAGTTCCAGACCGTGTCGTCGTCGTCGTCGTCGTCGTCATCAGCGCCGTCTCCTTCTCCACCTCCTCCTCCACCTCCTCCTACCCCTCTCCCCCTCTCCCCCCCTTTGCCCCCGCCGACGTGCGGCCGCAACACCGGCGCCCCCCCACCGGCCGCATCCTCCTCCTCACCCCCCAACACAACGACCCCCTCTTCCACCATCTCCGCCTCGGCCACCTCCTCATCCCACTCCTCGAACCGCATATTCCGCAGCAACAACGGCACGATACGCCCGACAAAGGGCCGCAGCACCGCACCGTCGAACCCAGCCTCGGCAAACACCGTCCAAAACTCGCTCGCCTCCAACGCCACCTCCGTACACGCCGCACTCGTATCCTCTGTCGCCTGAATCATATACCCAATCAGATCAGGAAGCCGATTCGACGCCACCAGCTTGCTCGGCGCCAACTCCGTACAATGATTGAGCCCGACACACACCACCCGTCGCACGGCCGGGGCCGGGTGCGGCGCGAGGGCAAACAGGCAGGTGATGTAGTTCTCCAAGACACCCGGGGTATCGAGGAACGACGAATGGTTGTAGAGCGTGTAGTTCATCGTCGTGATGAGCTTCTGCACGATTTGCTGATCCAGCGGCGGGTGCTCTTGATGACCGACAAGCACGGCAGTCTCGTTTGCGTTTGCGTTTGTGGCGGCTATGGTTTGCAGCAGCCCGAGCACCCGGGCCCAGAGTACGTCCCACCGAGGAATTCCGTTGGCATTGATGCCAACGGCACCGCGACAGTCACCGATGTCGTCCCCTCCATCCACCCCCTCCATGCCCAACAGCACCGCCCCACAATCCTCCCAAACCTTAACCAGCACGTCCACGGCGCCTTCCATCCCAACGGTTAACTCCAACTTTGCCGCCTTTGCCGCGACCGCCGACGCCAACGACGAATCCAACCCGGCCACGATCCGCCCCATGCTCCCCCCGTCTTCAACCACCCAACTCAACCCCACCAACCCGGCCACCACCGTTCCCACCGTATGCCGCAACCCCCGCTCCTCCAACCCCAACCCCAACCCGCCCATCGCCAAGTCCACCAGCAACGGCAGCCACCGCCGCACACACCCCAGCGTATTCCCGTCCCACGCACGCGCACCATCCGAAGACAACGTCTCATTCTCGTGCTCGCTCTCTCCCACCACATCGTCGCGTACGAGTTTGTTCGTCGGGGCGACGTTCGCGCCCCCCCGAACCACCGCCGCGAGCCGACGTAACTCGTTCTTCAACACCAACCCGGCACTCATCCGCACGTGCGTCGTCGTGGCCGTGGCCGTGGTCGTGTCGGTTCCCACGTCGACGCCCGTGCTTCCGGTGCTTCCGATGCCGTCTCCGTCTCCGTCTCCGTCTCTGTTCTCGTTGACGTCCGCCCCCACGCACAACACCCAGCCCAAGTACCACGGGTAGTCGTCCACCCCCGCCATGAACGCACGCAACCGCGCCAACACCTCGTGGGTACCCGTACGACGACTCGACGTCGAGGAGACGCCCACGCCGACCACCACCCCGTCCCTGATGATACTGACCAGCTCAGCCAGCCGGACGGGGTCGGGGCGGTGCTGATGGACGACGAGAGAGGCCATGAATACGTTTTTAAGTGGCCACGTGCAGTTTAAAAAAACGAGAACGTTTCACGTTCCCAACGCGTCTCTACGTGATTGACACGATCAATCGGTGGCGCGTGGTGTCTACAGCGCAGCACATCTGTCGTGCGGCGGTCTCGGGAGTCCAATAGGCGTCGGATTTCCACTTTTGCACTCGAGCGCATCGGTTCTTGCATTCGCTTCGCGGAACGCTTTCCCGGGACGAGCGAGCGCGGGATGGCTGCGGAGGATGTGAAGAAGTTGAAGGTTGCGGAGCTGAAGGCTCGGTTGGAGGCGCTGGGGGAGAGTACCAAGGGGTTAAAGGCGGAATTGGTGGCGCGGTTGGAGGCGAGGTTGGCGGGAGGGGCTGGTGCGGTGGCCGATGGGAAGGCGGTGGACGTGGAGGTGGAGGTGGAGGTGGGGGGCACAAAGGCGACGAAGGCGACGAAGGCGACGGGAGCAGCAGGGCCACCAGTCCCAGAGGACATGAACGGGAACGAGATTGCTCTCGGCAAGGTCGGCAAGAGTCAGGGCAAGGACAGTGAGCGGCTGCAGCAGCAGGCTGCGACGTTGCCTCGCACGGATAAAAAGCTGACGGCGTCGCAGAAGATGAACTTGAAGAAAAAGATGCGGAAGCAGAAGCAGCGGGACGCGCGGGCGTCGGCCGCCGAGGCGACAAAGCCTTCGAAGCCCTCGAGGGCTTCGAAGGCTTTGAAGCAGCAGCAGGATGTGGTGTATGTGGAGGAGGGTATGGAGCATGCGCAGGTGGTGGGGATGATGTCGGAGGAGGAGTTTGCGAGGATTCTGAGGCGGTTCAACGGGGAGGACGAGGACGAGGACGGGGGCAGGGACAGTGCGGGAGCGGCAGGAGCGGCAGGAGCGGCAGGAGCGGCAGGAGCGAAGGAAACAAACGGCGATGCTCGTCCGACGGCAACCGCAACCGCACCCGAGGGGGCCGCCGCCGCAGCAGCATCCGCAGGCCCCTCCAAACAAAACCCCTCGAAACGGGCCATCAAGAAGCAATCCCGGATGAAGATCGGGGAGCTCAAACAGCACTGCCCGCTTCCGGAGGTCGTGGAATCCTGGGACGTCACCGCGCTCGATCCCATCCTCCTGGTGCACCTCAAGGCCGCGCGCAACACCGTCCCGGTCCCGCGGCACTGGTCTCAGAAGCGGCGCTACCTCCAGGGGAAAAAGGGAATCGAGAAACCGCCCTTCCAGCTTCCCGCATTTATCGCGGCGACAGGAATCGGGGAAATGCGACAGGCGTATGCGGACGATGCCGAGCAGGAGTCGCTGCGTGCGCAGGGCAAGGCGCGGACCAGGCCCAAGATGAACCGGATGGATATCGACTACCGCGTGCTCTACGACGCGTTCTTCAAGCACCAGGAGAAACCGACGGGGTTGAGTAAGCACGGGGAGTTGTATTACGAGGGAAAGGAGTACGAGATGAGCAACCGGAACTTCAAGCCCGGGGTGATGTCAGACGCGCTGCTCGAGGCCCTGGGGATGGATCCGTCGCAGGGGGCAAACCAGCCGCCACCGTGGTTGGTGAGCATGCAGCGGTACGGTCCGCCGCCGTCGTATCTGTCGCTGTCCATTCCGGGCTTGAACGCGCCAATCCCGCCGGGCGGGCAGTTTGGATATCATCCGGGTGGCTGGGGCAAGCCGCCGGTGGATGCCTACGGGAACCCGATTTATGGGGACGTGTTTGGGCAGCAGGGCTGGGACGCGGACGACGACGGGTATGGGGGCAGGGAGCGGGTGTATTGGGGCGAGGTCGACGAGGTCGAAGAGAGCAGCGAGGAGGAGGAGAGCGGCGAGGAGGAGGAGGAAGCAGGTGCGGATGACGGCGACCAGGCCGAGGAAGAGGAGGAGGAGGAGGAGCCAGAGCCGACAACGCTTCCGGCGTCGACCATGGCGTCAGTGCAGCTGCGGAAGGACAGCGTCAAGGAGTCCAAACAGCTGTACCAGGTGCTGGAGCAGAAGCAGGCGTCTGCGCTCAAGGCCGGCGTGATGGGTACCGACCACGTGTACGACATCAGCGGCGCCGGCCCCGGCACGCAAGCCAAGGCGTCCTCCAAGAAGGAAAAGGAGAAGGAGAAGGAGAAGGAGAAGAAGCCAGTCACTGGCGCGGCTGCCAAGCGCCTCGAGGCGCTCAAGAAGACGATGCCCGACATCATGGACGTCGCCATCGACCCTTCGGATCTCGAGACGCTGGACGACAACGCCATCAAAGAACTCTACGACGCCAAGCTCGCCGAGAGCCGAAAGGGACGTGGCCTGACGGACGTCGACCAGATGATGGCGAGTCACCTCGGCGGCGACAAGAAGCGGAAGGGCGACGGCAAGGCTGCCGGGAAGAAGGAGAAGAAGTTCAAGTTCTAGGTTGCTGCTGCATCCGAGTAAAAGGAACGTCGAGAGCACGGGTGGCTCGCGAGCCACCCGGAAGCGATCAGAACCGGCCGATCAGAACAGATCCGGATCGGACAGCAGCGGACGGTCCTCGATCGATCGATGCCTCGCCCGTCTCCTCCGTGTCGCACTAAATACACATCCTCTACCCTCTGCCCGAACGAGGTGGAGACCCCGCTGAATACCGAGCAGAACCGAACGTGGTTTCTTTGGGACAGCAACTGCAAGAACTCGCCTGTGTCGACCGCTCCGGGCGATACCCGTCGTTCCAGTCGCTGTATCGTCCATAGATCGTCCATAGATCGTCCATAGATCTCTCCGAAGACCCGTCGGCTGCGCGGCTGCTGTGTGAAGCTCAAATTGCTGGCGACCTGCTGCTGAACACCGATCGCCATGGTCTCGTTGGCCTTGTCCATCCTCGCGCAGGCCCCCAAGCGTGCGTGGTGCCAGTACCTGTCCATCCTCGAGTCAAAACCGGGTCGTACAAAGATTGCCACGTCGGTCGCGGCGGCGTTCCTGGGGGACATGATGGCGCAGCGGATGGACCGTGCGCACCTGACATCGGACGGGAAATTCCGGCCGGATTTCCGCCGTACTGCGACGCTGTGTGCGTTTAACGGCGGCATGGGGCTGTTCGGGCACTACTATTTCTCGGCGTTGGACCGTGGGTTTCCGTTGGTTTCCAAGACGGCGGCGTCGCGGGGCATCCAGGCCGTTCAAAAGACGTTTATCGACCAGTTTGTGGCCGCGCCGATTGCGACGCTGTGTTTCTACGCGCTCAAGGTGACTGCCGAGCGGCGGCCGAAGGAGTACCGTGAGGAGATTCGGCAGAAATATGTGCCGACGTTGTTGGCGGGGTGGCAGCTGTGGGTGCCGGCGCACGTGGTGAACTTTCTGTTCGTGGCGACGCAGCATCGGGTTTTGTATACGAATGTGGTCGCTGTCGGTGGGACGTACGTGTTGTCGAAGGCGAGTAATATGGGCGGGGAGACTCGGGGGGAGAAAAAGGACAAAGGGCGGGATCGAGACGGCGGGGGTGCTGCGCCAGAGTATGAGATTTTGAGCGATTGCTGTGTGCGTGTGGATTGACGATTGTAAGAATTGGTTAAAAATGAGGGACATGTATCTGAAGGATGTCAAAGGGAAGGGGATGTGTACGTAGTACGTAGTCATAAGTTGTCGTCGCCCCACGCTCGCCCGCTCGCTTACGCCACGAGATCGTCAAATCCGTCAAACAGCGACTCAATCTCCTCTGGAGTGAGGTTCAAGTCCTGGATGTCGGAAATTGGCTGCTCGAGTTGGTCGTCGCCGGCGATCGAGGTGATGATGGAGGGCGCGGCGACGTGTGGGGTCCTCGCCTGCAGCGACGAATTGGTATCTTTGCTGGTTTTCGTCGTCGTCGTCGTCGCCGCCGTCTGCAGGCCGGGAAGACGCGTGATTGTGTCTTCATAGGTGCGTTTTTGGTGATAATTGCTTTTGTCGGCCTGAGGGCGGCCGGCCAGCGCCGGAGCGACTGCCGGCATTGCCCGGGCAGCTTGCTTGTTCTTTCTGTTCTGGAGCCTGGCGGCCTCGCTGAGGATGTCCTTCGCGGGAGTGTGCGCAGTGGGCCCGAGGCCGACTGGCGCCATCGAGTTCATCCCGGAGCCGATGCTGTACGAATGACCGACCAGCGGACGGTTGAACTGCTGCTGGTGCTGCGCCCCGAAGTAGTTCATCTGAGGGCTCATGACCATCTGCGGGTTCATCGGCTGCATACCCGGCTGCATCTGCATGCCCGGCTGCATCTGCATGCCGTTGAAGAACGGCGAGTTCATCTGCATCTGCATGCCATTGAAGTAGTTCATCGGCATCATATACCCACCGTTGCCGGTCATCATGTTGAGCGACGGCTGGTGGGAGAAGGAACGATGGCCGTGACCGTGACCACCGCCATGGACCACTGGGTACCCGTCGCTCACCGGGCTGCACGGCTGCATCGACCCGCCGTGCGAGTGAACTCGCAGAAAGTCCGGACACGACTCTGACCCACTCCGCCGCATCCGAGGATATTCGCGTTCCCGGCTGTGACTCCGGTCCCGACGGCGATCATCATCGCGAGCATCTCGGTACTCCCGGTCGTCCAGACGATAGCCCCGGCTCCTCGCGCCGTCGTTGTCTCGCATATACTCCCGGTCGCGGCTCCGATTGCGAGAGGGACGCGGTACGTCCACGGCCTCCCGCTCGTAGCTCGACCTCCCCGACGAAAGCTGGATCATCGCCGACTGGTTCTGCATCTTGCGGTTGTACCTCCGCTGCATATCCACCGAGTCGTCCGTCATCACCTCCCCCACATGCCTCCGCATCGGACTCATCGGACTCACTGGAGCCGTCCTCGGGCTCGCCTGCTCCGACTTCGTACGATCGTTGTATCGCTCCTCCCGCTCGTCCTCTTCCCGCGCGCACAGACTCATCTGATCGTCATCCCCGCTCTTCTTCTCCCTCTCCACCAGTCGCTTCCGACTCTCCACCTTGCGCAGCGGCAAGCTCCCCGGCGCCACCGCCTGCTCGCTCACACTCATACTCCTCGGCCCCACACTCTGCGCCTCGGGCTCACTCGTCACCCTCGCCAAAAGCGGCTTCTCCCCCGGCCCATAGATCGCCGTGTCGTCCCGAAACACCCGCCGCCGCTCGTCGCGCTGCGTCTGCACGCCTACACCGGCTCCACTCCCGCCCCCAACACTCTTGTGCTGCTCGAGCTTCTCAAACACCGACCGGTCCGCACTCGCCCCGCGCACATGTACAGCCCCAAGCTCACACATGCTCACACTCTTCTTCCGCCCCATCCCCACCTCCACCCCGATCCTCACCCCGACCCGCTTCCTCTTCCCCAGCAGCTCCTCCATCCGCAGAATCTCCGACCCCAGCCACTCCCGCTGCCTCCCGAGCGCATCATGCTCCTTCCCCAGCGACTCTTGCTGCTTCAGCATCGACTCATACAAACTCCGCAGGTGCCCATCTTCACTATCCAGACCATCCTCACGACCATCCTCACGACCATCGTCACGACCATCCTCACGACCATCGTCACTCGCCCCCTCTGCGCTCCCAGCCTCGATTCCGAGAGACCCGGCCAGAAACGGACTCGCAACCCCCGCGGCCCCGCCACGTCCCCCCAACTCCACCTGCACGCAATCAACCAAAGTCGCCGCCTTCCGTGAGTATACAGGCCGCACAGCCAGGCCGAGGGAAAAACAGAAGGAAATCCCAGCAGAATTTTGCCTCGACGTCAAATTCCCACAATTTCCCAATTCCCTTCGCAAATAACGTACCCGTGCGTCCCCGCGCTGTCCATTCCGCGTACATTCACCGGTATCTACCACAGAATCGTGCATAGGGGATTTCTCCGGCCTACAATCGCCGAGATTGCCCCCGCCCCTGGCGCCATCCACGATTTCAATCTCCAGGTCCTCGTGGCAAGAATCGTCCAACGCCGTCATCCCAAACGTCCGCGAGTCGCTCCTCAAGACTCGACGATCGAACGAGCGGGGGCACGAGTGAGAAAATTGAATGTCGCGACGGCTGCACCGTGACGTGGACTTCAAGAAGGGTATAGGGGAAGGTCAAGCTTGGCCACGTCAGGGAGGCGCGGAAGCTGCAAGGCCGTGGTTCGTTGGCGAAAGGTATATACGTATATACGTATACAAGTGACTGGTTACCACGCCATGCTTCCTGCGTTCTTCTTCGGGGTGCCTTTGAGTTCCTCGAGTGTCTTTCTGGCAGCGTCAGACATGGCTGGCGGGTGCTTGGCGCTGTAGCAGACGCGGTTGGCGGGCGGGCGGGTCGACGCCACGGCGGCTGCCGTGGTCTTGGTCACGCCCGTCGTCTTCGTCATCGAATTCGTCTTTGTCATCGAATTCGTCTTTGTCCAGGCCTTGACGCTGGTGGCGGCGTCGAGAATGCGTGTCGTTTCGTCATTCTGACTGAGCGTGTCCCTCGTGTCCCTCGTGTCCCTCGTGCGCGCCTGACGGCGGTTTTGACCGTGCCCTTTGTTGTATGTATCGTCTTCGGGTTTGAGTTCGAGTGCGGTGAGGCGTTGGGTGGCGCGGTGGATGCGTTGGGGGTGGGGGAGGCGTCTGGAGGTGATGTTGTCGCAGTGGTCCTCGAGGGTGTTCCAGAGGGCGAGGAAGGATGGGGTGGGGAAGGTTGGTGGTTGGCGGTGGGAGGTTTTGAGGGGGAGGAGGAGGTCGTGGTGGTGGAGGTGGGTGAGGAGGCGGGTGGTGATGTCGGGGTCAGCGTCAGCGTTGTTGCTGCCGAGGAAGCGGCGGATTGAGGCGTCGAGGGTGGCTGTGCCCTTGGTTGGGTCGTTGTGGAAGTTGGTGGCCGCGTTTTTGGCCTGGAGTATGTTCCAAGCCTCGTAGGCGGAGATGGAGGCGCCGTTCAGGCGTTTGATGATGGCGAGGAGGGCGGTGCGAAGTTCGGGGTCGCCGGTGGTGGTCGCGTCGTCGTTGTTGTCGCCTGGTGTGGGTGAGATTTGGCGTCGGAGCCAGGTGTGGATGGGGAGGGGGTCGTCGGGGGTTGGCTTCACCGACACTGGTGGGACCGTCGACCCCGCTGCCGTCGTCGTCGTCGTCGTCCTCGCTGCCGTCGCGCTCGCCGTCGTCAGTCTCCTCGGCTTTCGTGCGTGCTCGGGTGGGCACGAGTTGACTGGAACGACTTCGACTTCGACCTCGGGGTGCGGCTCTGGAAAACGCCCGTTCCGCACAGCGTCACGGTCGACGTTCGTGATGGTTCCGACGAGTATCTCGCCGAGGGTCCCGTATCTGATCAACGTGGCGCCGTCGTCGGCCAGGCAAGCGCCGAAATCGCGCCGCACGGCGCCGTCGAGAATGCCGCCCTTGTGTTTCATCTCCAGCATCGTCACCTCGGATTCCTGGCGGTGGATCAGCGCGGGCATGGCCGGTGCCGGATGGATGTCGTTGTATAGCAGCCGCGGAGGCTCGAGCGCGTCGAGTCGCTCCAGGGCCGCGGGCCGCCACGAAAACCACACGTCGTCTTCGTTGCCGTTGTCGTTTTCGTTTTCGTTGATATCGCACTCGTTGGCTCGGAGCTCGCCGTCCTCGAACCGAATCCTGGGCGCCGCCTCGGCCACCTGCCACGCGCAGACCACCCCCGTTCCCGAGAACGAGTTTGTCACCAGCACGCCGTTATATTCCTTGTCGTCCTTGTCGTCCTCGTCGTCCTTGTCGTCCTCGTCGTCCTTGTCGTCGTCGTTCTTCGGTTCGAGAAACTGCAGCCCGTCCGGGAAACACGCCTGCAGCTCCCACAACGTGGGAGCATGAGTCGTCGCTCCACCACCGTCACTCGCCGTCCTCGTCACGTCCCCGTACTTCATCCCGTGCTCCCACGACACCACTGGCGCCCCTAATTTACGCATATCATACAGATGCACGTGCGACGGCGTCGACACCGCCACACGCGTCAATCGCGCCCCGCCCGTCGCCCGCGAGGGCACCCCCAGAGCCGTCACAAACTGCTGTTGCCCCCCGAAGTCACACAACAGAGAACGTTGCTCACGCTCTCGGAAATCCACACGCACGACGCCGGCCTCCCACGCGACAAGATTCAATCGCGGGTGTAACGGCGACGCCTCACACAGCCTCGCGCCCAGACACGCAGGAGACTGTGTTATTGTGTCTGCGGCTGTTTCCGACCCGTCATCGTTGACCCGCGCGTGCGCGAGCACGCGATGCACGCGTGACCCACCACCTCCCGCTTTGACTGCCGTCGCCGTCGCCGTCGCCACCTCCCACAGCACACCATCATCGTCCAACACGACCCCGTCAGGGATCCCACGCGCTTCACCCCCCCGAAACTGACTCCACGAAAAGTCCCGCGTCCGACCCATCAACGGGACCCTTGCAGCAGTCGCGGCCGTCAACAGCCCGCCCCCCACCAACCGCTCCCCTTCGACACGATACCACCCTACCCCACCCGCGGACCGCACCGCCACCATCATCCCACCCGCCGAACACACATACACCCCCTCCACACTCGCCACATACCGCACCTCGTCGCACAGCAACGCTGCCCGCTGTCGCCGGGCACCACGCGTCGTCATCCTTTCAATTTCTCCTTCTCCTCCTCCTCCTCCTCTGCCGACGTCCAACCGCCACAACCGCACGACGTCCTGCCCTCGCCCGTGCACAGATACGAAATACAGACGACCCCCCGCTCGCTCCTGCAGCCGCCCGACCCCGATCAACCGATTCGAGCTCCCCCCGCTGTTGCCCCCAGAGGCAACGGGCGAAAACACTCGTCCCCGTGCGTCCTCCGCGACCACGTCCTCCAGCGTGCGAGGGTCCAGCGCGTCCAGCGCATCGAATTCATACTCTGCAGCAAGCGGGTACGCTCGCGGAAGATGCTGCGCTGCCGTGTGACCAGGGGCGGGTCGTGGAGGAACCACCACCACGTCGGAGGCCGTACCGACCCGATACGGCACCAGCGAGGACCAGGCGGGGCAAGACGAGGAGGCCAATGGTGATGCGTCGGCAGCGTCGTCTTCAGCGTTGTCGTCAGCGTTGTCGTCAGCGTTGTCGTCAGCGTTGTTGTCAGCTTTGAAGGCGACGAACACCCGTCCCAACGTGTAGCGAGCGTTTTTCATGGCCGGAACGTGGCTACGCAACGAGAACCCGGGTTCTCCGCGTGCGTTGCTCGACGACGACCCCAGTCGCGTCAACTCGCCGTCGACCACCGCGCAGCCGACCAACAACACCGTCCAACAACACAAGCGCACAACAGCGTCGCGCGTCTCGCCGTTTTGCCAGTGGGGGGGTTCGCCACTCGCGCTCCGCCAAAAGATCAATCAATCAATCAATCATCTCCGTCGCGATCGCCCGCACATTCTCCTCTCCACGGTGACACGCCTCGCGATCTGCGTCGACCACCTCTACCACCCCCGCGTCGAGCCGTCCTGGCGTCCAGGCGTCCGCCAGCATGCTGCCAGGACGCAGAGAGACGACGAGGACGAAGACGAAGAAAGGGGACGCTGCCTCTTCCGCTTCGCGTACTGGCTCGTATGCCTCCCCGCCGTGGACATTCACGGGCAAGGCGCTCTACCAGCTCTCTCTCGTCCGGGTGTCGGATGCCCGCAAGTACGTCCCAGAGTCCATCCCGCTGGTGAACATCTTTGGGTGGACGCTCGGCGGGTTTTACCTGGCTCGGTACGACGGGTCACCTGCGGGCCAATTTGACGAGTTGGTCGCGTTGGCAGGACTCGCGTGGAACTTTCCCACGAGCTGTGCGTGGGCGGCGAGGGTGTATGTGAATAGTGACGAGGCGAGGCGGCACGGGCTCGCGGTGGTCGGCCTGCCGAGCCGTCTGGCATCGTTCGAGCGACGAGCAGTCGGCGTAGAAAAAGGCCAAGGCCAAGGTCAAGGTCAAGGTCAACGTAGTCGTCGCGGGAAGGAAAAGGAAGACTGGTGGGGTCCGGTCGGCTCGACAAACTCAAACTCAAGCTCAAGCTCCAACCCATCATCATCGTCGTCAGTCATCAGTCTCTACAATACGAGCAAGAAGAAGCGGGTGCACGTGTGCAGTATTGACATGGCGTCCTCCGTTTCAGACGCCGGCTCGCAGTCTCGTGGCCAGTTCATGCCCTCGATCCAGATGTTCCTGCCGAGTTTCAGCGGGGCGACGGCGCTGTGTCCGGAGATTCTGAAGTATTCGTTGCGGCTGGAGACAAAGGTGCGGTTTCTGAGGCCGATGCGGGTGCTGAGCTCTTTGGTGGATGCGGACGCGGCGGGGGATGCGGCGGGGGAAGCGGACGCCGGGATCGAGGCGTTTGTGGGGCGGGATGTGTTGGGTGGGCGGCCGTTGGTGTGCATGAGCTTTGAGGACATGGTGATGGAGGTGCAAAAGCCCGAAGTGGTGAACGGGAACGGGACGATGAGATGAAGGAAGAGAGAAGAGAGGTCGTCGTCGGAAGAGAGGACGCGTGATTTCTCCGAAACCCAGGAAAAAGAATTGAATCTCGTTCCGTATTGACTTTGATCTCCTCCTATATACACCATCTACGCGAGCAATAATGTCAGGTACGCTGCGAGACCGTACAAGGCCCGCCGAACGCACGTCCGGACCCGATTCCGACTTGGTCTAGAAGGAGAACGCGCCACGTGGACCTATACATATATACGACCGTCTGCGGGCGTCCTTCCCCCACCCCTTCCTCTCCCCTTCCTCTCCCCCACTCACACCGACCCCCCACCCACGCCACTCACACCGACCCCCCACCCACGCCACCCCCACCTCGCCCAGTCGGAGGCCCCACGAAGACGAACCGCCCCTCGAGCCCGACCAAGGCCGAGCAGCAGCACGACCGCCACGTCTCCAAGTCCGGAGTCCGCGGCGAAGCCAAGAAACACGGCGCCGGAAGCAAGGGAACCTGGGGAAGCGTCGAAGACGACATCAAAGAGGCCATCAAAGAGGCCAAGGACGAGTAGGGAGTCGTACGTAGTCGGAGTCTACGTCGGAGCACTCCAGAAGACGCTATCATGGTAACAAACGACGATACCCTGACTCAGACTGATACGTATGCGTCTGTACGCGACGTGGCCACCGACCACCGACCACCGACCACCGACCACCGACCACCGACCACCGACCACCGACCTCCGACGCGAGGACGAGGAGAGAGAGGCCGGAGGCCGGAGGCGGGGACCAGTTCCCGACGAGTCGTCCTCGTACCTCGTCGTCATCGTCACGACCTCGCCGTCGTCCTCGTACCTCGTGGTCGTCCCCAGCGTACCTCCCGACGACCGGTCCGTCTCCCTCCTCGCCACCTCCCCGCGCTCATCCTCCTTTCCTCCTCACGTCCCCTCCCGTCGTCCCGTCCCCACGCCTCCATTCCCCTTTCAATCCACATCCTCCCTTCCGCGTCAATCACGGCGCGTTCCCGTCCCGCGCCCGCCCCGTCGCCCTCCAATCCAGCCAAAATGCAGGCCGCGATGATTTCCGCGGCACGCCCCAGGGCAGCCGTCGCCCGCGCCGGAGGGTACAAGTACGTCTCCGAGTCTGTAGTAGTGTACACAAATCGTCGAGGCATGCACACGCGACGACGGTCGCGATGATTCGTGCCGACACCGAGCGGCAATTCGTCACTCGCTCACTCCGAATTTCCGTCCCACCCACCAGCGCTTCCCACCACCCCCACACCATCATCGCCTCCCAGGGCCCGCCCCCGCCCTCCCCACTCGTCGTCGAACGCTTCCAGTCCGTCGTCTCCCAGCTCTTCCAGCAGCGAATAGTGCGAGTGGGCGGCGCGGTCGACGACGACATGGCCAACCTCATCGTCGCCCAGCTCCTCTACCTCGACAGCGTCGACCCGAAAAAGGACATCACCCTCTACGTCAACTCCCCCGGAGGATCCGTGACCGCGGGCATGGCCATTTTCGACACCATGCGTCACATCCGGCCCGACGTGAGCACGGTGTGCGTGGGTCTCGCCGCGAGCATGGGGGCGTTCATCCTGGCGAGCGGGCAGCAGGGCAAGCGGTTCTCGCTGCCAAACAGCCGGATCATGATCCACCAGCCGTTGGGCGGGGCGCAGGGACAGGCTGCCGATATCGAGATTCAGGCGAACGAGATCTTGCATCACAAGCTGACGTTGAACGGGTACTTGAGCGAGTTCACCGGGCAGCCGATGGACCAGATTACGATCGATACGGACAGGGATTTCTTCATGAGCGCCGAGGAGGCGGTCGAGTATGGGCTGATTGACGCCGTCGTGAGCAGGCCGAATTTGCAAGCGGCGTAGGGTAGAATATATAGCCTCGTAGAGTAGAATATATCGTGTTATATACACATAGAAGAAGAATCAGAGTACGAATGAAAACCACAACGACAACGGAAAAACACGAGCCTGTTTTGTTCGTCTAGAGGCCAATGTCGAGGCCCTTGCCGACAGTCACGCCGAGCAGCTCGAGGAGTCCCTTGCCGGCGACGGCCTCGACCGCCAGGAGCGCGAAGAAGCCGATCATGGCGGCCCGGCTGTTGAGCACCTCGGCGTTCTCGACAAAGCCAAACTTGGGCGGCGGCTGGACCGGGGAGCGAGGAGGCTGGCTGACACCGCTCGGGGGCGCGGCAGCACGGACAGAAACGGAAGAAGCCGGCTGTTTCCGCGAGCGCCGCGGCTTTGTAGTGGAGAACGTGGAGAATGTGGGCCTTACGGCGAGGGCAGCGGGGGTTGAGAGGGCGGAGAGCGACATCTGGTGTGAATTGAAATTTCTGGCTGGGATTCAGTGCCGTGGATTGGCGCGTGTGGAGGGATGTGGGGGGCGTGGGTGGGTGAATGAAACGGGAAGAATGAAATAATGGGAATAATGAATGGAGTGAAGATGAATGGACGGCGAGGGAGGTGGACGATGGACGATGGACGATGGACGGTGCGAGGTCGTCGGAGCTGGGCGCTGGTTGCCTGGGCATCTCACTCACCTCTGTGGGAAGATGGCCGTGTGCGTCCCCACGCGTCTGCGTACACCCTTGTGATGGGCGGGTGCGTGGGTGCCTGGGTGCGTGGGTGCCTGGGTGCGTGGATGACTGGGTAGTGACTACGTGACCGGGTGGCTCTCGGCCAGCCCGCTGTAGCCTAGCCCACAGCCCATCCTCCTCGTGCTCACGAACCGTCCCCTTCTTCTGCGTCTAAAAACTACGCGGTATTCGTCATCACGTATACGTATCACGCAGATCTTTCCGCGTGTCTGCGCTGTGCCGTGTCTCTCGCCGGTCCCCGTGTTGGCATGAGCAGCGCGCAGCTTCGAATCGTTCATCGTTCGTTCTTCGTTCTTGAGGATTCTTGACGTGAGAACTTGCCTGTCGGTATCGTACGTCGGTCGCTGCGCTTTGTATGGGGCTGCTTAGTTGGTTGTCGAGCATGGCTCCCCGGGAGGGGGACATGCTCGAGGGGGGGAGGACGAGGAAGGGGGAGAAGCGGGATGACAACAACAAGACCGTCTTGAAAGTGGGGAAGAATTCGGGCGGGGTGGGGACGTCAACGGGGGGTGGGGGTCGCCGGCGGGGGGGTGGGGCGACGGGGGCGACGGGGGCGGCGGGGGCGACGGGGAAGATGACGACGGGGAAGATGACGACGGGGAATGGGTCCGGGGTGAAGAAGAAGAAGGGTGTTGCGGCGGTGGTGAAAAAGGGGGCGGTGAAGAAGGGGGGACGGAGGCAGAGGGGGGCGTCTGAAGATGCTG
>Ga0181573_10002533_pt1 | contig 16874 bp, 15 predicted proteins | sample 101ome_25_FD_148643 | JGI IMG/M metagenome (GOLD analysis project Ga0181573, IMG submission 148643) | Coastal salt marsh microbial communities from the Groves Creek Marsh, Skidaway Island, Georgia - 101409BT metaG (spades assembly) | ecosystem: Environmental > Aquatic > Marine > Intertidal zone... | reverse complement strand
GAGCATGGGAGTGTTGCGGTCGATGTTCTTGAAGCGGTGGGGCATGTCGCTCCTTTGGATGCCCCGCCGCCGCGATCATTCAATCTTTGCGCGATTCGCCTCGAAAAAAGTCCGACAGGCTCCTAGCGTGATCTTATGGTTGGACACGATCGATTTTCCGGCAGACCCACCAGCTCATGACACAGGCGACGCCGATCAGGGCGATGTTGCCCAACAGCAGCGCCGGGAAGCCGAGTCCCCGATCCAACAGCCAGCCGAAGGAGGCGGGGCTCAAGGAGGTGCCAAACACCGCCAGGCTGCCGCCGAGGCTCTTGATGGCGCCGAGGTGACGAACGCCGTAGAGTTCCGCCCAGAGCGAGGAGGTGGCGCTGCCTTTCATACCCAGGCAAAGCCCCGTCAGCGCCAGGTAGACGCCCGCCGCGATCACGTGGTCCGAGATCAGCAAGACGCCCATGCCGACGGCCATGGGGAGCGTCAGGAAGGGAAAGAGTCGCGCGGCGCCATAGCGGTCGATGGCCGGGCCGATGGCGAGGGAGGAGAGAATGCGCGCGATGGCGAAGCCGACGAAGCCCAAGGCCATGGTTTCCAGCGTCCAGCCCTTGAATTCCGCCAGGCTGGCCTGGTGAATGATCAGGCCGGTCACGGCGATGGGCAGGACCAGGATCGAGGGGAGCAGGAGGTAGAATCGCGGGTCGCGCAGGACGTGACCGCGCGTCCATTCCTTCTCGGCAGCATCGCTGGCGTCGTTTGCCTTGGGTTCGCGTGGAGGGGCGTCGCCGTCGGAATGGCGAAGCAATCCGAGGATGGCGGGGAAGAGGATCAGCCCGACGCAAGCGGTTTGGATCGTCCAGACTGAGCGCCAGCCGACCGCCGCGATCAGGGTGACGACGATGGCGGGCAAGGCGCCCTCGCCGATGGCGAAGCCCGTGCTGGAGACGCTCAACGCCTTGCCTCGATGGGTTGTGAAGCTGCGCGCCATGGTGGTGGAAGCGGTATGTCCGCAGAGTCCTTGGCCGGTCAATCGAAGCAAGAGCAGACAGGCGAAGAGTTGCCACGCGGACTGGATCACCGACATGACCAGGCAGCCGATGCCCAGGCCGCAGGCCACGGTCAGCGCGTAGCGGCGCACGGGAATATCGTCGATGAATCGTCCGACGAAGGGCAGGGCGCCGGTGCTGCAGAGGGTTGCCAGGGAGTAGAGTCCGCCGAAGGCTGCGGCGGAGAGGCCGAGGTCGGCGTCGAAGCTGGGCGCGAACAAGGAGATCAGGAAGGTCTGCCCGAAGCTCGAGAAGAACGTCATGAACATGCCGAAGGCGAGCAGCCTCCGGTTGTCTCGAATGAATTGGGCATAGTTCCTCATGCGAACGCGATCGGGGGTTGTAGTGAAAGAACGACCGCAAGTCGAACCCGCACTTGCGTGGAAGTAGCCGCCTTCGTGAGAAGGTGGAGCGGGGGCTGTGGCGGACGGGTGTTTTCCTCGCTCTCAGGGGATAAATGAGCCTCGTTACCTCGGCTGCTACAATGCTATAGGGCCGTCCCTTCGTTCTGCACCATCGTGACGGGCGTCCATGTCAGAGGATCTTGCACACGCGGCGTTGCGCATTTGGGTAAACGGGTTAATATCCACATCCTGAACAAGCGCCGGACAGAGCAGCAGGAAGCCGATCTTGAGCGGGCGATGCGTGAGGCGTTGAGCCAGACGGGCAAGTCTCTATGGGATCTTTCCCACGAATCACCGATGCTGGTGATTTTTCTTCGTCACTTTGGTTGAACGTTTTGTCGAGAGGCGGTGCGTGACGCCGCCATTCAGCGGGCGGATATCCAGGCCGGCGGAGCGCGAATCCTGTTCGTGCACCTTGCTTCGGAAGAAAGGGCCAAGCCATTTTTTGAGAGTTTCGGGATGGCTGATGTCGATCGCATCAGTGACCCGGAAGGGGTCCTTTACGAGGCGTTTGGGCTCGATCGCGCGGGCCTGAAGGAGATCCTCAGCCCCTCGGTTTGGTTTCGGGGGGTGCAATCGATTCTCGGGCATGGGTTGGGCGTTCCGCGCGGCGACACCTTGCGCATGCCGGGCGCCTTCATTGTGAACGAGGGGAAGGTGGCGAAGAGCTATTTCCACCAGACGATCGCAGCCCGTCCGAACATGAAGGACTTTGCCGACGAGGGCGTCAAGGCCTGCCGGATCTAAGGTCGGGTGGCCGCGTTGGCGTCAGGCGTTCCGAGTGACCGCGGCTTTGTAGAGGTGTTGGGTCAAGCGGCGGATTTGCTTTTCCCAAGCGATCTTGGACGACCACTCGTCGGGAATACCAAAGTAGCCGTAACAGGCTCCGGCAAGTTGGCCGTAAATGGCGCCGGTGGTGTCGGCGTCGTCGCCCAGGTTGACCGCCTTCAGCGCGCCGTCCCGAAAGTTGTCGGATTGGTGGAAGGCCCAGAGCGCGGCTTCCAAGGACTGAACGACATAGCCCGAACCGCGAATCTCCGGCGGCTGCTTGCGCTTGAATGAACCGGCTGCAATCTCCGCGATCTCCTCGCACAAAGGCTCCTTTTCCCAGAGGCCCTCCACGACCGCGTAGTTCCCGGAGAGGAGGGTGGTCTTGTCGACGTTGTTCAGCGCGCCGAGGATCAGGCTCGCGTAGTAGCGGCAGGCGTCAAGGCAGGGATCGACGCCGTGGGTGGTGCGGGAGCTGTCCCGCGCGCGCTCGATTGCCTCCCGCGGGGTCCTGGCGAAATAGAGAGGGATGGGAGCGAGTCGCATCAGGGAACCGTTGCCGGCGGTGTGTTTCTCGTTGGAGCCGCAATAGCCGTTGTGGGTTTGCTCGTAGAGTTCCACCGCAGCGCGGACGGTGGCGCCGATGTCGAAGCATTCATCGCGGCAGGACCAGTAGCCGGCGCGGTACCATTGGCGGTAACGGTCCATTTGGTCGACCTCATCGAATCCCTGGCGGGCGAGCAGGCTTTCAGCGAGGCACATGGCCATGGAGGTGTCGTCAGTCCACTCGCCGGGCTTAAGTCGGAACGGTCCGCCGCCGACCATGTCGTCGATGGGGTCGAAGGTTCCCGGAGGCTTGAACTCCAAGGTCGTGCCGAGGGCGTCGCCCACGGCGAGGCCGAACATGGCGCCGAGATAACGATCGAAATCCGGGGCGTTTTGCATGGTTGACTGGAAAGTTAGTCCGGGGTGATCGATTGACAACGATCAATTCGGGGCAACGTTTCTGTCCCCATGAACAATATTGCCATTCGAACTCATCGCTTCCGCAACCTCAAATCGGCGTTCCTGTTGATTGCCGGCCTCACCCTCGCGAGCGCAGCCTTTGCAGGAGACGGGCTCCTGGATATCCCGGTGCGCGACATCGACGGGAGGGAGCGGACATTGAGCGACTTCAAGGGGAAGGCGATCCTGATCGTCAATGTGGCCTCGAAGTGCGGCTACACCTCTCAGTATGACGGTTTGGAGAAATTGTATCAGCAGCACAAGAAAGAGGGGTTGGTGATTGCGGGGTTTCCGTGCAACCAGTTCTTCGGTCAGGAGCCGGGAAGCAACGAGGAGATCAAGGCGTTCTGTCGTGAGCGCTACGGCGTTTCGTTTCCGATGTTCGCCAAGCTGGATGTAAAGGGCTCCGATCAGCATCCGCTCTTCAAGGCGTTGACCGGCGACGAATCATCCCTCCCCGGCAAGGTCTCCTGGAACTTCAACAAGTTTCTTGTGAACCGCGAGGGCAAGTTGGTCGCGCGCTTCGGTTCCAGCACGAAGCCCGCCAGCGAGAAGTTGTTGAAGGCGATCAGCCAGGAGTTGAAAGAGAAGCCATGAGCCGGGAGCGGACAAGCGGGAAGAGCCGGGCCCGCCCCTCGGCGCAGTTGGTGTGGTTCAAGCGCGACCTCCGGGTCAGCGATCACCGGCCGCTGATTGAGGCGGCGGCTCGCGGGCCGGTTGTCTGCGTCTACATCTATGAGCCTGAACTCCTGCGCTCCGCGGAGTTTGGCGGCCGCCACCTGGCATTCATCAACGAGTCGTTGGAAGCGTTGTCCGGCAGGCTCCTTCAATTAGGCGGTCGTTTGATCACCCGTCGGGGTGAGGCGGTGAGCGTCTTCCGGGAGTTGGCGAAGGCGTTCCGGATTGCGGGTCTTTGGAGCCACGCGGAGACAGGGAATCGCATCACATACGACCGGGACCGCCGCGTCCGGGACTGGTGTGATGAGAGCGGAATCGAATGGCGGCAACCGCGGCAGGATGGCGTTGTTCGGGCCCTGCGTGACCGGGACGGTTGGTCCCGGCGTTGGAGTGAATTCATGGCGGACGAGCCGTTGCCGGAACCGGAGGGAGTCAATGGTCTGGAGGGGGTGAAATCCGAGGGAATCCTTGGAGCCGAGGAGCTGGGTTTGGATCCGGATCCTCTGGTTGAGCGGCAGGCGGGCGGCGAGATCCCGGCGTTGAAATGCCTGGAGAGCTTTCTTGAACGACGGGGCGTCAATTACCGCGGCGACATGTCCAGTCCGGTAGAAGGTTGGACGGGCTGCAGTCGTTTGAGCACGCACTTGGCGTGGGGCTGCGTTTCCGTTCGCACGGTTCATCACGCGCTCAGTGAGCGGCAGGCGGACCTGCGTTTGGCGCGCAGCGTCGGGCCGCCTCCGGATTCGCGATGGTTGTCTTCGCTGCGTTCCTTCCAAAGCCGTTTGCGGTGGCGCTGCCACTTCATGCAGAAGTTGGAAGACGAGCCGGAGTTGGAGTTCCGGAACCTGTGTCGCGCCTATGACGGGCTTCGCGAGTCGGCGTTTGATGATTCGCGGTTTGAGGCGTGGAAAGCGGGCCGGACCGGGTATCCCATGGTGGATGCCTGCATGAGGGCCGTGGCTGCGACGGGGTGGCTGAACTTCCGCATGCGCGCCATGGTGGTTTCGTTTGCCAGCTACCACCTGTGGCTTCATTGGCGCAAGACCGGGGTCCATCTCGGACGGGCCTTTCTCGATTTTGAACCGGGCATACACTACAGCCAGGTTCAGATGCAGTCGGGGACGACGGGGATCAATACCATTCGAATCTATTCACCGGCCAAGCAGGTCCGCGATCAGGACCCGACCGGGCTGTTCATTCGACGATGGGTTCCCGAGTTGGCGGGCGTGCCCGATTCGTTCCTTCCGGAGCCGCATCTCATGTCGTCGGAAGAACAGAGCCGATCGGGTTGCCTGATCGGGCGGGACTACCCGGCCCCGATCGTGGAGCACGCCGAGGCCTACCGGGAGGCGAGGCGGCGTGTCATGGCCGTTCGCCGAAAACCTGACGCCAAACTTGCCGCCGAAGAAGTCTACAAGAAGCATGGAAGCCGCAAGCAGGGCGGGCGTCGGACCGGGGCGCCGCGCAAGAAGGGCTCGCAGATGTCCTTGCTTTGACACCGATTGGCGTTCGCGGGCTCGCGGAGGTTGCATTTCTGGGAACGGACGCGAAAGTCGCGGGCATGGAAATTATCGTCGCCATCGTCTGGATCGTGGGTGTTTTTCAGCCGGCGACTTGGCGCGGCGGCGATACGCAGAGCAGGGAGGGCGAGTTTGCGGTCTTATGACGTCGTTATCGTCGGGGCCGGCGTTGCCGGTCTGAGTTGCGCGCGGACGCTTCAGGCGGCGGGATTGGACCTTCTTGTGATTGACGCCGCTGATGGAGTCGGGGGGCGGGTTCGGACCGATGTCTGCGACGGGTTCCTGTTGGATCGGGGGTTTCAAGTTTTGCTGACCGCCTATCCCGAGGCGCGGAGAATGTTGGACTACGATCGCCTGCGTTTGCGGCGCTTTTACCCCGGCGCCTTGGTTCGATATTCCGGGAAGTGGCGCCGGGTCGCCGACCCCATGCGTCGTCCGTTTGCCGGCGCGCTCAGTGTGTTCAATCCGATCGGTTCCCTGGCGGACAAGCTTCGTGTCGGCCGGCTTCGATTTTCCGGAGGGCGTCGCCATGCGACCGGGCCGGAGAAGGACACCCTGCGCGCGCTGCGAGAAGAGGGGTTTTCCGATGCCATGATCGAGCGTTTCCTGAGGCCCTTTCTCGGCGGCGTTTTCTTGGAAACCGAGCTTCGGACGACCGCTCGAAAGTTTGCCTCCGTCTGGCGTCGCTTCGCCGCTGGAGACATTGCCGTCCCGGCGGAGGGAATGGGACGGATACCGGAGCAGTTGGCGGCCGAGTTGCCGGAAGGCGCGCTTTGCCTGGGCAGCCGGGTTGAAGCCCTGGGGCCGGGGGGCGTTCGGTTGAGCGACGGAGAGTCGATCGCGGCGGCCAATGTGGTCATTGCCACGGAGGCGGGGGAGGCGGCGCGCCTGCTCGATGGCCGCCTCGATCCGCCGGAGTTCAATGGTGTCTCCTGTCTCTATTTCGAAGCGCCCACGCCGCCGCTCAGGGAGCCGATCCTGGCGTTGAACGGAGATGGGACGGGGCCGATCAACAATTTGACCGTGATGAGCGAGGTGTCCGCTTGTTACGCTCCGGAGGGGAAGGCGTTGGTGTCGGCAACCGTATTGAAAGCATGGGCGTCAGAGACCCCGGTCCTGGAAAGGGCGGTGAGAGCCCAGTTTCGGGACTGGTTTGGCGAGCAGGCCAACGCATGGAAGCTGCTGCGGCATTATCGGATCAAGCATGCGGTTCCGTTTCAGACATCGAGCCCGCTGGTGGCCCCCAGGGTGCGAAAGGGCGTTTATGTCTGCGGTGATCACTGCGATGTGGCCTCGCTGGATTCCGCGATGGCCAGTGGGCGCGCCGCCGCCGCTTGCTTGCTGGAGGAGCGGGCCGCCCGGGCCTGATTCAGGCGATGGCAGCGGGGGCGCCGGGATATGGTTTGCCCTCAGTGAGAACGATGGCGGCGCGAACGGCTCTCAGTGAGCCTTGTTGCGATAAGCCTTGATCCATTTCACATCGATGGCGAAAGGCCCCGGATTCTTGTCCGCCAAGATGATGCCCAGCAGTTGAATCTTGCCCGGATCGAAGGGGTATTGGCCAAGATCGTAGCCGCGGAAGCTTTGTTTCAGCCCGGCGAACGGGACGTCGACCACAACCCATTCATCGGCTCGCGTCTCGAAGGATCCGGAGTAGGAAACCGGCCATCTGCGGAAGCGGGAATCGGTGTTGAAGCGGACTTGGTAGGTCCGGCCATCACCGCGGACCTTGAGACGCACCCCATCGAAGCCGGACAGGTCCAGTCGTTCTGACTTGCGGATGGAAGAGAAGCCGCCGTTGTTCTCCAGCGAAAGCTTTCCCGAGAAACGGAGGCCGTTCGGGGAAAAAACAGGCCCGCCGGATGAGCGTCCACCCATCACGCCATCATTGACCGCCTGCCAACCGGTGAGAGCGTTCCGGTCGTCGAAGCGATGGAGGTGTCGCTCATCGGCATGGCAGGAGAAGGCCGTTACGTGGACGGCGAGCGCGAGGGAGAAGAGAACAGGTTTCACGGTGGAAAGGTCGGCGAGATGGGGCGGGAGTCAACCCATGTCGCAGACGCTTTCGGGACGATTTGAATAGAATTCTTGAGAGCGGTTGCCGGGGAGTTGATTGGCGCTAGCTTCCCCGCCGTGCCGACAGAAACAATTTCATCGGGAAAGCTGGTCGGGCCGGTCGTTGAAGACCGGCTCTCAGGGATGGTGTGGGGCAGTCTGATCGGCGATGCCCTGGCCATGCCGGCTCACTGGTATTACAACCGCACTCAATTGCATGTTGATTATGGTGAGATCCGGGATTTCGTGTCTCCGAAGAATCCGCACCCGGGCAGCATCTTGTGGCGGTCGGGCTACACCGCGGCCAATTCCAAGGGTGAGATCCTTCATGAGCAGGCGCGCTATTGGGGGCAGCGAGACGTCCATTACCACCAGTTTCTCCAACCTGGGGAGAATACACTGAATTTGAAGTTGGCGTTGGAGTTGGCTCGCCTGTTGACGGCGCTGGGTCGCTACGACGCTGACCTCTATCTGGACGACTACATCGAGTTCATGACGACGCCGGGCAGTCACAACGACACCTACGTGGAGGAGTGTCATCGGGAGTTCTTCAAGCGTTACTCCCGCGGTCTGCGTCCCAGGAAATGCGGCGGGGAGGACATTCACATCGGCGGTCTTGCGTCCGTCGCCATTCTTTGCGCCTGGGCGCGCGGCGAGATGGAGGAGGCCGTTCAACTCGTGCGCGAGCACGTTTCCCTGACTCACCGGAGCCGGGAGACGCTTCAGGCGGCCGAAACATTGGCCCGGATGCTGTGCGACCTGATTCGCGGGGAAGACATGGCGGAAACGCTGGCGCGAAGGGCGCCTGCGTGGTTGAAGATGAAAGAAGCGATCAAATGGGGGAGGAAACCGGACAGCGTGGTCGTTGGCCAACGGTTCAGCCCGGCGTGCTATATCAAGGAGGCTTTTCCCGCGACGCTTTACCTGGCGTGGAAGTATGCCGATGACCTGGAAGCGGGCCTGATCGCCAACACCAATTTGGGCGGGGACAACTGTCACCGGGGGGCGGCGCTTGGCGCCTTGCTGGGCGCCGCGGGCGGCAGGGCGTCCGTGCCGGCCCGATGGCGGCAAGGTCTTCTGGCCGGCGGGAACATCGAAGCGTTCCTGGCGGGTCTTCAGGCAAGCGAAAGCGGGTCCGATGAAGCTTGAGATCAACACCATGGTTTTGCTGGGGCATCTGGCAGCGACGTTGTTCATGGTGGGCGTGATCTGGTTTGTGCAGGTGGTTCATTATCCGTTGTTTGCGAAGGTTGGCGCGACCCGGTTTGCGGCCTATGAAAGAGAGCATGTCCGCCGCACGGGGTGGGTTCTGCTGGTTCCGATGACGCTGGAGTTGGCTCTATCCGTCTGGGTCGTGGTGATCCTGGGCGGCTGGATGGCCTGGACGGGCGTGGGTTTGGCGGCGCTCATCTGGCTGATGACCTGGGCTGTGCAGGTCCCTGCCCACCGCCGACTGGAGTCCGGTTTCGACCCGATGGCTTGTCGTCGGTTGGTGCGCTCCAATTGGGCGCGGACCATCGCCTGGACATTGAGAGGGGGCGTCGCGCTGGCGATGACTTCGGCGATGTCATGAAACGGTCTGATGACACTCCGCGATGGATGTTCGTCGCACTGACATTGGCGGCGGTTTACAACATCCTCTGGGGCGCGTTTGTCATCTTTTTTCCCGCCGCTGTTTTCGATTGGGTCGACATGCCGCAGCCGCTTTACCCGCAGTTGTGGCAATGCATCGGGATGATCGTCGGCGTCTACGGGGTGGGTTACGGGATTGCGGCTTATGATCCGGTTCGGCATTGGCCGATCGTGTTGGTTGGTTTCCTGGGCAAGGTTTTCGGTCCCATTGGTATGATTCAGGCATTGATGACGGGCGCGCTGCCGCCCGCCTTTGCGCTGAATTGCGTGGGCAATGACGTGATCTGGTGGATTCCTTTCGCCTTGATCCTGCGACACGCCTGGAGGAGTGAGCGAAGTTCCTGAACGGTTGGGCATCGGGACGCTATTGACAATCGCGCATTCGCGACAAGCTTTCCAACATGAGAGCAAGTGATCCCCATCTCGCAGCAGATGTTTCGACCGGGTTTGGCCTGCCCCGTCCTTCGGAGGAGTCCTATCCGCGGGCGCGACTGATGCTGGGGATTGCTGCGGTCGGCTCCATCGTGACGGTAGGGGCCTCGGGTTTGGTTCTCGATGCGGCCGGCTGGTTGGACGCGGTCGCGAACACGGGCGGCTACGGCGATCTCAAAGCGCTGGGCATCTACTTGGGTTTCTTTCTATTGCTGGGAACCTTGTTCGACCTGGTGGGCGGGAGGCTTCTGCCTGTGGCGTATGGCCGGCCAACGCAGACGCGCGGGGAGTTCGCGATTGGCCTTGCGCGCGGCATTTTCCTGCACGGCTCCATCCAGTTCCTCTGCGCCTGGGGATTGTTGCAGTCGCTTCGGTCCGGAGGATGGCTGATGGCGACCGGCTTCCTGGTCGCATGTCTCCTGGCTCTCACGGTTGCGCAACGGACGTTGGCCAAGTGGGTCGGGGACGCGCGTGAGGAAGAGCGCTCGCCCTTTCATGCCAAGGCCGTCGGGACGTTGTCTTCCGCAGAGGAGGGTTTTGCCGGCGGCATTACGGGGCTGCCCGGGCGGGAGCGAATCGACATGCCGTCGCGCTGGAAATTGGAGTGGCCCGCCGGACGGATTCAGTTGGCGCTGGCGCGGCGGTGCTACGCGGTGCAGTCGGGCTTGTATTTGAAGGGGGTGACTCTGGCTGTCGGCTGGAACGTGGCCGGCGCTGCTTTAGCCGCATGGGTGATTGGGACGCCCGAGGGGAGAGTCAGCGAGGTGGTGATATTCTCCCTTTTGGTCACGCTGTGGAACTTTGTCGGCTTGCTCGTTCTTCCCACTGCGAGCCGCAATGCGGTGATTGCGATGGATCGGGAAATGAGGAGGCAGGGTCGGTCCGCGGAGGATCTGGCTGAATTCGCCGCCGAGTGCGCGCGCCGGCAAGACGGCGAGATCGCCCGGAACGACCGGGTTGAGACCTTTTTTCACCCCATTCCCTCGCTTGAGCAACGTTGGGTCGGACTGGAGGCCGGGGCCGGCCGGTTCGCCGGCTGGAACGCCTCGCGACAAATGTTGTATTACTCTTGGCCGCTGCTGGGAATGGTTTCACGCGCTGTTCATGGCAATGTCGGTCGCCCGATCTTCTGGGTGATGCCGCCCGCCGATTGATCATGGACCGGGAGCAAGTCATTGTTGTTGGGGCGGGTATTTCCGGGATCCTGTTGGCGCGTCGCCTTCAGGCGGAAGGCGCCAATGTCACGGTGCTGGAGAAGTCCCGGGGATTTGGCGGGCGCATGGCGACGCGGCGGTGGGACGATCAGCGGTTTGATCATGGGGCCCAATATTTCAGGATTCGATCCCCGCAGGCGAAAGATGCCATCCAGCCCTTGATAGACGCTGGGGTCGTGGTTCGCTGGCCGGGCGGAGACGGGGCCGGTAGCGGGGAAGATCGTTGGATCGGGCGTCCGGGAATGAGCGCCGTCGCTCGCGCGCTGGCCGGGGATCTGCGTGTCATTCACGAGGCCCGGGTCTTGGAAGCGGTGTCGAATGATGGCGGCTGGAACGTTCGACTGGCCGATGGCGGGGAGTTGGCCTGCCGCGTGTTGGCCTTGACCTCTCCTGTGCCGCAATCGCTGGCCATCCTGCGGCCGGCCCTGAATGAAATGGATCCAGTTGTTCGACTGCGACTCGAAGGCATCGAGTACGAACCGGCCTACGCTCTTTTGGCGAAGTTGGAGGGGCCTGCCCGGGGCTCCTGGCGTTCGGGGCTTCAACTCTCCGATGAGAGAATTGCCTGGGTCGCCGACAATCAGTCGAAACTGCGGCCTGGCGAGGATGGGGATGGTGCGCTTGTTGCGCAGTCCACGCCGCATTTTGCCCGGGAGCAAGAGCGCTCGGAGCGCGAGGTTGTGGCGGGCATGATGGCCCGGAGCGTTGAGGCCTTGCTGGGGGTGAAGCTCCGCGAGCAACGCGCCCATTGGTGGAAGTTTGCGTCGCCGTCCTCGCGCCTCGCAGAACGGGCGGTATGGTCCGGCGGGCCGTCGCCAGCGGTTTTTTGCGGCGATGCGTTTGGCGAGGGAATGATCGAGGGAGCCCTGCTTTCAGGTCTCGCCGCGAGTGAGTTGGTCCTGGGTCGGTCGGCGCAGGGGGAGATCATATGATGAAGGGAAGACACCTGGTGTTCGGAGCCACAGGCGGCATTGGAGCCGCGCTCTGCAGACATTTGAAAGAAGCTGGCGGCGACCCTGTCTTGATCGCCCGGGATCGGGCCAAACTGGAGGCAATGTCGCAGGAGTTGGGCGCGGTCTCACATTCCGTTGATTGCCGCGACTGGGAGCAAGTGGAGAGCCTGGTCGGCAGCCTTGCGGCGGAGGGAGATCCCATTGACGGCGTCGCGGTGTGCATTGGATCGCTCCTGATCAAGCCGGCTCACTTGACCCGACGGGAAGAGTTCGAAGCGACGATCGAGAGCAATCTTTCCGTTGCGTTTGGCATTTTGAGAGCGGTTGTCAGGCCCATGATGAAGGCGGGGGGCTCCATTGTGCTGGCGTCCTCCGCGGCGGCGCGCATCGGGATTTCGAATCACGAGGCGATTGCCGCTGCGAAGGCGGGCGTGATCGGGTTGACGGTGTCGGCCGCCGCGACCTATGCGGCTCGCGGGATCAGGGTGAACTGCGTGGCCCCGGGGTTGACGGAGACGCCCATGACCGAGAGGTTGACGGCCAATGAGGCGGGTAGACGCGCATCCGAGGCCATGCATGCCATGGGGCGCCTGGGTCGGCCTGAGGAAGTCGCGAGAGCCATCGCCTGGCTGCTGGATCGCCAGCAGTCCTGGGTCACCGGCCAAACAATCGGAGTGGACGGCGGACTGGGCGTGGCGTTGTCCCGGAGGTCAGCCTGATGAGGGCGGCGACCCTCGTTTTTCCGTTCCAGCTTTTTGACCCGCACCCGGCGATCGAGCGAGGCCGCAAGGTTTTCCTGATCGAGGAGAGCTTGGTGTTCGGCGACCCGCATGTTGGCATCGCGTGCCACAAGCAACGAATCGTCCTGCTGCGGGCGGCGCTGCGGGCGTTCGGCGAGACGCTGACGTCGCGCGGTCATGATGTGGAATATGTTGTGTGGCGGGAGGGCCGGACGCTTGGCGATATCCTGGCTGAATGGGTCGGCCAGGGATTCGCTGAGCTCCATCTTTGCGAGGTCGTCGATTTTCTGTTGAGGAAAAGGCTCGAGCGCGGGCGTTGCCGGCTGGGGTTCAAGCTTGTTTGGCATGATACGCCGATGTTCCTGACACCCGGCGAGGCGTTGTCGGAACACTTCCAAGGACAAAAGAAACCTTTCATGGCCCGGTTCTATCAGGCGCAACGAAGGCGGATGGGCATCCTGGTTGATGGCTCCGGCGAACCGGCAGGGGGGCGCTGGAGTCTTGATGACGAGAATCGCAAACCCATGCCGAAGCGCGGTCTGGATGTCCCCGCTCCCCAACAAGCCCGGCGATCGGAGGCGGTTGATCTGGCGCTCGCTTCCGTGAAGGAGGAGTTTCCGGATTATCACGGGGAGGCGGAACCCTTTGCCTACCCGGTGACGCATGATGCATCCGCTCGGTGGCTGGACGAGTTTCTGGAACACCGATTGGAGCGGTTCGGTGCCTATGAGGACGCCATCAGCGGGCGCGAGGGAATCCTTTTCCACAGCGTGTTGACCCCGATGCTGAATATTGGGTTGTTGACGCCGCGACAGGTCGTGGACCGAACGCTGGAGTTCGCCGCCGAGCGGGAGGTTCCGCTAAACTCTTTGGAGGGCTTTGTCCGGCAGATCATCGGCTGGCGGGAGTTCATGCGCGGCGCTTACGAATACCTGGGCGTCCCAATGCGCAACGGCAATTTCTGGGAGTTTGAAGATCGTCCGATACCGGAAGCCTTCTATCGCGGGGAGACGGGCGTGGAGCCGGTGGACGTCTGTATACGGCGCGCCCTGGAAACCGGCTACTGTCATCACATCGAAAGGCTGATGATCCTGGGCAACTTCATGCTCCTGTGCGGCTTCCATCCGAAACGTGTCTGCGACTGGTTCATGGAGCTGTTCGTCGACGCCTACGATTGGGTGATGGTTCCCAACGTGCATGGCATGAGTCAGTTCGGCGACGGGGGGATGTTCACGACCAAGCCGTACATCTCCGGCTCGAACTACGTGTTGAAGATGAGCGATTACCGTCGCGGTCCGTGGTGTGAGGTCTGGGATGGCCTGTTCTGGTCCTTCATTGAACGGCATCAGGCGTTCTTCCGGAGCCAGCATCGGCTGGGCATGATGGCCCGGCAACTGGATCGGATGAAACCGGAGAAATTGAAGGCCCACCGAAGGAACGCGGCGGCTTTCCTGGAAGGGCTCGGCGTTTCCTCGTCCGCCTGAACGGAGGGACGTCGCTTCCAGGGGGCAGTAGAATGATCAGTGAGCCTGCAGCCAGTCCCGGCCCTCGCCCATTTCGACGACGATGGGGACATCGAGATGAATGGCGTCCTTCATCTTCGCCTCGATCATGGGTTTCACCCGCTCGGCCTCGGGCTTGAAGAGGTCGAAGACAAGTTCGTCGTGAACCTGGAGGAGCATGCGGGTCTGGTAGCCCCCGGACTTCAATTCGGCGTGAATCGCGGACATGGCGAGCTTGATCATGTCGGCGGCGGCTCCCTGGATGGGAGCATTGATGGCGTTGCGCTCGGCCTGCGCGCGGACGGTCCCGTTGCGTGAATTGATGTCGCGCAGGTAGCGGCGGCGACCGGTGACGGTTTCCACGTAGCCGTGCTTCTGCGCGAATTCCACGGTGTCGGTCATGTAGGTCTTCATGCCGGGGAACTGCTCGAAGTAGTTGTCCATGATTTCAGCGGCCTCCTTGCGGGGGATGCCGAGGCGCTGGCTCAGCCCGAAAGCGGACATGCCGTAGGCGAGACCGAAGTTGACCATCTTGGCATTGCGCCGCATGTCCGGCTCCACCGCGTCCAGCTCGACGCCGTAGACCTTGGCGGCAGTGGCGGCATGGATGTCCAGCCCTTTGGCGAACGCTTCCAGCATGCCCTGGTCGCGGCTGATGGCGGCGATGATGCGCAGCTCGATCTGCGAGTAGTCGGCGGCGAGCAGGACATGTTCCTCATCGCGGGCGACGAAGGCCTTGCGGATCTCGCGTCCCAGCTCGGTGCGGATGGGGATGTTCTGCAGATTGGGGTTTTGCGACTGGATGCGGCCGGTGGCGGTCACGGCCTGGTTGTAGGTCGTGTGAACGCGGCCGGTGCGGGACCAGATCGCGGCGGGCAGGGCGTCGACGTAGGTGGACTTGAGCTTGGTTGCAGCGCGGTAGTCGAGGATGCACTGCACGATCTCGTGGCGCGAGGCGAGCGCGAGCAGGGTTTGCTCGTCCGTCTTGTATTGGCCGGTCTTGGTCTTCTTGGGTTTGTCCGAGAGCTTGAGCTTGTCGAACAGGATTTCGCCGAGTTGCTTGGGGGAGTTGAGATTGAAATCCTGGCCGGCGAGTTCGCGGATCTCCGCGGCGTAGCGTTCGATGTGGCCGCCCAGTTCCCTGGAGAATTCGGCGAGGGTGTCGGCGTCGATGCGCACGCCCTCGTGTTCCATGTCCGCCAGAACCGGGACCAAAGGGGCCTCGATGTCGTAGAACACGCGTTCCTGTCCCTTTTCCTTGAGGAGGGGTTTCAGTTTCTCACGCAGTTGCCAGGTGATGTCGGCGTCTTCCGTGGCGTACTCGACCAATTCTTCCAGCGGCACGAGCGCCATGCTCATCTGGTCGGATCCCTTTTCGCCAATCAGTTTGAAAATGGGGATGGGCGTGTAGCCCAGGTAGACCTCGGCGAGGTAGTCCATGCCGTGGCGTTGGTCGGGTTCGATGAGGCTATGCGCCAACATGGTGTCGAAGAGCGGCCCGCGAACCTCGAGGCCCTGCCACTTCAGGACGGTGAGGTCGTATTTCAGATTGTGCCCGACCTTCTCGATGGCATCGTTCTCCAGGATGCCGCGGAATTCCTCCAAGGTCGCCTGCACTTCGGCGTCATTGCCGGACAACACGACGTAGAAGCCCTTGCCGGCCTCGAGGGAGAAGGCGAGGCCGATCGGTTTGGCGCTCTTGGCGTCGAGACCGGTGGTTTCGATGTCGAAGCAGAAGGATTTCTGCCGGCCGAGCTGGTCGATGAGCTTGGCGCGATCCTCGGGCTTGTCGATCAGTTGGTAATCGTGTTGGACGTCGGCGATGGTCTTGAGTTGCTCCGGGGGGGTGGGTTCGTCGCTGTCGCCCGCGTCGCTGGATGAGACCTTTCCCGCCGCGCCCCGTCCGGCCTTGAAGTCGTCGCCGAACAGGCGCTTGCCGATGGCGTTGAATTCGAACTCCACGCAGAGGGCCTTCAGCTTCTCCTCGTCGCGCGCTTGCAGGGCGAGTCCGTTCAGGTCCACCTCGATCGGGACATCGAGAATCATCTTCGCGAGCTTCTTGGAGAGCAGCGCCTGCTCCTTGTTCTCCTCAATGCGCTCCTTCTGCTTGCCCTTCAGCTTGTCGGTGTTCTCCAACAGGTTTTCCAGGGTGTCGAATTGCGCGATCAGCTTCTGCGCGGTCTTGGGGCCGACGCCGGGCACGCCGGGAATATTGTCAACCGCATCGCCCTGCAGACCCTGGATGTCGATGACCTGGTCGATGCGTTCGATGCCCCAGGTTTCGAGGACTTCGGGCACGCCGAGGATCTCGGCTTCACTGCCGCCGCGGCCGGGGCGATAGAGGAAGGTCTTTTCGTTCACGAGTTGGCAGTAGTCCTTGTCGGGCGTGACCATGTAGGTCGTGAAACCATCTTTCTCGGCGCGGCGGGCAAGGCAGCCGATGATGTCGTCGGCCTCATAACCATCCAACTTCAGCACGGGGATATTGAAGGCCTCGAGCAGGCGGACGACATTGGGGATGGCCTTGCGCAAGTCCTCAGGCATCTCCTCGCGCTGCGCCTTGTACTCGGGATAATACTCGTGGCGCACGGTCGGGGCCGAGGTGTCGAAGGCGACGGCCAGGTGGGTCGGTTCGTGACGCGTGAGGATGTCGAGGACGGTGTTGACGAAGCCGTGCAGGGCCGAGGTGTTGATCCCGGTGGAGGTCATGATGGGATTGCGGATCAACGCAAAATGCGCCCGGTAGACCAGCGCCATGCCATCGAGGAGAAAGAGTTTCTTCGACATCGCGCGCGAAGCTAACGGAAAGGCCGGCGGCCGCCCATCAAATTGCGTTTCGGGCGAGGTGGTCTCAACACCATCAAAGCCACCGTCTACCGGATGGCTCGTATGACCGGTGGGGCGAGACTCCGTCGAGCCCACTTCATTGCCCTA
>Ga0181573_10002532_pt1 | contig 16878 bp, 13 predicted proteins | sample 101ome_25_FD_148643 | JGI IMG/M metagenome (GOLD analysis project Ga0181573, IMG submission 148643) | Coastal salt marsh microbial communities from the Groves Creek Marsh, Skidaway Island, Georgia - 101409BT metaG (spades assembly) | ecosystem: Environmental > Aquatic > Marine > Intertidal zone... | reverse complement strand
ACGCCCCCAAGCGGAGGATGATCACTTCCGCGCTGCCCTACGCCAACGGGCCGATTCACCTCGGCCACATCGCCGGCGCGTACCTGCCTGCGGACATTTACGTTCGGCACCTTCGGAGCGCGGGGGAAGACGTGCTTTGGATTTGTGGGAGCGACGAACACGGTGCGGCCATCACGCTTCGTGCAAAAAAGGACGGCACCACACCCCGCGAAATCGTCGACACGTACCACGTGGAGATGCAAAAAGCGTTCGCGGGGCTCGACATCAGCTTCGACCATTACAGCCGAACCTCGTCGCCCAAGCACCACCAAGTGGCGCAAGATTTCTTCTTGACCCTGCTCCACAAAGGCGGGTTTGAAGTGAAAACGGAAGAGCAGTTCTACGACGAAGAGGCGAACCAATTCCTGGCCGACCGGTACATCCAAGGCACCTGCCCGTCGTGCTCGTCCGAAGGGGCGTACGGCGACCAGTGCGAGAAATGCGGGAAGACCCTGAGCCCCACCGAGCTCGTCCACCCGCGCTCCACCCTCAGCGGATCAACCCCCGTCCTGAAGCCCACCACGTTGTGGTACCTCCCCATGGGACGGCACGAGAACTGGCTCCGCGAATACATTGTCGACGGCACGCTCAACGGCCAACCGCACCACAACGCCAAGGAATGGAAGGCCCACGTGCTCGGGCAGTGCCGCTCGTGGATCGACGGGGGCCTGGAAAGCCGCGCCATGACCCGCGACCTCGATTGGGGCGTGCCCGTGCCGGTGGAAGGCGCAGAAGGGAAGGTCTTGTACGTTTGGCTTGACGCCCCCCTCGGCTACATCACCGCCACCATGGAATGGTGCGAACAGAACGGCCAAGATTGGCGCGACTGGTGGCAAGACCCCGAAGCCGACCTCATCCACTTCATCGGCAAGGACAACATCGTCTTTCACTGCATCATCTTCCCCATCCTGCTCAAGGAACACGGAGGCTACAACCTCCCGACCAACGTGCCGGCCAACGAGTTCATGAACCTCGAGGGCGACAAGATCAGCACGTCGCGGAACTGGGCGGTTTGGGTGACCGAGTACCTCGAGGACTTCCCCGAAGGCAGCGACGCGATGCGCTACGTCCTGACGGCCATCATGCCCGAACAAAAGGACAGCGAGTTCACGTGGAGCGACTTCCGCGACAAGGTCAACAACGAGTTGGCCGACGTCCTGGGCAACTTCGTGAACCGCGTGCTGGTGTTGACCCGCAAGTACTACGACGGCGCCGTGCCGGCCGCCCCGGCCGACGACGCCCTCGACGCCACCGACCGCGCCCTGCTCGAAACGCTCGCGGCCGCTCCGGCCAAGGTCGGCGACCTCATCGCCCGCCACCGCTACAAGGAAGCGCAGCTCGAAGCCATGAACGTGGCGCGCCTCGGCAACAAGTACCTGACCGAGCAGGAGCCTTGGAAACTCCAAAAAACCGACCCCACCCGCACCGCCACGATCATGCACTTGACGTGCCAGGTCGTGGGCAACTGCGCGGTGCTCCTCGAGCCCTTCCTGCCCCAAACGGCCGCGAAAATCGCCGCTTCGTTTGGCGTGTCGGACGCGCGTTGGAAGGACGCCCGAACCGACCTCGTTTCTGCCGGCACGGACCTCGGCGACCTTCCCATCCTGTTCACCAAAATCGACGACGACACGGTCGCCGCCCAGGTCGCCAAGCTCGGCCAGAAGGGCGATGCCGCCTCCGCAGCCGGCGCCTCCGACTCCGGTTCCTCTGACTCCTCAACCCGCGACCTCATGCCCGCCAAAGACGAAATCACCTTCGACGACTTCACCAAACTCGACCTCCGCGTCGGCACCGTCCTCGAATGCGAAAAGGTCCCCAAGGCCGACAAACTGCTCAAGCTCACCGTCGACACGGGCCTCGACACGCGTACGGTCGTCAGCGGCATCGCCGAGCACTTCGCCCCCGAGGACGTCGTCGGCCGTCAGGTCACGCTCCTCATCAACCTCGCCCCCCGCGCCCTGCGAGGCATCGAAAGCCAGGGCATGGTCCTGATGGCGAGCACCGACGACGGCGGCCTCCGCTTCGTCACCCCCGAAGAAGGCGTCGCCCCGGGCAACGTCATCAGCTGAGGATTCCCGCGAACATCTCCCGACTCACCTTGTTCTCTCGGCCATGAGCCTTCTCGACCTTGCCTCCAAGCGGCACAGCCCGCGCGCATTCGACGGATCTGCACTGACGTGGGACGACCTCGCGGACGGATTTGAAGCGGCGCGCCTCAGCAGCTCGTCGTACAACAACCAACCGTGGCGTTTTGTCGTGGCCCTGCGCGGAGAAGCTGGGTTCGATGCGCTGCTGGAGACGGCCGTCGAGGCCAACCGATCTTGGATGAAAGACGCCGGCGCCATCGTGGGCGTCATGTCAAGCACAGTCCTGGAAAAAACGGGCGAAACCGACCACGCCGCCTTGCTTGGCGTCGGGATGGCCGTGGGGGCCATGGAATTGGCATTCACCGAAGCGGGGCTGGCGAGCATGCAGGCGGGAGGCTTCGACCGTGCTGCGTTCAACTCCTTGCTCGGACTTCCCGATCACTTGCGGGCTGTCTCACTTTTGGCCGTGGGCCGCGTTCCAGAGGGTCATGTACCCGGAGCAAAGGCACGAAAAAGCCTCAGCGACATCGCCTTCCGCGTGGGGGACGACATCCGCTGAGGCTGCATCAGGGCGAATCAGGGCTCGCGCCCCTCAGATCAACTCACTTCGTCACAACCAGGTCTCCCTGGAAGCGAATCGTGGCGTCTTCGAAGCCTGCCACCGTCAACACGTACTGACCCGCGGCGAGGCCGGAAACGTCGATGCGCTCCACGGTGGATTGAATGGGCCATGAACCGACGAGACGTCCGTCCAGGCCCGTGGCACGAAGCTCAGCACCTGCCAAACGGTTGGCGAGGTACGCAGGGAAGGTGATTGTGGCAACCGTCGTGGCGGGCGAGGGGAACGCCTCCAATTGGTGGGTCGTCACCAAATCCAGCACGCGGTCCACTTCGGAGTACTCGCACCCGTCGGCACTGAACGAAAGCGGCTCGTAGTTGAGGGCTTCCGGATCGTTGCAGGCCGTGAGAATGGGGAGAACCTCACGGAATTCATCTTGGTTGCTGCCGTTGAGGAAGACCTGGCATTGGATTTGGCCTGAAATCTCGCCACTCGTGGTGAGCTGCGCCACAAGAACCCGCATGTCCTCGCCTGAAATGGCTTCCACATTGGCAGGCACAGGAAGCACAAACCACGCGTTGCCCACCGGGGTGTTGACCGCCACGTTTTCACCGGCCTCGAAGATGGCGAAGGCGTCGTACTCGGGGTCCGCAAGGTCGATGACGTCGGTCGCAGCCGTGTTGTCTTCTGCCCCAATGGTCAGCCAGCTGTCGTACGCGAACTCAGGAAACGTGGGGAAAAACGCAGGGTTGATGTCCGTTGCAAGTGCCGTTGTGGCAAGTTCGTGCTGAAACCACGCCGGTTGCGACGTGCTTGAAAGCAGCCAAGGGTTTTCGTCGTCGCCGGAACAACTGACCACAAAGTCGTCCGTGTTGGGCGTGTACAAGTAGAGCCGGTAGGTCGTCATTCCGGCGAGTTCGCCCTCGGTGTGTTCCACCTCGGCCACCAACCCGAGCCAGGGGACGTCGCTTTGGGCTTGGGTCAAAGCCGGTTGAAAAGAAAAGAAGGCTGCACACAACGCCGCAGTCCAACGGGAGGCAAGGTTCAAAGTCATGCGAATGCGATTTTTTCGAAAGGTAGTCACGCCGCGCGTGCGGTGACTCGCGAGCCGCGTCCAAAGTCGCGAGAGAAAGAAAAAGCCCCACCAATTGGCGGGGCTTTCCAGTTTCAAGTTTCGTTGTTTCAGGTTAGAGAGGGGTCAGCTCACCAGCCAAAGCCGATGTTGACACCAAGTCGCACCCCCATCGGGTTGTCGCTGGTGAAGAACGAGGAGGCCTCCTCAAGCGTTCCCGAAGAACTCACCGACTTGTATTGCGGTCCAATGAAGAAGTCCACCATGTAGCCGTCGTTGGCTTTTTGGTAGCCCAACACCACAGCTCCACCGTTGGCATTGCGCTCCAGGATGACTTCGTCCGTGTCGTTCACCGTCGTGGCGCTGCGGAAGCGACCCAAGGCCGCGATGTAGAATCCCTCGCAGGCATTCCCACCAGGGTACCAACGAACTTCAGGAATGGCAATGAAGCCCGTCTTCTTGTAGGTTTCTGTGGCCACCTCCACGCTGTCCACATAGAGGGTGCCTTCGGAGGTGCCCCCGATGAAGCCCGCAGAGAGTTGAACACTGAAGTTGTCGTTCAGGGCGTGTTCGTACCCAAACTGATACTGCCCTGCAAAGAAGCCAAGCGGATTGGCCTTGACAGCGTGGGCGTTTTGTTGAGCCGACACCGTCAGACTCATCAGGGCTGCACAAGCAGCAAACAAGAATTTTTTCATCGGAGAGATTGAAAGGTTTGGACCGCAAGAACGCGGGCCGAAGTGCTTTTCCCTCCGCTTGGTTCCAAATTCTGTCCACATGCCTGCATGAACAACCGACCTAAAGCCCTGAAAATCAAAAAGCCCCGCTCGGTGGCGGGGCTTGATTGAACGGCCTTTGCAGGCCTTGGAGCCGATATGCGGACTTGAACCGCAGACCTACGCATTACGAATGCGTTGCTCTACCAGCTGAGCTATATCGGCGAATCCTGCGTTCAGGGTCGGCAAAGATACGGAGGTCTTTTCAAAAAGGTTTCACTCCGTCGAGAGAAACCTGCCTGCTCAAGACCACCGTCCTGCGCGGTGGAGGTGCTCGGCGATTTGGACGGTGTTGGTCGCGGCCCCCTTTCTCAGGTTGTCCGCCACAATCCAGAGGTGCAACCCACGTGGGTTTCCGAGATCTCTCCTCAACCGACCGACAAACACTTCGTCTTTGCCGTGCGCATTTCGGGGCATCGGATACACCAATTCTTCGGGACGATCTTCCAGGACCACACCCGGGAAGCCCGCAAGCGCTTCTCGAACCGCATCCATCTCAAAGTCCCGGGTGAATTCCACGTACACCGCCTCGCTGTGACCACCCACCACGGGCACGCGGACAGCCGTGCACGACAACTGAATCCGATCGTCGCCCATGATCTTCTTGGTCTCGTGGTGGACCTTCATTTCTTCACGTGTGTACCCGTTGTCCTGAAACGTGTCGCAGTGGGGCAAGCAATTCTTGTCGATGGGGTGGGGATACACCCCCGTGCCTTCCTCGCCTCTCCGTTCGGCTTCGAGTTGCGCCACCGCCGCCTGCCCCGTCCCTGTGACGCTCTGGTAGGTGTTGACCACGCCGCGCTCGATGTTCCAGCGGTCGTGAAGTGGCTTGAGGCACATCACCAGTTGCATGGTGGTGCAATTGGGGTTGGCGATGACCAAATCTTCGTCGCCAATCACCTCCCCGTTCACTTCCGGAACCACCAGTTTGTGCTTTTCCGACATGCGCCAGGCACTGCTGTTGTCCACGACAGTGGTTCCTGCTGCCGCGAATTTGGGAGCCCACTCCAAACTCAATTCCCCCCCGGCAGAGAACAGCGCCACATGCGGCCGAGCGGCCAACGCCTCGTCAATCGAAATCACGGTCACGTCCTTGCCGCGAAACGCGACGGTTGTGCCGACCGAGCGCGCAGAGGCGACGGGCAAGAGGTTTTCGACAGGGAAATTTCGGGCTTCAAGGACGTCGAGCATCGTGCGGCCCACCATGCCGGTGGCACCCACCACGGCGACGTTCAAAGGAGCAAGGGTTGAGTTCATGGGTTCAGGTAGTTTGTGGACGCGCTGGTTCAATTGACCGGCGGTTTGGTCGCGTCCAGGCGAAAATACGAGGTTTGCCGAGATGAAGAGAGGATGTGGAACGGGCCGATTTCGCGCGGCCTTGGAGGGGTGGAAATGCGCGGTTTTGGCAACTTGCTTGTTGGGCAAAGGGGGAGGGTATGCAGGCCAAACCGAAGCCTTCTCCTCGTGGACTCACGACGGCTTGGCTTGGTGCGGGACCGCCCAAGTATGGGAAGCCGCCACCCCAAATGACGCGGCGGACTCCCTTGGAGCTTCGTGGAAACTCGACGCCCCCAATGCAGGCACACAAATCCTGTGGGGGTGCCCTGTCGATTCCCTCTGGGAGGTTGCTGCGGTCGACGAGCTCGGAAATTCCGAAGGGTGGGCGGCCGAAGTCCGGTGGGTGCAAGAGGTGTCCGGATCGGCTTCCAACCGAAGTTCGTTGTTTTGGGCCGTTCCTCCTTCTGACGACCCCCAAGAGTCGGCCTTCCTTCTTGCTTCGTCGATGCAAGCGGGGTGGCTCGACGGAACCGGGGGGCTTGCAGCCGGCCAAACCGGTTCGGAGGATCCCCTCGAGTGCCACGCTCCCAACTTGTCAAGTTGGAGCGTGCCCCCTTCCTGCCACGCCTGGTCAGACCCCTTTGCTTTGGACGCGACCTGGTCGTGGTCGGCCAACGGGCGCTGGAAGGTCCTAGCTCGGGACGGCGCCCTTCGAAGTGCAACCTGGATTGACACGGTCGCAGAACCTCCATTGACACGCCTGCCGTGCCTGGGCATTGAGGTGCATCACACGTCAAGTCAAGGCAACCGTTGGACGTTTGGATGGCGGCCGACGGACCCGGGTTCCATGACCAACCCGACCGACCCCTTTGAACCGTCGGTTCCCGCGCCCCTTACCCGTCTCGTCCTCGTCGACTCGTTGCAGGTCGAAGGCACGGCCTGGCCCCCGCCCGACACGCCCACAGCTGTCGAATTCCGGCTGACCTGCGACCCCGAAGCCTTTCCGACGGTCAGCCCACATGCCACTGAAACCACCTGCGAAAACGTCTGGCGTTGGAACCTGCCCTGCCCCGTCAGCCCGGGTTCCTCGGTCCTGGCCAAGATGGACAGCACCTCGACGGTGCTTTGGCGCGACGGAACCTCCCTTCTGGAATGGGGAGACCTCGCGTTCACCGAAATTTTGGCGGACCCCACCCCCGCGATTCACGCCCCGGAGTCGTCCTACCTCGAAGTCGTGAACGTCTCCGAGCTCGCGCTGGACCCCCAACAGCTGCACCTCGAAGACAGCGGAGATCTCCATCCCCTTGTTTGGGTCAGGCGGCCTGAACAGGGGCTCATCCCGCCCGGGACCCGGTTCGTGATTGCCGACGTCAGCGCACCCTGGCTCGACTCTACGCTTGATTCAACCGACCTCTGGGTGTTGAAGGCCACGGGGTGGTCGGGACTTCGGGACGAAGGCGAGCGCGTGGCTCTGCACGGCCCAGGAGGGTTGATTGAGGACCTTCAGTTTTACGCAACGTGGTGGCAGGACATCCCACAGGACGGGGTGAGCCTTTCGTGCACCTCTCCCGCGGCGTGCGATCACCCAGAGAATTGGATGCCCGACCCCGAGGGAGCCTCCCCCGGTGCAGCATCCTCGATGGAGAACGCACCCAGCCTTCCACAACTCCCTTCCCTGCACGTGAAGCGCACTCCCCTCGGGTTGGTCGAGTGGAGCGCCAGCCCAGCATGGCATCCTGAACATCCGCCTCACATCGCCGCAACGCACGCCGCCGTCACCGACACCTTGGTTCCGTGGTTTTCGTGGGACGACGACGGGGGAGCCTCCTGGATGTCGGACTGGCCCAAGGCTTGGGAGGGTCCCGTTCGAATTTTGTTCGATCCGGAGACACTTTGCACCCCGACTCCGACTCGGGTGCACTGGGACGTGATGTGGAGCGCCTACCGTCCTCCCCTCCCGGGTGACGTGGTTTTGACTGAGGTCTTGGCCTCGACGCATTCGGTCGCCCAGGCCGAATTTGCGGAATGGACCAACGTGAGCAGCGACACCTTGGAATGGCACGGGCGGCCGTGGCCCCCGCAATCGTGCTTGGTTCAGAGTTCGATGCCACGAGAAGGCTTTCGGCCCTGGATGGGCTCCTCGTGGTGGCGAGACTCGACCAACGTAATTTGGGAGACCGTCCCCACGCTTCGATTTTCGAATGCCGCGGGAACGGCCACGCTCGAGGATGCGTGGGGAAACGACGTGGCTTCCCAAGAATACAGCGTGTGCAGCCACACTTCGAGCAGGGCAGAGAGCGAGGGCCGAAGTTTGGAAAAGCTTCCTTCGGCGGTCAAGCTCGGCCAATCCGGATTGGCACCGGGCCCTGAAATGTGGCGGTCGGCTCCGCTTCCACTCGGCATGTCTCCCGGAACGGTTTCCGGCACTCCAACAGGCTGGAGCGACCATCCCTGGGCAGAAGGGGACGAAGACGAAGCCGAAGGCCCCTTTGACGGTACGCCCCACCCCCTGGCGTGGGGCGTTTGGGACGGAAAGTGGGCCGTGAAAATCCCTGCCGAAGCGGACCTTGGACGGTTTCGGATGCAGGACTGGGACCCGCAAACACGCTGGGTGCCGCGCTGGTATCGTGGGGTCTTGCTCGCCGTTGCCGATTGGGGACCGGATTCGCTCCCGCGCGGGCCTCGTCATGCATTTGACGAATCGTGGTCGTTTCCAGCAGCCTCCTGGGACCAAGGTCCTGAACATCCAGAACTTCCCGTTTGGAATGAAGTGCTGACGGAATCGTTGGAGGGGTTTGGGTCCTTTGTGGAATGGAGGGGTCCAAGCACGGGGTCTTGGACGCGTGACTGGCATTGGAGCTCCGACCCGTGGGCGACAGCCGGGGATTTCGTGCCTGTGAGCGAGGTGGCGTGGTGGTTGACGGCAACCACGGAAACGTGCTTGGCCACCTGCCCCAAGTGGGTGGAGGGCGCGAACGGAAGGTGCTTGCCCGCGGACGTTCCTTCTCTGCACGGAGACCGACTTCTGAACTTGCGCACGCCTGAGGGAGAAGCGTTGCTCGACCTGTCTTCGCTGGAGCACAGTCCGTGGGTGACCGACCCAGACGGCCGGTCGATGATCAACTTAGCGGGAACCGAGGTTTGGACTTCTTCGCCGGCCCACATCCGCGCTTCACCGGGCCAACCCAACAACGCAAACGCAGGGTTAACCAACACCGCCAACGGAAACTTGACCTGTTCTCCGAGAACCCTTCAGCCTGGCGGGGCAAGGGGTTCTGACGTCGTCCAAATCACGTGGACGCCTCCCACCGTAGGCGACGTCTACGAAACAGAATACGGAATCGTCAACCCAGAGGGGAGGTCGCCCATGAACGAAAATCAAACCCTCTGGGCCGGCGAACCCTTCCAGTGGACGTGGCACGGAGACGACGAGCGAGGCGGGATTCTGCCTCCGGGAACCTACGTTGCCGTGCTTGCCTGGCGCAACCTTACCGAGGGCGGAAAGGGAGTCGATCGATGCTTGGTGGCTTTGGCGGCACATTGAGTGAGGTGGATGACCGAACTTCGGCCCATGCATGAGGGCGCCGAATTGATCCCGTGGGCATTGCCAAACATGGCGCCGTTGTGGCTGTCACTCTGCGCCTTGGCGGGAACGTGGCTTTTGCTCGCGGCCTTTCCGAGGGAGGCCAAAAGGCTTGCCTGGGCCTGGACCAAGCCTCGCAACCTCTCGACCCGGAACGCCTCAGAAACGCCCCGCACCCTCGGGGTGGTTCTGAGCCATGGGGTCGGCGCGTTGGGGTTGGCCGCAGGGTTGGCTGTGCTCAGGGAGAGTGGTGTCTCTGTGCCTTCCACTTGGGTCGTTCTGCCCTGGCTGTTGGCCGGTGCGGGAGTGAAGTGGTTGGGAGCGCGTGTGGCCTTTGGCGCGGGCGACCTCGCCAGCACCCTGGTCGAACTGCACCGCCACAACCAAGCTTGGGTGGGCATCGGCTTGGGTTGCTGGGCCACGGTGGCCGCGCTGAACCCCTACGTGAGAGTCTCAGAAGCTGCCCTTTGGGGAACCTTGGGGGTGTTCGCGGCCGCTTCGATTCTTAGTGCCCTGCGAGCCTTGCAGTTGATTCAAGGACACAACTCACAGCGGGTTGTTGGAATCTTGTATCTTTGCATTCTCGAATGGGGCTGGGCACTGTTTTGGATTCTCTGGAGCATGCGCATCGCCTTGTAAGAGGACATTGAATCGCACGACCCATGGCCCAAAAGATCAAAACCGTCCTGATCTCGCAGCCCAAGCCATCCACGGAGAAGTCGCCCTACTTCGACTTGGCGGATCGGCAGAAACTCACCATTGATTTCCGTCCTTTCATTCACGTGGAAGGCATGGACTCGCAAGAGTTTAGGCAGCAGCGCATCGATTTGGCAGAGCACACCGCCGTCATTTTGACGAGCCGCCTTGCCGTAGACCACTATTTCCGCATGGCGAAGGAAATGCGCTTCGAGGTGCCCGACTCCATGAAGTACTTCTGCATTTCCGAGAGCACGGCTTACTACCTGCAGAAATACGTGCAGTACCGCAAGCGCAAGATCTTCCACGGGACCATCAAGTTTGAGGAGGTGGTTGCCCTGATGAAAAAGCACAAGAGCGAAACGTTCCTGTTGCCCTGTTCGGATTTGCTGAAGGACAGCATTCCCAATGCCTTGGAGGCGGGTGGGTTCACGTATTCCCGAGCCGTGATGTACCGCACGGTCTGCTCTGACCTGAGTGACCTGAGCGACGTCAAATACGACGTCTTGGTGTTTTTCAGCCCGAGCGGCATCGAGTCGTTGTTCAAGAACTTCCCGGATTTTGAGCAGGGAACGACGCGCATTGCGGTGTTTGGGCCCACCACAGCCAAGGCTGCAGAAGCCGCCGGGTTGCGCATTGACATCAACGCGCCTACCGCCAAGGCTCCTTCCATGACCATGGCGCTGGAGCAATACATCGCAGGCTGAGTGCACACCCTTTCCAAGCGCGAGCGGTTGAAGTCGACCGCATTGATGAACCTTGCGTTTGAGAAGGGGCTGAAAATCAAGGCGTTTCCTGTGCTCGTTCGCGCCACCCGTGCCGAACTCCCTCACTCCGTGCCGTTTCAAGCTGCCTTTTCCGTGGGGAAAAAGCGGTTCCGCCGCGCCGTGGATCGCAACCGCATCAAGCGCCTGTTGCGGGAAGCCTGGCGGGTGGAAAAAACCGCGCTCGCCAAAAATTGGGAACCGGGCGCCCCGCAATGGGCCGTCGTGTTCATCTTTGTGGGAAACGAGATCCCAACGTTTGCGGACTGCCAGCTGCTGCTGCGACGCGTCTGCAAGCGCTTGGCTGACGAAGTGAATGCTGCGTCGGATTCCGCTCGTTCGAACCCTTCCTGAACCTCGCTTCGCATGCGTCGATTGATGATTTTGCTCGGGCTCCCTGCAGCCCTCGTGTTTCTTTTGGCTGCCACCGCCGTCAAGGACGACTACTTCGAAATGTCGAAGCAGCTCGAAATCATGCAATCGGCTTTCCGAGAACTCAATTTGTTCTACGTCGACGAGCTCGCGCCGGGAGAATTGATGGAGACCGGAATCAAGGCGATGCTCGAGCAGCTCGACCCCTACACCAGGTATTTCCCGGAGTCCAAAATGGAGGACGTTCGGTTCATGCAAACCGGGGAATACGGCGGCGTGGGCGCCAGCATTGAAACCAAAAAAGGCCAAACCGTCGTGGTCGACCTGCTCGAAGGCGAACCCGCCGACGTTGCGGGAATCCGACTCGGCGACGTCCTCAAGCGCGTCGACGGCCGAGACATATCCGGCCTCGAACAAGAACAAATCGGCGACCTCCTTCAAGGTGCCACCGGCACGGAGGTCCAAGTCGAGCTCGAACGGCCGGGAACTCGGGAACTCCTTTCCTTCACCTTGCAACGCCAAAAAGTCAAGGTTCCGGACGTCCCGTACCAGGGCATGTTGAGCGAAAAGACCGGGTATTTGGCCTTGAGCTCGTTCACCAAAACGGCAAGCAGCGAAGTGCGCAAAGCGCTCGTCAACCTCACCGACTCCCTCGGTGCAGAAAACGTCGTCATCGACCTGCGTGGCAACGGCGGCGGGTTGCTCCGCGAGGCCATCGCCATGGTCAACCTGTTTGTGGGAAAAGGGCAGGAAGTGGTCAGCACCAAAGGCAAAACCCCCGACTGGAACAAGTCCTACAAAACGCGCGCGAACGCCCTTCGGCCGGACCTGCCCATTGCGATTTTGGTGGACGGCAAATCGGCCTCTGCAAGTGAAATCGTGGCAGGAACCGTGCAGGATTTGGACCGGGGAATCGTGGTGGGGTCCGAGTCGTTTGGGAAGGGGCTGGTTCAACAGACCAAAAAACTCGCGTACGGCACCCGGATGAAGGTGACGGTGGCGAAGTACTACACGCCAAGTGGACGGTGCGTTCAACGCCTTGATTACAGCCACCGCGACGACGCCGGCGAAGTTCACGCACAAGCAGACTCCACCCTCAAGACCTTTTACACCACGAGCGGCCGGGAGGTGCTCGAAGGCCGGGGCGTCATCCCGGACGTCGAAATCCCTCTGCCGGAATCGAATTACGTGCTCCAAGGACTGCTTGAGAACGGGGTGCTGTTTGACTTCGCGGTGCGGCATCGCGAGCAACTTCGCGTGCCAGACGACGCGGCGGAATTCACCTTGTCCGAGGCCACTTGGCATGTCTTTGTGAATGACGTTGCCTCCTTGGCTGAAGTCCCCTACGCTTCCCAAACCATGAAGACCTTCGAAGCGCTCCAAATCACGGCTCAAGAAGAGTTGCTGGACGTGGAAAACGTGGCCGCGCTTGAGGCACTCAAAGCGGGCTTGCAGGCCAACGTCTCCGCGGACCTCGAGCGGCACAAGGCCGGGGTTCAACGGGCGTTGGAACAGGAGTTGGTGGCACACCTCTACAACACGTCCGGGGAGTACCGGCACGGGTTGATTCACGATCCGGTGGCGTTGCGCGCCGTGGAACTTCTCGAGACAGGGGAGTACGCGGCCATGTTGACCGGACCTGAAGCCCGACCTTGATGACGCTGCCCAGACCTGCTGAAGCCGCCCTTGGAGGATGGGCCCTCTTGATTTGGGGTGCGCCTTGGTCGCATGCCGCGATGTCCGTTGGCACGGCGTGGGTCACGGCATGCGCACTTGGATTGGCGCTGAAGACGCCTGTTTCTTGGTCCTGGGAACGGGTTCGAAAGGCGCCGTGGTTCTGGCTGGTACTGGTGCTCGGATGGCAAACAGCTTCGCTGATTTGGACTGAGGACATGGTGTGGGGGGCGCGACTTTGGGCGATCCAACTTCCAATGCTGCTTCTTGCAGGCGCTTGGTTGTGGGTGCCTCTTTCATTTGAGAAGGCCTCCGCTTGGGTTTTTCGAAGTGCAGGACTTGCGCTACTTGGGTGCCTTGTTTGGGGCACTTTTAAAGGGTTTCAAGGCGTGGAACTTGTTGGACGCGATTGGTCGCCGTGGATGTCCCACATTCGGTTGTCGACGCTGGCAAGTCTCGGGTTGGTCTGGGGCGCACGCACCCAGCCAAGGTGGCAGGTTGCGGCTTTTGCAACAAGCTGGGCGGCCTTTTCCGCTGCGACGGGGTCCCTGACCAGCGCGGTTCTCTTGCCGATGTCTGTGCTTTGGGTGGTGTGGGAGGCGTGGCCCCAGCACCGCGTCTTTTTGCGGTGGGGCGTGGTTGGCTCGGTCCTGGGGGGCGTGGCGGCGGCCGCAATTTGGCTTCAGCCTGTGCCGCTTCCCAGCCCGAGCGGGGAGCTGCCAGAATACACGGCCCTTGGGAATCGGTACACGCATGCTCCGAAGCGCGAGTTGTCGGAAGGGGGGCACCGGGTATACGTACTCGTCTGCGAACAAGAATGGCCGGAAGCCTGGTCGGACGTCAGCGAGGTTCCGCTGGATTTTCCCAACGCTCAAGGGTTCACCAACCGCGACCGCCTGTTGCGCTATTTGACCTCCAAAGGCTGGCCCAAGGACGGCGAACACATTCGCAGACTTCTGCCTGCCGAGGTAAAGGCGATCGAAAACGGGGCAACCAACGCAACCGAGGCCCGTGGGTTGGCTCTGCGCATGCGTCAATTGCGTCGCGAATGGGAAATGTGGCGTGACGGTGGAAGCCCCTCGGGCAACGCCGTCCTGCAACGGTTTGCGCATTGGCGTGCGGGGATTCAAGCGTGGAAACGCGCGCCTTTGTTGGGTCACGGCATGGGCGACACCGGCTTGGCCATGGAAGAAAGCTACCGGGAGATGGGTTCCTCACTTGCCCCGCAACACCGCCACCGCGCTCACATGCAGCATTTGACGTGGGCCGTCGCAGGAGGCCTCGTCGCAGTGCTCCTGTGGTTGGGGTTGGGTTGGTCGTGGTGGTCGGCGTTCCGATCGACCTCCAGAGCGTGCCTGTGGGGCGGGGCGGTGGTCGTTCTCACCTGCTTGTTTGAGGATGCGTGGGAAACCCAAGCGGGCGTGGTGGTGAGCTTTTTGGCGCTGCTCGGCGCTTCAGGCGACCTCGCGTCCCAAAACGTCGAAGACCGCGGACTCCACGGCTGACACCTCCAACTCCAAGCCACCTCCTGTCTCCGATTCTTCGGCCGTCAACACCGCACCGCGTCCCAAAGGACCCCAGCGCTCCGGCCAAAAGGGAGCGCTCGTCCTGAACAAACCTACCGTCGGAGTTCCCAACGCCGAAGCCACGTGCAGGGGCCCTGTGCTCGAAGCCACGACGCATCCCACAGAACCCAAGACGTCCATCAGTTCGGACAAGCTCCAACGCCCCACCGCATCCAGCCCAGCAGAGCGACCGTCGAGCGCCTTCAGTACCGGCTTCAAGCCCAACCGCTCGGATTCGGTGCCAGTCACCACCACGGGAACCCCGCGCTCGAGCAACCGCGAGGCCAGTTCCGCGAATCGCTCCACCGACCATCCGTTCGCCGATCCGTGGTTTCCAGGGTGAAGGACCACACTTCCCTGCAGGGAAGACCAACCCGCCGGCACCAACTCTGTGGCCCTGTCCGCATTGCTGCTTCCTTGCAATCCGGTAAGGTCCAGCCAATCGCCGAGATCCGGATGCCGCCAACGAGCCGGAATCGCGAGCGCGTGGAGCAACCGCAAACCCTGCATCGCCTCGTGTTCGGGACGGTTCCTTCGGCTTCTCCAGACGCGTCGATTGGCCCACCGCAACGAAGCCCATCTCCGCCCGGTCGCCACCCGGATCGGCACCCCGGCCCGAGCTGCCGCAGACATCAGTTTGGGTTCCGGGAAAGCAAACACAACCGCATCCAGACCTTCGAACAGCGCGGCGTTTTCAGCGGCATCCTCTCCCCCGTCCCACACGCGCACGTCATCCACTTCGCGAGAGCGATCCGCCAAGGGCCGCGCGTAATCCCTGCACACCCAAACCACCTTCGCCTCAGGCAACGCGCGCTTCAAGGCTCCGGCCATCGGCAACGAAACCACGTTGTCGCCCAGGGCGTCGCTTCGAACCACCCCCACCCTTCGAATTTGCCCCAGCTCCTCCGCGGCCGACACCTGTTTCCATTTCCAATACGCCGAAAGCGCGCTCCAACGCGCGACTTCCCACCCCGCGCTCCCGTCACGCCAACCTCCTTGCAGGATGAATTGCTTGAATCCTTGAAACACCCACCGAAGTGCGGGTTTCCAGGGTCTGGATTTCCTTCCAGCCGACGCAGCATCGCGGGCGCCTAGGGTGGAGAATTTGGCCCATTGGCGGTGGTGATCGGACGTCGAGTGGTAACTGTAGTGAAGCAGGTCGCCCTCAAATTCACGCACCGTCAGGCCCGCCTCGGGCACCCACCCTTCGTGCAAGATGCTGCCCTCAACGGGCGTGCGCCACGACCCCGACCCCACGGCCCAAAGTCGAATTTTCCGGTCCGGGTACCACCCCCCGTGCCGAACCCACGTGCCGCAGTAATTCGTCAACCGGGGCATGGACCACGCCTCCCGGTTCGGCACCTCATCGGCCGATCCCAGGCCGGCCTTCCAAGCCTGGATTTCTTCCCGCAATGCTGGACTCAGTGCCTCGTCGGCGTCCAAGCTCAGAACGTGAGGTTGGGAGGCCTGATTGGCTGCCCAGTTCTTTTGGTCTGCGTAGGTCGTGAATTCACGCTGATAGACCCTGGCCCCGAAAGACTTCGCAATTTCCACTGTGCCGTCGGTCGACCCCGAATCCACCACCACGACATCGTCCGCAACCCCTGCCACGGACGCCAAGCATCGGGACAGGTTTTGGGATTCGTTTTTCGCAATGACAACCACACTCAGCACGTCGCCCAAGGTAACGTGGAAAGTGGTCGTTTGTTGTGGAAAACCTGCCTTGCCGTACCTCGGGCACTGGCGTAGTTTTGTCTGCATGAACGTGTTGCTAATTGGCTCAGGAGGCCGTGAACATGCCCTGGCTTGGAAACTGGCCCAAAGCTCGTTTCTCACCCAGCTTTTTGTCGCGCCCGGCAACGCGGGAACGGCCGACGTCGCGACGAACTTGAAGTTGGACGCGAGCAACCAGGACGCGGTAAGCCGGGCCCTGAGAAAACACGACATCAACATGGTGATTGTGGGGCCAGAAGCCCCTTTGGTGGAGGGTTTGGTCGACTACCTTCAAGACTGTGGAAAGCACCCGGATTTGGTGGTCATTGGCCCGCGAAAAGAGGGGGCTCAGCTTGAAGGGAGCAAAGCCTTTGCGAAAGCCTTCATGCAACGGCACAACATCCCGACCGCCGCTTACGGCGCATTTGACGGCACCCAACTGGACGACGCCTTGGCGTTTCTCAGGAAGATGGACGCGCCCTACGTGCTCAAGGCAGACGGGCTGGCCGCGGGAAAAGGCGTCATCATCACCGATGATTTGGCCGAAGCTGAAACGGTTCTCAAGGACATGCTTTCAGGCGCCTCTTTCGGGGCGGCCGGTGAACGCGTCGTGATCGAGCAATTCATGGACGGCATCGAATGCAGCATGTTCGTCGTGACGGACGGAACGGCGTATCACCTTCTTCCTTCGGCCAAAGAC
>Ga0181573_10002528_pt1 | contig 16903 bp, 12 predicted proteins | sample 101ome_25_FD_148643 | JGI IMG/M metagenome (GOLD analysis project Ga0181573, IMG submission 148643) | Coastal salt marsh microbial communities from the Groves Creek Marsh, Skidaway Island, Georgia - 101409BT metaG (spades assembly) | ecosystem: Environmental > Aquatic > Marine > Intertidal zone... | reverse complement strand
GCCTTGATCCAAAGCAGCATTTTACCAAGCCGCCAGCACGTTTCGGCGAGGCGAGCCTGGTGAAAGAGCTGGAGAAAAGGGGTATCGGTCGTCCGTCAACCTACGCGGCTATCATTTCCACGATTCAGGATCGCGGTTACGTGCGTCTTGAGAACCGTCGGTTTTATGCCGAGAAAATGGGCGATATCGTCACCCAACGTTTGCAGGGCACGTTTAGCGATTTGCTTGACTACGGTTTCACCGCAGCAATGGAAGAGCGGCTCGATCAGGTGGCCGACGGCGCTTTGGATTGGCGCGAGTTGCTCGACCAGTTCTACAGCGATTTCAGCGATCGGGTGCAGCAGGCGGAGTTGCCGGAACCGGCCGGTATGCAGGCGAATGATCCTACCCCGACGGGTATTGCGTGTACTGCCTGCGGTCGATCCATGCAAATTAGAACGGCGAGCACTGGTGTGTTCCTGGGTTGCTCAGGGTACAACCTACCGCCGAAAGAACGCTGTAAACAGACCGTGAATTTAATCTCGGGTGATGAGGTGATCAGCGCAGATGCTGACGACGAGGCGGAATCTCGGCTGCTACTGAGCAAGCATCGCTGTGGCAAGTGCAACGCGGCGATGGACAGTTATCTCATCGACGAGGGACACAAGCTTCATGTTTGCGGCAACAACCCTGATTGCGATGGCTATGAGGTTGAAGAGGGTCGGTTTCGCATTAAAGGGTATGACGGCCCGGTGATCGAGTGCGATAAGTGTGGCGCAGACATGCAGCTGAAGACGGGTCGTTTTGGCAAATACTTTGGTTGCAGCCAGGCGGAGTGCAAGAATACACGCAAACTATTGCGCAATGGCGAGGCGGCGCCGCCGAAAATGGACCCGGTGCCGATGCCAGAGTTGCAGTGCGCAAAAGTCGATGACCACTATATTTTGCGCGATGGTGCTGCTGGATTGTTCTTGGCGGCGTCTCAATTTCCGAAAAACCGTGAAACGCGGGCGCCTTTTGTTGACGAGCTGTTGCCGCATCAGGCTGAGATTGATCCGAAGTACGGTTTTATCTTTGATGCCCCGACGGTTGATGACGCGGGTCATCGAACTCAGGTGCGTTTCAGTCGAAAAACGAAGGCGCAGTACGTGATGACTGAAGTCGACGGCAAGGCATCGGGCTGGCGCGCTGAATTTGAGGCGGGACGCTGGGTGGAATACGGTAGCGCCAAGGCAAAACCGAAAGCAAAACCCAAAACTAAAGCCAAAACCAAAGCAAAAGCCAAAAAACCCGTACCAACCCCGGCTGAGTCCGATTGAGTAGCAGTCCCTTTCATGGATAGTGCACGGGGACTTGCGAATCATTGCTTGTACATGGCGCGTCTACAGTTGGTTGCCTGGCAGGATCGACTCGCCCAGGCTGAGACTCCTCAAGCTGCGCTCAATGCCGCCTTTGCGCCGGCAGTGAGATTGCATCTGCTTGATGCCTACGGATGGTTTTTGCTGGCCAGTTGCAGAGCTTCTCAGCTTCCCGATACGCCGCCCCACAGCACTCATGATATGCCCGCGGCGCCGGCCGGTATCGGTCAATCGGATGCCATCGCTCACTGCAAGCTTTTAGAAGCGGACCGCAATTCTTGGCTCGCGCAATTGCAGGCGCCTATACCCCCGGGTCTCGGCCAAATTCGTCGCAGCGACAATTTGGCGATGGCTGGGTATTACCCTGACCAGGCGATGATGGTCGAGGCACATGCCGCGCTGGCTGACTTGATCGAACAGTGGGATGACAGTGTTGATGAATGCTGAGCGTCTGATGTGGATTGGGTGTGCGCGTTGTGCGTCCGCAAGCGGGGCTTTCTCGGGGGGCTTTCTCGCGGGGGTTTTCCACAGGGCGTTCTCGCGGTGTTTTCTCACTGGGCCTTCGTGACTGGATTGCGCGCTACTGGATCCAGCGCATTTGAGTCTGTATCGCAGCCGTTGTTCGACTTGAGATGAGTAAGCTGTGCGCAGCAACTGCTGTTAGCGCCAAATGATATTGATCGCCTGCGAAGGTTTTTTATAGATTTCAGCGCTGAAGTGGCAACTGGGTCTCAGCCCTGCTACAGTGGGGGTGTAGTATCGCAGCCCAAGAGGGGGGAACTCAGTGTCCACTTCACTTCTGGAAATTGTTGATTTAGGTGATGGAGAAATCGTACTGCAGCGTGCCGATGACGAGTCGGAGCCGCTGGTGAGTATTCAGTTTTCCGAGGAAACCGCCGCGTTTCTGATGGATAACAATCTCGAAGTTGCCAAAGCAATGATTCAGGCTGGTCTTCACGCTGCGGCCAAGTTAGCGGAAACCGCTAACTTTGAGGTCGAAGCCTCTGCAGAGCACCATGAGGGTCGCACTTTGCACTAACCGCGCGTGAGCGGCGTTGTCCGCACACGGGTGGTCCTGCGCAGGACCCACCGACAGCGAGGCGATCTAGCTTCGCCGCAGTACCCCAACGCTGATGCCTTCTACAGCGAAGGCCTGATGCGCCAAATCAACCACGATCGGTTCGTAAGCATCGTTTTCCGGTAACAAGTGAACGGTGTGTGCGTTTGGGCGCTCGAGGCGTTTAACCGTCACTTCATCCTCGATGCGCGCCACGATAATCTGCCCCTCGCGGGCGTCGTTGGTCTTGTGTACGGCTAGAAGATCGCCATCGAAGATACCCACCTTGATCATCGAGTCACCCCGGACCTCAAGAAAATAGTCGGCACTCGGCGCGAAAAAGTGTCCGGGTAAGTCGCAGTAATCCTCGATATGTTCTTCTGCCAGCAATGGCGCTCCAGCGGCTACCCGGCCGACGATGGGCAGTCCGCGGGTCTCGGGGAGTCGAATCCCTCTCGAAGCGCCTGCAATCATCTCAATCGCGCCTTTGCGAGCAAGTGCTTTGAGGTGCTCCTCTGCGGCATTGGCAGAACGAAAGCCCAATTCTCGGGCGATATCCGCTCGGGTGGGTGGAAACCCCGTATCGTCCACATAGCGACGGATTACATCTAAAACCTGCGCTTGGCGAGCAGTTAACTTCTCCATGGCCCGAACCCCCATAGTTCTGTTTATTTGTACAGTCTGTGATTATATACAGTCGTACTGACAGTTCAAGCGTCGCGTATTGGCGGGCAGGTGTGTTCTGGGTGCGATACTATAAGCCCAAATAGGACCGATGGAGTGGTGATGGAAAATCTCACAGCGTGGATTGAGCCCGTGGCGGTGTGGAGTGGGGTGCCCCTGCAGTATCTGTTGCTGCTCAGCCTTTTTTTGATCGGCGTCGTTGGGCACTGGCTCATCCGCACCGTGGTCCGCAAGCTGGCGGTCGTATCCGATCGCACGGATGCGCGTTGGGATGACGTGGTCGTTTACAGCATCTCGCCCCCAGCAGAGTGGGTCATGTGGGTCTGCCTCATCTATTTGTCCTTGGGTTTGTTTGAGCAATTCGATGCATTGCGCCAAGTGCTCCTGCAAGTTGGTGATACCGCGCTGGCTCTAGTGCTGGGTTGGCTGTTCCATCGTCTGGTGACGGGTATCGAATTAGAGTTGCTTGCTGAGCATCGCGGCCCGCGCGAATCGACAGACCGCGCGACGATTAACGCAGTAGCGCGACTGGTGCGCATCTGCGTCTGGATCGTCGTTGCGCTGATGGCGTTGCAAACTCTGGGCCTATCGGTATCGGGCTTGTTGGCTTTCGGTGGTATTGGTGGCATTGCCGTGGGTTTTGCCGCCAAAGATGTGCTGGCCAATTTTCTGGGTGGCCTGAGTATCTATATGGACCGCCCTTTTGCCATTGGTGATTGGATTCGCTCACCCGACCGAGAGATTGAGGGCACGGTGGAGCATATTGGTTGGCGCATGACGCGGATCAGGACCTTTGACCAGCGCCCACTCTACGTACCCAATGCCATTTTCTCGAATGTCGCGATCGAGAATCCGAGCCGGATGCGCAACCGCCGCATTTATGAAACGATCGGCATCCGCTACGCCGATGCAAACCACATGGGGGCTATTGTTGCTGGGGTCAAATCGATGCTGCAGCAGCATGAGGCGATTGATCTTGAGCGTACGCTCATCGTGAACTTTGTCTCCTTCGGGCCGTCGTCTCTCGATTTCTTTGTCTACACCTTTACCAAAACAACCGATTGGGTGACCTATCACGAGATTAAGCAAGACGTGATGCTGAAAATCTTGGCGATCGTAGAGTCACACGGTGCTGAGGTTGCATTCCCGACCCAGACGCTCCATCTGGAGCAGGTGGTTGAATCTAGCGGCTGAGTCGATTTTATTTCTCGGCGCCAGTCATTGGGCCAAATGAGTCCTCGGGTGAGGCTAGTAGTGCTTGATCGGCTGCGCCTAAAGCCCAGACTTCTGCCCAAGTCAGTTCGCGCCAGGTGGCCAGCACCTTGATCACCGGGTGGTCAAAATAACGAACGTAGTTTTCCCGTATCTCGCGCGTGTCTGCAACGTGAATCAGGTGGCGAAAGGGCCATGGGTCTTCGGTAGCATCCTCCAGATCGATGTCGACGGTGGGAGCGATCGTTTCAGTGATCGCAAAGGGATCACCTTCGATCGATGTGTTCATCAAAGCCGCTGAGGAATCCTCTTCAAGGAAACCCGAAAAATCGATCTGAGCATCACGAGTCAATCCCAAATTCAGTGCGTTGACATCGACCTCCGCGGTCAAAGGATCCAAAACAGGCTCTGGGAACGTCAGCGCTAAGCGCTGGGGTGCCCTAGGCGGCGCGGGATGCTGAAAGTTATCGGGGAGGTAGGCACCTGTGGTGTTGGCCCAGAGGTTGACGCCCATCTTTAACACTGACCCTCGCCGCAGCTCTACAAAGCCCTGCACAGCTGGCCAGTCCGCCTCATCGCCCGAGCGATCGAGAATGATCGGGCGGTTCTCTGCGCCCTCAGGCTGCACCCATGCAGCTTCGTAAAACAGAGTATCACCGGAGCGACGGAGGTAACTGCGTAAGCCCTCAGCGAGTAGGTCAAGAGAACGCTGTTGAAACGCCGTGGGTAGCGGTGGTGGCGGGATCTCGATGGGTGCCTCTTCACTATTCTGATCAACCGTCAATTCGGCATCGTGGATGAGCTTCTCCGATGCTGTGAACTCTTCGTAGAGATCGCGCGCGAGATCACCAGTGTCCTCACCCTGCGAGATAAAATTGAGCAGTGGGTCGCCCGTGTCTCCGAGTGATCCCGTGTCTCCGAGTGAGGATGACGCTTGCGGTGCGTCGTGCAGACCATAAGTGCGCACGCCTGTTTCACTGATGCCGCCGCCGTAGCTTGAGTGTCTTAGATGATCGAGGTCAAGCGCAGCCAGTAAGGCGAGAATGTTGGCGAGTCTGTCGGACGCGGTGGGTTCGGGCTTGGGCGGCAGGATAGTCGCGGTGACCGTGCCGTAGTCATCGACAATGATGTCAGATTCGCCGTAGGTTAAAGTCAGACGGGCGGGCTCTTCGAGGTCAATGAGCCATCGCCAGAGAGCGGGATAGCGCACTGTAGTGAGCAGTGGCCACTGCTCCTCAACTAAGGCTGACTCGCTCAGATCGGCTGCGACCGCGACTTCGACGCGTATCCACCCCGAAAGCGCTTCGGGGTCAGGTAAATCACTATCGAACGTTGTCGCTTGGTCTATCGAATCGCCAGTTTGCGCCATTGACGTGGCACCCAGCGAAAACAAGGCGAGCGTCAACAAGTGAGCAATTCTGATGCGACTCATGATACTGGCTGGGCCTCCTGTTCATCGCGAGGGCTCGGCGCCAAATGCGCCAACAACTCTTCGACAAAGTTACAACGGTCGTCCAAAGTGGGCAATGTACGCTTGAATCTGAGCTTACTCTGTCCGCTTAGGCTAAAACATTTTGGATCGCTTTGAATCATACGAATCAGTTGAATGGGTTCGACCACAGTCTGCTTTGAAAACTCGATACTGCCCCCTTCGGTGGTCGCGTCTATCTCTGTCAAACCAAGCCGTTGCGCCTTGATACGCAGGGCCGCCTGCGTAAACAGGTTTTTGATGGGGTCCGGCAGGAGACCGAAGCGATCGATCATCTCAACCTGGATCTCACGCAGCCCGTCATTGCTCGGTGCCTGGGCGATTCGCTTATACATCACTAGTCTCGTGGCAATATCCGGCAGATAGGATTCGGGAATCAAAGCAGGGACATGCAGTTTAATTTCTGTCCCGGCATCTAAAGGCGCGTCAACATTGGGGATCTCGCCTCGTCGGAGCGCTGCCACTGCCGATTCAAGCATATCCAAATACAGCGAGAATCCGACATGATGGATCTGTCCAGATTGCTCATCACCGAGTAACTCTCCCGCGCCGCGGATCTCGAGATCGTGAGAAGCCAGCATATAGCCGGCACCGAGTTCGCCAGCCGCCTCAATGGCCTCCAGCCGTTTTTCAGCGTCCGGCGTGATAGCGGATCGCGGCGGACACAGAAGATAGGCATAAGCCTGGTGGTGCGATCGGCCGACTCGTCCTCGCAACTGATGCAGCTGAGCCAACCCAAAACGATCAGCACGGTCGATGATAATCGTGTTTGCATTCGGAATATCGATGCCGGTCTCAATGATTGTGCTACACACCAAGATATGATGGCGCTGGTGGTAGAAATCGGACATCACACTTTCGAGCGCTTGCTCGCGCATTTGTCCATGCGCAACAGCGACTGATAGATCGGGGAGCAACTCGCGGAGCTTGCGCGCAGTCTCCTCAATGGTCTTCACCTCGTTGTGCAGGTAATAGACCTGACCGCCGCGTAGGGTTTCGCGCAAAATGGCCTCTTTCACCAGCGCGATACTGTGTTCTCGAATAAACGTTTTGATGGACAAGCGTCGCGCTGGTGGTGTGGCGATGATGGACAGATCACGTAGGCCACCCAGCGCCATGTTCAGTGTTCTCGGGATGGGGGTGGCCGTCATGGTGAGGATGTCGACTTCGGCGCGCAATGCTTTGATGGCTTCTTTTTGTTTCACACCAAAGCGATGCTCTTCGTCGATAATGAGCAGTCCCAAGTCGCGAAAGCCAAAGTCGGTCTGCAACAGTTTGTGGGTGCCCACAAGAATATTGATTTTGCCCGCGCTCACGCGCTGGCTGACCTGCTCGATTTCCTTCGCGGATTTGAAACGCGACACCACATCGACTGAGATCGGCCAGTCGGCAAAACGGTCGCGGAAGTTGGCGAAGTGTTGTTGCGCAAGCAAAGTCGTGGGCACGAGGACTGCAACTTGCTTGCCATTTTGCGCCGCGATAAAAGCCGCGCGCATGGCGACCTCGGTTTTGCCAAATCCCACGTCGCCGCAGACCAGTCGGTCCATGACTTTCTCGCTGCACATGTCGTCTTTCACCGCCTCAATGGCGGCGGCTTGATCCGGCGTCTCCTCAAAGGGGAATGTATTGCAAAACCGAGTCCAGGCTTCCTCGTTCAGTTGGTGAGTAAATCCCTCGCGGGCCTCTCTGCGCGCGTAGACCTCTAGGAGTTGCGCGGCGACATCGGAGGCTCTCTCCCGTGCTTTGCGACGCGCCTTTTCCCATTGCTCGCTGCCAAGCCGATGTAATGGCGCGCTGTCGGGGTCCGCACCGGCATAGCGGCTGATCAGGTGCAGTGAGCCCACGGGCACATAGAGCTTGTCGCCGGCGGCGTACTCGAGTAGCAGAAATTCGTTGTCAGCACCATCGACTTGCAAGGTTTGCAATCCCAGGTAGCGCCCAACACCGTGTTCAAGATGCACAACGGGCAGACCGGGGCGCAGTTCAGTCAGATCGCGAACAATGGCTTGTGTGTCCGTTTCCTCGCGCGTCTTGCGCCGTCGTCGTTGTGCGACTCGCTCGCCGAACAGTTGGTCCTCACAGATCAGTGCTGGCTTGTCACGGCCCGCATAAATACCGCGATCGATGGGGGCGACCGCGAGTGCAAAGGACGCGCCTGATTCGAGGAATGTCTGCCAATTCTCCGTCTGCTGAGGATGAAGGCCGTGTTGAGCGAGCGCCTCCTTGAGCACTTCCCTGCGGCCAGTGGTCTCAGCGACGAGCAATACCGGTGCGTTGTGCCCTGAGAGCCAAGATTCCAGCGATGCGACCCCGCTACCGGGCACGCCGGGAGTGACCAACACGGGTGGTTGCGCGACGTCCGATGCGATGTGCGTCGCGGCATCCGGATGACAGCGCAGCTCCAAAACTGAAGCTTCCCGCAAAGTCTGGTAGAGAGACTCAACGGGCAGGAATACAGCCTCAGGCGGCAGCAGTGGTCGTCTTGGATCGATGCCGTACTCGTTGTAGCGGTTGTTGATTTCACGCCAATAGCGCTCAGCGGCCGAAAAGTGCTCTCCAACCATCACCACGGGGATCTCAGGTGGAAGGTAGTCAAAGACGCTGCCACAGTTTTCAAAAAATAGCGGCAGATAAAACTCAGCGCCGGCCGGTACCCGACCAGCACTGATTTCGGTGAAGACAGCGCTTTGGTCCGGATCACCGTCGAACAACCGGTACCAAGAGAATTGGAACCGCTCGATCGCACCAGCGGTGAGGGGGAACTCCCGCGCTGGCAGCATCCGAATCTGGTCGACCCGATCTAGGGTTCGTTGAGACTCCGGATCGAAAGTACGCAGTGACTCGACTTCATTATCGAAGAGATCAATTCGGTAGGGCAGCTCGCTGCCCATGGGGAAAATGTCGAGCAGTGCACCGCGGACTGCGTATTCTCCATGCTCATACACGGTGTCCACCGCGCGGTAACCATTGCGCGCCAGATCGCGCGTGAATTCTTGCGCGTTGAAGTGATCCCCGAGAGCCAGAACTAAACTGTTGCCGGTGACATAGTGCACAGGCGGCGTGCGCAACATCAGCGTCGTGATCGGAATGAGGACAATGCCGCGCTGCAAAGCTGGCAGTCGATGGAAAACATCGAGTCGCTCCGAGACAATGTCTTGGTGGGGAGAGAAGTGGTCGTAAGGCAGCGTTTCCCAGTCTGGTAGCGTCAAGACTTCAACGTCAGGGTCTAGAAACAGGCGCAGCTCACGCTCAATGGTGCGGGCGCTACTGATACTCGGTGTCACGATCGCAAGCGGTAGCGTTTGACTGGCAAGTTCTGCGATGCACAGTGTCTCTGCGGCACCGAGAAAGGGACCGAAAGCAGTTCGCGCGCCTGGCGTGGACGGCCAGACATTTTCAGTGAGCTTATCGAGGAACATCTGAGATCAGTGTCGTAACGACCAAAACCAACATTCTAGAGTTGTGCGCATCTGGATACTAGCGGACATAGTCCCATTCAGCTTGCGAATGACCGGCCGCGACCAGATAATACGGCCAGCCCACGAAGATGGGACCAGCAAATCACACTCAATGCTGTTGAGAAACAGCCCGAACTCACAAGGACAACATCGTGACAGAGCGTAGACGTGAACGTCCCCAGGATTACTTTGCCGATTGGAAGGAGCGCGAGGCGCTGGCTGAAGGGATGATTCCCGCTGTCGGTGGCATGGCGCGTGAAAAGAACGTGAAGTGCTATATCTATGGGCAGTCGCTCGTGAACAAGTCGGTGCTAGACATCATGCAGGCGCACCGATACGTAAGACAGGTCGAAGATAACGAATTGTCCGAGTTTGAAACCGCGCCCGTATTAGATGTTATGCGCGCGCTGCCGTTGGGCCCCAGTCACATCGACGTTGGCCGACTCGCAGTGAGCTACTTCGAGGGTGGTGAAAGCGTGGATCTCAGCCTCGAGCAATACGTCGAGCAGCAACTCGACTACTTGATTAACTCGCAGGCTAAGCCGGTCGACAAGCCGGTCGATGTCGTATTGTACGGATTCGGCCGGATTGGACGATTGGTCGCGCGAATTCTCATAGCCAAGACCGATGGCGGCGATAGCTTGCGTCTGCGGGCGGTCGTGGTGCGTCAAGGCGGTGCGGCAGATGATCTCACCAAGCGGGTTGAGTTATTGCGTCGCGATTCGGTACATGGCGCTTTTGACGGCACTATTCGCATCGATGAGGAGCGTTGTTCCTTTGTGGCCAATGGCAACGAGGTGCGCGTCATTTACGCCAATGCGCCGGAAGAGGTGGACTACACCGCCTACGGCATTAGTGACTGTATCGTGGTTGATAACACGGGACTTTGGCGCGATGAGGCCGGTTTGGCGCGTCATTTACAGAGTCCCGGGGCGAGCAAGGTTCTGCTCACCGCGCCAGGTAAAGGTGATATCAAAAATGTTGTCGCGGGAATTAACGACAACATCATTCTTCCTGAGGATCAAATTTTGTCAGCAGCCTCGTGCACAACCAACGCGATCGTGCCGCCGCTCAAGGCACTGGCCGCGGAGTACGGTATTGAGTGTGGTCACGTGGAGACAGTACACGCCTACACCAATGACCAAAATTTGATCGACAACTATCATAAAGCTGAGCGCCGTGGCCGCAGTGCGCCACTGAATATGGTGCTTACGGAGACGGGAGCAGCCAAAGCAGTGACCAAGGTGTTACCAGATCTCGCGGGGAAGCTGACTGGGAATGCTATCCGAGTGCCGACGCCGAACGTCTCCATGGCCATTCTTAATCTCACTTTGGGTCGAGCTGTTGATCGTGACGCGTTGAACGAATTTATGCGGGTGACGGCACTGCACTCTGATATGCGCAAGCAAATTGATTTTTCCAATTCGCCCGAGGTCGTCTCTTCGGATTTTGTAGGAACTCGGGCTGCCTGCATTTTCGATGCCAAGGCCACCATCGTGAACGGCCGGCAGGCCGTTGTGTATCTTTGGTATGACAACGAGTTTGGTTATAGCTGTCAGGTCTATCGCGTGTTGGAGAAAATGGCCGGCATTCGCTACCTCACCTACCCGAAGGATATGGACGGTCCGTTCTGAATCAGTCGCTTTAAATCAAGCGTTTTCGGTGAAAGCGGTAGTCTTTAGCTACTCGCTCCGTTACAATGCGCGCGACCGAAAAGTAGGGAAACCCTCGGCCAGAGAAGCCATCGGTCAGCAGCACAGTTTTGGCGGGGCGGTCAGACTGACTCACAGTGAAAATCCATCCCTTCCTCAGCGCTGCTTTGTGCAGAGACACGGCTGTTATGTCCGGTTTCTGTGACCTCAGTTGATGTGAGCGGGTGGATAGATGATTACAATTCGGCGCGGTTTAGATATCCCCTTGGCGGGAGCGCCCGAGCAGCGCATTGACGATGCCGCTGCAGCACGACATGTCGCCTTGGTAGGTCCCGATTACGTCGGGATGAAGCCCACCATGGCTGTGACAGAAGGCGATCGGGTCAAGCGGGGACAAATACTCTTTAGCGACAAAAAATGTGAGGGCGTGCATTACACGGCCCCCGCAGCTGGTGTGGTGAGCGCGATTAACCGTGGTGCGCGGCGTGCTTTCCAGTCGGTGGTGATTGAAGTGGATGGTGATGACGCCGAATCCTTCGCCAGTCATAGTCCCGATGAGGCGCGTGCACTCTCCGCGGAGCAGATTCGAGGGCAGTTATTGGCTTCTGGTCAATGGGCAGCGCTTCGGGCCCGGCCGTTCTCTCGGGTTGCTGATCCGGCGACTTCTCCGGCGGGTCTGTTTATCACCGCGATCGATACCCACCCCCTAGCAGCGGATCCCGCTGTGGTGATCGCTGAGCAGCGCGAGGCGTTTCTGCTCGGACAAGAACTGCTCGCGCGTTTGGTCGATTGCCCTGTCTTCGTGTGTCACGCTGCGGGTGCCGATATTCCTGTGGCCGCGGTCGCGAATGTGCGTCCAGAACAGTTTTCTGGCCCCCATCCGGCGGGTCTTGCAGGCACGCATATTCATTTCTTGTTGGGCGCATCCCTCTCTCAGGTGGCCTGGACCGTGGGTTACCAAGATGTGATCGCCGTGGGTCGCTTATTCCTAGATGGTGCGCTCTATACCCATCGCGTCATCGCACTCGCAGGTCCTCAGGTCGAGCGGCCGCGGTTGCTCAGAACCCAGATGGGCGCTGATTTACAGGCCTTGACTGCAGGTGTTGGGCGAGAACCGCGTTATTTCCGGTTCGGTGCTCGGCGGCCGTGCCGTTAGTTCAGCCTTGGCCTACTTAGGTCGCTATCACAACCAGGTCTCGGTGCTCGCAGAAGGACGCGAGCGACCCTTTATGGGCTGGCTCTCGCCCGGTCGTAACAAGCACTCGGTGCTGGGTATTTATCTGTCGAGTTTATTTGGCGCGCGCAATCTCGCCATGACAACGACCACCAACGGTAGCGAACGGGCCATGGTGCCGGTTGGAAATTATGAGCGGGTGATGCCCCTCGATGTGCTACCGACCCAGCTACTGCGGTCGCTCTTAGTTGGTGATACAGAAACAGCGCAAGCACTGGGGTGTTTGGAGCTCGACGAGGAAGATTTGGCGCTGTGCACCTATGTCTGCCCGGGAAAATATGAGTATGGACCCGTGTTACGTGACAACCTCACGCGCATTGAGAAGGAGGGCTAAGCGATGGGATTACGTCAAAAACTTGATGCCCTAGAGCCACATTTTCACCCCGGGGGGCGTTTCGAAAAATGGTATGCCCTATACGAGGCCGTAGATACTATTTTTTACTCACCCAACAGCGTGACCCGCAATACTGCGCATGTGCGCGATGGTGTCGATCTGAAGCGGATTATGATTACGGTCTGGTTCGCGACCTTCCCAGCCATGTTCTACGGCATGTATAACCTAGGCTTCCAAGCGAATGAAGTGCTCGCTGGGTCCGGTGTGGCGCTCGAGGGTTGGCGCGGCAGCGTTGTTGCGGCGCTGGGTGGTTTTAATAGCGGCAGTATCTGGGATTGCATGCTCTACGGCGCCGTGCACTTTCTACCCCTTTACGCCGTGACCTTCATTGTCGGTGGTTTTTGGGAAGTGCTCTTTGCGATGAAGCGCGGCCACGAAGTCAACGAGGGCTTCTTTGTCACATCGATTTTGTTCGCGTTGACGCTTCCGCCTGATCTGCCACTGTGGCAGGCGGCTCTGGGCATTACCTTTGGTGTGGTGATTGCGAAGGAAGTCTTTGGCGGCACTGGCAAGAACTTCTTAAATCCAGCGCTCAGTGGCCGGGCATTTTTGTACTTTGCCTATCCCGCGCAGCTCTCCGGCGATGCCGTTTGGACTGCCGTCGATGGCTACTCTGGCGCGACACCGCTGGGTGTGGTGGCGCAGCAGGGTATGGCAGGACTCACAGATTCGGGTCTGACCTGGATGGATGCGTTTATGGGCGCGATCCCCGGTTCTATTGGGGAGACCTCCACGCTGATGATTATGATTGGCGGATTATTTTTAATCCTGCAGGGGATCGCCTCTTGGCGCGTTGTTGCGGGATGCTTTGTCGGCATGATCGCCTTCTCGTTGATGCTCAACAACATTGGCTCAGAATCCAACCCGGCATTTGCGATGCCGTGGTATTGGCATATGGTGGTCGGAGGCTTTGCCTTCGGTGCCTTCTTTATGGCAACGGATCCCGTCTCAGCGGCCATGACCGATACCGGCCGTTGGGCCTACGGGATTTTGATCGGCGTCATGTGCGTGTTGATTCGCGTGATCAATCCGGCCTTTCCCGAGGGCATGATGCTGGCGATTCTGTTTGCCAACTTGTTCGCACCGCTGTTCGATCACTTCGTAACGCAATCGAACATTAAGAGGAGGCTTGCCCGTGTCAAATAAAAGCGAGAGTTTAGGCCGGGTTCTCGGTGTCGCTCTGGCCCTGTGCGTCGTCTGTTCTGTCGTTGTCTCGACTGCCGCGGTGGTGCTGAAGCCTGAGCAACAAGCCAACAAGACCCGCGATTTGAAGCGCAATATTCTCATGGCTGCGGGGCTGTTTGACCCGACGTTGTCAGTCGAAGCGCAATTCGAACAGGTCGAAACCCGCGTCGTTGATCTCGACAGCGGTACTTTTAGTGATATTGACCCCGCAGGCTTCGATCAGCGCGCCTCTGCGAAGGACCCCGGAGCATCTATTCGGTTATTGGGAGCCGCCGATGTCGCTAAAATTCAGCGCCGCGAGAATCAGGCGCTGGTGTACCTGGTCAAAGACGGTGCTGGTGCGCTCGATAAGATTATTCTTCCCATTCACGGCTATGGCCTGTGGTCGACGCTCTATGGCTTTATTGCCCTTGAGGCCGATGGGAATACGGTCGCCGGTCTCGGGTTTTATGAGCATGGCGAAACACCGGGGTTGGGTGGCGAAGTCGATAACCCGCGGTGGAAAGGTCTTTGGCCTGGCAAGCAGGTGTATCGCGATGATGATGTGGCGATTGCTGTGATCAAGGGTTCCGTCGATCCTGCGGCATCCCAGTCCGGTTGGCAGGTCGATGGATTGTCGGGGGCGACATTAACCAGTCGCGGCGTCAATAATTTAGTGCGTTTTTGGATGGGAGAAGCCGGATTTCAGTCTTTCCTAACCAACTTGCGTAATGGGGAGGCGTAATGTCGATTAAAGAAACCCTGTTTGATCCGGTTTTTAAGAACAACCCGATCGCACTGCAGATTCTCGGGATCTGTTCAGCTCTGGCCGTGACGTCTTCACTGCAGGTGTCTCTGGTGATGGCGATTGCCCTGACCTCAGTAACGGCCTTTTCGAGTTTTTTTATTGCTTCCGTTCGTCTCTATATCCCATCGAGTATCCGAATCATCGTGCAGATGACGATCATCGCGTCGTTGGTCATCGTAGTCGATCAGATTCTTAAAGCCGTGGCCTATGAGATTTCGAAGCAGCTTTCAGTTTTCGTTGGCTTGATTATCACAAACTGTATTGTGATGGGTCGCGCTGAGGCTTTTGCGATGAAAAATCCACCCATCCCCAGCTTCCTCGATGGCTTGGGTAATGGCCTGGGCTATTCCTTTGTTTTGATCGTTGTGGCTGTGGTTCGTGAGCTTTTCGGTACTGGGAAGCTCTTCGGCGTCGAAGTGCTGCCGGTAGTGAATGACGGCGGCTGGTATCAGCCGAACGGCCTGCTGCTGTTGCCGCCAAGTGCCTTCTTTTTGATTGGCTTGCTGATCTGGGCTATCCGCAGTGTGCGCACTGAGCAGGTTGAAAGTTCTGAGTTTTCGATCGCACCGCACAAGCCGGCGGAGGAGAGCGCGTAATGGAATACTATCTTGGTTTATTTGTCCGGTCCGTATTCATCGAGAACATGGCGCTGTCCTTTTTCTTGGGGATGTGTACTTTTATCGCGGTTTCCAAGAAGGTTCAGGCAGCGATCGGTCTCGGCATCGCGGTCATTGTGGTGATGGCGATTACCGTGCCGGTGAACAATCTCTTGTATCAGTATCTGCTGGCTGATGGTGCCTTGGCTTGGGCGGGATTGCCCGACGTCGATTTGAGCTTCCTCGGTCTGTTGAGCTATATCGGCGTCATCGCCGCGCTGGTGCAGATCATGGAAATGTTCCTCGATCGCTACGTGCCAGCCCTCTATGCGGCGCTCGGGGTCTTCTTGCCGTTGATTACGGTGAACTGCGCGATTTTGGGCGCGTCGCTGTTTATGGTGGAGCGCAGCTATAATTTTGCAGAGAGTGTGGTTTTTGGTGCCGGTTCGGGGTTGGGCTGGGCCTTGGCGATCGTCGCATTAGCGGGTATTCGCGAGAAGCTCAAGTACAGCGATGTTCCCGCCGGTTTACAGGGGTTGGGCATCACATTTATTACAGTCGGTCTCATGTCTCTGGGCTTTATGTCCTTTGGCGGTATCGACATTTAACGACAGGACATTGAAGGGTTAACGAGACCATGGATATGACAATCGTATACGGCGTCGGCATGTTCACAGCGATCGTACTGGCGCTGGTGGTCGTCATTTTGGCGGCGCGCAGCAAGTTGGTATCGAGTGGCAGTGTCAGCATCGAGATCAATGGTGAACGCACCATCGAGGTCCCTGCCGGCGGGAAGTTGTTACAGACCTTGGCCGATGCCAATTTATTTCTTGCCAGTGCCTGCGGCGGCGGCGGCACCTGCGCGCAGTGCAAGTGCGTTGTCAATGAGGGTGGCGGTGCCATGCTGCCGACTGAAGAGGCACACTTTACGAGGCGCGAGGCGGCCGATGGCTGGCGGTTATCCTGCCAGACTCCAGTGAAGCAGGACCTGAAGATTGAGGTTCCCGAAGAAGTCTTCGGTGTCAAGCAGTGGGAATGCACCGTCGAAAGTAACGACAACGTCGCGACGTTCATCAAAGAACTGGTCCTGAAACTTCCCGAGGGTCAGAACGTGGATTTCCGTGCCGGTGGCTATGTGCAACTCGAGTGTCCTCCTCATGCGGTGAACTACAGCTCGTTTGATATCGGTGAAGAGTATCGGGGTGATTGGGAGCGCTTTGGTTTCTTTAAGATCGATTCGGCCTGTCAGGATACGACAATCCGCGCCTACTCGATGGCGAACTACCCTGAAGAGAAGGGTGTTGTGAAGTTCAATATTCGGATCGCCACACCACCTCCGGGCAGTGAGGGAATTCCCGCGGGCATCATGTCGAGTTGGGTTTTTGACTTGAAGCCTGGCGACAAAGTGCGGGTCTACGGTCCCTTTGGCGAATTTTTTGCTAAAGATACGCAAAACGAGATGGTATTTATTGGCGGCGGCGCGGGCATGGCACCCATGCGGTCGCACATCTTTGATCAGCTCAAGCGCCTGAATTCTAAACGGAAGATCACCTTCTGGTATGGCGCGCGCTCACTGCGCGAGATGTTCTATGTTGAAGACTATGACGGACTGCAGGCGGAAAACGACAATTTCAGCTGGCATGTTGCGCTCTCCGATCCTCAGCCGGAAGACAACTGGGATGGCTTAACCGGCTTTATCCACAACGTGCTCTACGAGGAGTATCTCAAGGATCATCCGGCACCGGAGGACTGCGAGTACTATATGTGCGGGCCGCCGATGATGAACGCTGCGGTGATCAAGATGTTGCTTGATCTTGG
>Ga0181573_10002527_pt1 | contig 16903 bp, 7 predicted proteins | sample 101ome_25_FD_148643 | JGI IMG/M metagenome (GOLD analysis project Ga0181573, IMG submission 148643) | Coastal salt marsh microbial communities from the Groves Creek Marsh, Skidaway Island, Georgia - 101409BT metaG (spades assembly) | ecosystem: Environmental > Aquatic > Marine > Intertidal zone... | reverse complement strand
ATCAAACCAGGCCGCTGCCACGGCTTCTTGGGCGCGTACATAATCGGTGAAATCAGCCAAGGTGACCCAAGGCTCGTGGGGGGACCACAGTGCCGCCAGTACATCACCGACAATGTCACGCTGATGACCGCTAAATACACCGGAATGAATTAGATCCAGCACTTCCTCCAGTGCGGGATCGGCATCGACGAAGGTCTGAGGCTCGTATTCCGCCCGGAGCTCCGCGACCTCAGCGGCGATCAAGCCGAACTTAAAGAAGTTGTCTTCGCCGGCGGCTTCGCGAATCTCGATGTTAGCGCCGTCCAAGGTGCCAATGGTCACGGCGCCGTTCATCATGAACTTCATATTACCGGTGCCAGAGGCCTCCTTTCCCGCCGTTGATATCTGCTCGGACAAGTCAGTGCCGGGGCAGATCACCTCCATTGACGTCACTCGATAGTTTGGCAGAAACGCCACGCGCAACCACTCTTTGGCTCTGGGATCACCGTTAACCGTGCGCGCCACGTCATTGGCAAATTTGATGATGCGCTTGGCAAAGGCATAGCCAGCAGCGGCCTTGCCACCTATGAGCACACATCGCGGCGCCATGCCCTCAGTGTCGCCTTTACAAATTCGGTTATAGAGGTGGACTACGTGGAGTAAGTTGAGCAGCTGCCGCTTGTACTCATGAATACGCTTGACCTGCACATCAAACAGCATTGAAGTGTCAAACACCACGCCGGTTTCCTGCTCCACCAGCTGCGCCAAGCGCTCTTTATTCTCGTGTTTGATAGCCATGAAGCGCTGTGCAAACTCTGGATCCCTCGACAGTGGCGCCAGCGCCTCAAGACGATCCAAGTTGGTCTGCCAGCCATCACCCACTCGCTCGGTAATCAAGCCCGACAGCCCTGGGTTACAAAACGCCAGCCAACGGCGTGGCGTAACCCCATTGGTCTTGTTATTGATCTTCTGTGGCTCTAGCTGGTTAAAGGATCTAAAGAGTCCCTCCCGCAACAACTGGGTGTGCAGGGCCGCAACGCCATTAACAGAGAAACTGGCAACTACGCCGAGGTGTGCCATGCGCACGGTTTGAGTGGACTCATAGGCAATGATCGCCATGGCCGTTCGCTGCTCGCGAGTGAATAGCCCACATGTCCTTAAACGCGCTTCCCATCGGCGATCAATTTCACGAATAATTTCGGCGATTCGCGGCAATAGATGATCCATCAGTTCCAGCGGCCAGGTTTCCAGCGCCTCAGGGAGTAAGGTGTGGTTGGTATACGCCATGCAACTTGATGTGATTGACCACGCGGCATCCCAACTCAACCCGTGGACATCCACAAGGAGGCGCATAAGCTCGGGGATAGCAATAATCGGGTGGGTATCGTTAAGCTGAAAGACATTGCCGTCTGCAAAATTTTCCAGCGTGCCATCTTCCCTACCGAGCCATCGCTTGAGCACGTCTTGGAGCGTAGCCGACGCGAGGAAATACTGCTGCCGCAGGCGTAACTCCTTGCCGGCGGAGGTCGAATCATCGGGATAAAGCACAGCAGAAATACATTCAGCGTCAGTTAGCCCATGGAGCGCGCGGGTGTAATCGCCGCGATTGAACGCCTTTAGATCAAAACCCTCCACCGCCTGGGCGCGCCATAAACGCAATACATTGGTGACGCCATTCCGGTAACCGGGAACTGGCATATCGTAGGCCAGCGCCTCAACTTGATTGGTATCTACCCACTCAACCCTGAAGCCACCGCCCTCTTTGGGATGGTGCACACAATAACCGCCGAAGTTGATGCGATAGCGCTCAACCATCGACACCTGCTCCCAGAGGGGTCCCCGGGCCAACCAAGCATCGGGGTGCTCCTCTTGGAAGCCATCTCTGATGACCTGTTCAAACATACCGAACCGATAGCGAATACCGTAACCCACCACAGGGATATCCAGGGAGGCGCAGCTGTCGAGGAAACAAGCGGCCAGGCGGCCCAAACCGCCGTTGCCCAGGCCCGGATCGGGCTCTGCACTCTCCAAGGTTTCGAGATCAGAGGCCTGCAGACTGGAAAATTGAGTAAAGCTGGCGTCCAGATCCAAATTCTGAAGCGCATTGTGGAGCATACGCCCCATCAAAAACTCCATCGACAGGTAGTTCACAACGCGATCAGTGGTGCCATTACGATGCTTGTCGATCACTGTGCCGGCACCCAGCATATGATCGCGAAGCTCTTTAGCTACCCACTGCAGCTCCGCCCATTGACGCAAGTCCTGCTTCTCTAGGGCGCCTGGGACCGCCGAGTGACCGCCATCGCGTTTGACTGGATAGTCCATTTTTGTGTACTCCTACAGCTATACTCAATGTATCTTTAGGGTGGCAGGCTCAACGGGGAGAGCACTTACAGGTGAAAGATCGGCGTCCAACATCATTTGATATTGCCTATCGTGCTGGCGTGTCCCAATCAACCGTTTCTCGTGCACTTCGGGACAGCCCTCAGGTCAGCCTCGCTACCCGAGAAAAAATTCAAGCCATCGCCCAAGAGCTCAACTACCGCGTGGATAAAAATGCCACCGCGCTCCGCTCTCAGTCCAGCAACACCCTTGCGCTGCTGATCTTTGAGGACGAAACCGGTGACGACAGTCACATCAATCCGTTCTTCCTTTCTCTCTTGGGTAACATCACTCGACTCGTCAGCGATCGCGGCTATGATCTGCTGGTGTCCTTCCAGCGCATGGAGCAAGACTGGCACCTTGAGTACGAGCTCTCCTCCAAAGCTGACGGCCTCATACTCCTTGGGTATGGCGATGACTACACCGACTACCACAACCGACTCGAACGTCTTGCCAATGCTGGCGCCCACCTCATCCTCTGGGGGCCCAGTCTTGCCGATATCCCGGTACCCACTGTTGGCACTGACAATGAGCTCGGGGGTTACCTGATAACCCAGCACCTCATCGAGCTCGGCCACCAGTCGTTTACCTTCATCGGTAACATCCACGCGGACAGCCCAGAGTTCGCTGCTCGCTATCAGGGTTACAGTAGGGCCATCGCGGCAGCCGGACTATCCCTCGATGAACAGTTACAGTGCGACTCCAACAACACCGAAGCCAGCGCCCAAGCTGCAGCTGAAAAATTGCTGCAAAAGAATACTCAAAGTACCGCCATCGTCTGCGCCAGTGACTACATTGCACTGGTAGTCATGCGCGTCCTGCGCTCCGCCGGTTTGCGCATTCCCCAGGATGTCGCTGTCACAGGATTTGATGATATGGCACTCGCAGCCCTCTCAGATCCTCCACTGTCGACCGTCCGCCAGGACACGTTCAAATCCAGTCAGCTGCTGGTAGACAACTTGCTAGATCAACTTAAAGCTGACCTCAGCAGTGACGACCTCGAGCCAGTGCCAGAGACCGATCACACCACCGTGCAACCCACGCTCATTATTCGAGGCTCCACCGCAGCGCCGCGATCTGCATAATGCGGTGGAAGTGTTAGCCATATCGGGCTGCATGACAATGCGCATACAAACGTATGCGTTAAATGAAGTCGGCCCGCACAGGGATCCTTTAAACGTCCTCAACCCAACCTAGCTAGCGCACCTTGCCAGGGCTGCAGGGTCACGCTGTTTGTACTTCGCTGCAATTCGGGATAATTACTGGCTAATAGCTCGGTAACAGAAGCTGCCATATCAAACTCATTCAGAGCAACGACTTCGCTTGAGAAGTTCAGGAGCACCAACATACGCTCGCCATCTAGCTCACGAATAAACGCATAAATGGTTGGGTGATCAGGCAGCAATAACGTGTAGCTGCCGTAAATCAAGGTCAGATTTTCTTTTCGCAATCTGATGATCTGACGGAAAAAATTGAGCTCAGAATTGGGATCAGCTTCTTGGGCGGCGACGTTAACTAACTTGTAATTAGGGTTCACCTTCAACCACGGCACGCCGCTAGTAAAACCGGCGTTTGTTGAGTCGTCCCACTGGATCGGCGTGCGCGCGTTGTCTCTACCAGTCATTTTGTGACTGTCTAAAAAGGCTTGCGTGTCACCCCCTTCCTGCTCGACCAACCGATACCAGTTCCGCGTCATGATGTCTTGGTAGTCTTCGATGCGATCGAACTTAATATTGGTCATGCCAATTTCGTCGCCCATGTACCAATAAGGTGTGCCACGCATCGTCAAGAGGTATAGCGTTAGCATCTTGCAAGACAGGGCACGCCATTCGGGTGCATCTGATGCCCAGCGCGATACCATCCGCGGGTGATCGTGGTTAGTGAAGTAGACGGTGCCCCAGCCCTCCTCCGCGAAAACAGCATCCCATTCAGACATCACCGACTTAAACTTCACCAGATTGCCAAAATCTTCGGTGAGCATGTGGCGGAATCCAACGCCAATGGCCTGATGATCAAAGTGATAACTCATGTTGAGCTCATGACGATCCTCCGCTACCAGATCGAGAACATTATCAGGCTTCGTACCCGTACCCTCGGCGACGGTCATGACATCGTAGTGACTCAAAACCTCGCGATTCATCTCTTGAAGATATTGGTGCAGGCGAGGCCCCTTGGCATATAAATCAATCATCTGGTGCCCAACCAGGTTGTCGGGGAACTCGGGATAGCCGTCATGCTTGGAGATAAAGGTAATGACATCCATTCGGAATCCGTCGATGCCCTTGCGGAACCAAAAATGCATCATGTCGTATATTTCCTGCCGCAGCTTGGGGTTCTCCCAATTGAGGTCGGGCTGCTTGGCAGAGAAATAATGTAAGTAATAGGCGTCGGTGGTGGCGTCGTATCGCCATGCGCTCCCGTCTTCTGCGAAGAAGCTCCAGCGGCGAGGCGGCGCCCCCTTCTCGGCGGGCCACCAGTGATAGTAGTCGCGGTAGGGATTGTCCCTCGACTTGCGCGACTCGACGAACCACTTATGCTCATCGCTAGAGTGGTTGACCACAAGATCCAGTACGCACTTCATACCGCGCTGATGCAAACCGGCAAGCAACTCGTCGAAGTCCTCCATGGTGCCGAACTCGGTCATGATGTCCTGATAATCGGATATGTCATAACCATTGTCGTCATTGGGCGATCCGAAGATAGGATTCAACCAAATAACATCCACGCCCAAACTTTCCAGATAATCCAGCCGCTGGATAATGCCACGCAGGTCGCCAACCCCGTCGCCGTTACTATCTTGGAACGAGCGGGGGTAAATCTGATAAACAACGGCTTCTTTCCACCACGTTCGTCTGAGTTCAGCCAAGCAGGTCATCTTCATTCTCTAAAAGTAAAAACAATTCGTTAGCTCCATGAGGCAGCAATGCGTTGCTACGGCTCCGCCACAGAGCGGGTAGCGACCTCGCCCTCGAGTGCGGTTGCCGTTGCAACCGTATGGGTCCTACCTCGCAGTCGCATGGCCGCTACCGCCGCCAGCACAAAACAAACTCCGCACAATGCCAATGCATTGCGAGGATCGCCCTGCAGCAACGTGTCGTAAAACAAGCCGACCGTGAGCATGCTGGCGATCTGCGGCAAACAAATGAAGGCGTTGAGTAAACCCATATAAACACCAATTCTTTCAGGCGCAACTTCATCCGTAGCGATGATAAATGGCAACGTAATAACACCAGACCAGCCGATTCCAACAAGCACCATGCAACCAAGTACATAATTGAGCTCGCTAAATAACAGCATACTGATGAATCCCGCGCCGCCAATCAGCAGTAAAACCGCATAGGACAGCCTCGTTCCAAAGCTTCGAACCAATGCTGGCACCATGAAGGACATACCCACGGTAGTCACATTCATCACGGTAAAAGCGATACCCACGTTAGCCGCACCCTCGGCAAAACCAGGTGATTCGGGGGTTGGTGCATTAAAGCAATGTCGCGCGATCGATAAGGCGAGGTACTGCCACATTAAGGGCAGGCCATACCAAGAAAAAAACTTGACCCACCACAGCCGTCGCATTTCCGTGGGCATGTCGACGATCGCCTGCCAAAGGTCGCGGGTCGTGCGCCCGATAAAGCTACTTCCCTGTTTTGCCTTCTGAAAAGCCTCAATGTCGGGAGGGGGTATTTCGTCGGTGGTGAATGCAGTCCACGCCATAGTAACGAGCATGGCGACAACGCCAATCACAAAGCTGTACTTAACAATGTCGGGAATTTCGTTGCCATTGGTCTCGGCTGAAACACCCCAGGCCAGCATAACAAGGGGCATAAGGCCTGCGAGAATTTGTCCACCTGCAATCATGAAGCTCTGCATGGCAAAGCCTATGGAGCGCTGTTCAGAGGGCAACTTGTCGCCCACCATGGCACGGTAGGGCTCCATAGCAGTATTCATTGCGGCATCAAGAATCCAAAACAAGCCGACTGCCATCCAGAGCGCGGGGACATAGGGCATAAACATGACTGCCACACTGCCCACTAGAGCACCGATTAAATAAAAGGGTTTGCGACGACCGAAACGTGTCCACGTTCCGTCACTCATAGCGCCGATAAGTGGCTGTATCAGTAGCCCAGTCACCGGACCCGCCAACCACAGTATGGGCAGCTCCGATTCATTCGCCCCGTGGTAGCGGAAGATGGGGCTAAGGTTGGCTTGTTGAAGACCGAAACCGTACTGGATCCCCAAAAACCCAAAGCACATATTCCAGATTTGCCACAGGGACAAACGCTGTTTGCTCTCGCTTGAAGTCGCGGACGTCATGAATTTTCCCTTTGTTATCAATTTTCTTGGATGCCGATGTCATTGCAATCGGTTTCATCCTATTTTGGGTGGTCTAGCGCAATTTGTCAGGGGACTGGGCGAGAGTCCAGCTAAACGGCGTCTGAATACGTATTCACACCGCAGCTGTATGCAAATTAAGGCTAAATAATCGTTCAGCGTATAAATGGTATGGCGTGGCCGCTGTGATCAGGCCACCCACTGAAGAGGCCCGGCCCTCTTAGTACCGAAGCTTAGCTATACCGTCAGATAATAAGAGGTTCGTCATGCATCACCGCGCCCGCTACTTGATACAAGGTTGTTCTCTGATCATCTTCGCTTTGCTGACGTCTACAGCCTGGGCAAACAGTCTGACGGTGACGTCACCGGACGGTCATACCACGGTCACTGTTACCACCCTAGACGGCAAGCCGGTGTACCGGGTAGATCGGTATGGCAAACCGGTGTTAAACGATTCGCGGCTTGGCTTGGAATTTCAGACCCTTGCCAACATGACAAGTCAGACCCGCATCAAAGGGTCAAAAGCGGCAGACCTAGATCGTATCTGGGAGCAACCCTGGGGGGAGCGACGCTGGGTTAGAGAAACCTATAACGAACTGCTCATTAGCCTAGAGCGAACCGAAAAACCCCAGCTGCAGTTAGACGTCCGCTTCCGTGTATTCAACGATGGTCTCGGCTTTCGCTATGAGATGCCCGCGCAGCAGGGCATTGAACGCGTAAACGTGATGGCAGATCTCAGTGAATTTGCAGTCGCCGATTCAAATAAAACCGAGGCTCTCCGGATCTACGGTGAAATGTGGAACCGCTACGAGCACCTCTATGAATGGGTTCCCGTAGATCAGGTGCAAACCGCCGCCACACCTATATCAATGAGGCGGGCAGATGGTCTGCATATCAGCATTCATGAGGCGGCACTGGTCGATTGGGCGGGCTTCACACTGGTGCAGCGCCACAACCCACCCACCCTACGCACCAAGCTGACGCCATGGTCTGATGGAATTGCGGTCAAAGCCACCCTGCCCTTCAAGTCCTCTTGGCGCACCCTTCAAATCGCAGATAGCGCAGTGGGGCTCATCAACTCCGATCTCATTATTAACCTCAACGAACCCAACAAGCTCGGCGACGTCAGCTGGGTACATCCAGGCAAATACACCGGTGTTTGGTGGGAAATGCATCGGGGTGACAAAACCTGGGGCTCCGGAGAGAAACACGGCGCCACCAATGCCGCGGTGAAAGCGCGCATCGACTTTGCAGCCAAATATGGGTTTGACGGGGTGCTTGTCGAAGGCTGGAACATTGGCTGGGACGGCAACTGGATTGATAATGGTGATCTATTCAGCTTTACACAGAGCTATCCCGATTTCGACATGGCGGCGCTCTCGGCCTATGGCGCCGAGCGCGACGTTAAGCTAATCGGACACCACGAAACGTCGGGTAACGTCGAAAACTATGAGGCGCAAATGGGGGATGCCTATGACCTCTATGCCCAGCACGGATACGAGCAAATCAAAACCGGCTACGTTGCCTGGGCAAAAGAGCTCGTCCGCTACGACGAAAACGGTTTAACTCGCCACGAGTGGCATGATGGGCAATGGGCTGCAAACCACTATCTGCGCACCGTTACCGAGGCCGCCAAGCGTAGAATAGCGATCAATACCCACGAACCCATTAAAGACACGGGGCTGCGACGCACCTATCCAAACTGGATTGCTCGGGAGGGCGCAAGAGGTCAAGAATTCAACTCCCCCGGAGCCGGCGGTGCCGGCGGCGATGGTGTCAGCACGCCAGACCATAACGTGAATTTGGTCTATACCCGTATGCTGTCGGGCCCCATGGATTTCACACCGGGCATCTTTGACCTGCACTATGAAAAGCTCGACACCCCGTCCAAAGTGAAAAGTACGCTGGCCCACCAGCTTGCGCTTTATGTTGTGCTCTACAGCCCAATCCAAATGGTGCCGGATTATCCCGAGCACTATGAACAGTATCCTGACGCATTCCAGTTTATCGTTGATGTCCCCACAGACTGGGAGCAAAGCATCGCATTACAGGGCGAGATGGGTGACTACGTAGTATTTGCCCGCCAGCAGCGCGGCGGCAATGACTGGTATCTGGGTGCCATTACTGGCACCGAGGCCCGGAAGCTCGACCTTCCCTTGGAATTCCTCGAGCGTGGCAGCAGCTACACTGCTGAAATCTACCGGGATGGCCCCAGCGGTCACTGGGACGAAAATCAGTATGATTATATTGTTGAGCGTCGCGTCGTTACTTCCGAAGATCGCATTGAAGCGAGCATCGGTCGAGCCGGAGGCCTCGCCGTTCGCTTAGTCAAACAATAAGCACTAACTGTTAAAGGCTAAGGGGTAGTCAAACTACCCCATCGGTGATTGCCACCGTGAAAGAACCTCTGCGTGGCCGCGAAAGTTCAACATAGAGCCTTCAAACATCGTCCGTATCCCTGAACTCTCCAGAAGATCGCCCTCTCCGGGTTGATTGGGCGCCAGGGGGGGGAAGATGCCATACCCCGCGAGAAGACAGTGCCACGACGTAGTGCCAAAGTGAGAGCTGAGCTGTTGCCGCTCAATCTCGGCGGTCAGATCTCCACCGCGATACCAAACATCCAGAATTTGGCGCAATGATTCAGAGAGATGCATATTGCTGCGATTATCGCGCCAGTAGTCAGAGTCATCTCGTGTGTTCAACTTATAGTGCGCCACGATGTAATCCCTGACTCGCTCGAATCGTTCGCTGGCAATGGCGTTGTATGCGCCGCGCCGTGCATCGCTAAACCCTCCCTCCTCGTAGTGATCCATAAAGATCTCAGCGCCGGTTTGCACTAAATGTAATGCCGTCGCTTCTATAGGCTCGATGGCTCCCCCCGAGAGCCCAAGTGCAAGGCAGTTCTTATTCCAGTGCTCACGCACCTGTCCCACCCGCATTTTCAAATGCCGCGCCTCAACATCGGCGTCCATCAACCCTAAATGCTGACGAAGCTCAGTTTCCGCCTGGTCGGCATCCTTGTAACGAGAGCTATAAACGTAGCCGTTACCGGTTCTATGGGTCAGCGGAATACTCCACACCCATCCGGCACTGAGTGCTGTCGCCCGAGTTTCCACCGGCGGGCTGTTCGCGCGCATGGTAGGCATTGCAACCGCCGCATCATTAAAAAGGTTATCCCCGAAGCTATCGAAGGGCACTTTTAAGGTGTCTTGAATGAGTAACGAGCGAAAACCCGAACAGTCGATAAAAAAATCACCTTCCAGGGTTGTGCCATCCGACGCAATCACGCTCTGAATTCGACCATCGTCGTGCTGATTGACCCCAGTGACTTCTAGGGCTCGGTGATCAACCCCCTGCTGAAGGGCATGACGCTTCAGAAATTCCCCCAATAGCGCGGAATCAAAGTGATAGCCGTACTCGACTCGAAACGGAAAATTGGGCGGCCGCTGGGGTGCCAAACCACGCTCCGCGAGCCAACCGTTGAATAAAAATTCGCTGGGGGAGGTAACTACGTCTAGGCCCAAGCGACGAGTTCGGCAGTTAACGTGGAAAGGGCGCTCACTAAACGTATCTAGCTGGGAGATAAACGGATGAGCATAACTGTGAACACCCATGCCGGGGCTCCAACCCTCAAAGCGGATACTTACCTTGTAAGTTGCGTTGCACTCGGGCATCCAGTCCTGTTCGTCAATTCCCAAATCTGAAAAAAAACGAGCCAGTGTGGGGGTCGAGCCCTCGCCAACACCGATGATGCCAATACTGGGGGATTCAACCAGTGTGATGGAGACTCCCTTGGCTCCCCAGCGATTTGCCAACAGATTGGCGGTCATCCAACCCGCTGTGCCACCGCCCAGGATGACGAAATGCTGTCGCTTTTGATCAACGTTATCCAAATCTACCGCTCCCAGTGACATCGCAAAGAGGTCCTCTGTGAAAACCCAAACCCCCTTTGAGGCCTGACTTCCTTTTCACCCGCGTTCCGCGTGTTTGCGACTCATCAATACAACCGCCCTAGCCATTACTGCAAATACTTCCTGGAATATTCGACACTCAGATACATTAAGTCCCAGTCACTTGCTGCAGAAATCGATCGTGTGGCACCAACATCGACATAGGCTCTCGCTTAGCAAGCCAAACCTTATGCATCATGTCGCGAAATTGCGCTTCCGGCATAGCGTCGGCGGCTGGATGGTAATCCCGGGGCATGATTCCCTGACCTAGCATTACCTCAATCCAAGACGCATCTCTAAAAATATCCTGTTCTTCATTGAAGATAGCGGCGGTTGCCTTGAATACATCGAGCTTTTGCTGGAGACGATCAGGAATGGACATGTTGCGCATATCACGCCAGAACTCGGAATCATCCCGCTCATTGACGTGATAATGCAGAATAATGAAGTCTCTGATGGTCTCAAACTCTTCTTTGGACTCGGCGTTGTAAAGCGCGACGGTTGCAGGATCTATCCCGTTATTCGGAAACATTTTCATCAGCCTAACGATGCCCGACTGAATCAAATGAATCGACGTACTCTCTAATGGTTCTAAAAATCCGCTGGATAGGCCAATGGCAACCACATTTTTATGCCACTGCTGCACCGTACGCCCCGTGGTGAAATTGATTTTGCGAGGCTCGCCGAGTGGCTCGCTGTCCAGATTGGACATCAAGGTAGCCTGCGCTTCGTCGTCACTCATATAGCGCGAGCTATAAACGATGCCATTACCATTGCGATGGGTCAGCGGAATTCGCCATTGCCAGCCCACACGATGGGCGATAGCTCGCGTAAAAGGTACGGTTTTCTCGAAACGCGCTGTTGGGACTGCAAAGGCTGAGTCTGCTGGCAAGAAATGCGACCAGTCCTCGTACTCTACGCCCAAGGTCTTTCTAATCAGAAGCCCTCGAAAGCCCGTGCAATCAACAAACAGGTCACCGTCAATCCGCTGACCACCCTGCAAAGTTAAGCCCGCTATATCTCCGGTCTCAGCATCCTGATGCACCTGCTCAATAATACCTTCGGTGCGTATCACTCCTGCTTTCTCCGCTAAGCGGCGCATAAATTGACCATAGAGCGCGGAGTCGAAATGATACGCGTAGGCCAGCTGGTGAACTGGGTTGGGACTGTTGACCTTGTTGAAGAGCCCCTGCTCGCAGGCGAGATAATGTAAGTCGTAGTCCCACAGCGACTGCTGCATGCCAAGTTTACGACCCCGTAACCAATGATGATGAAACGCGCAAAATCCTACGTTAGCGCCCGGCGCACCAAAGGTGTGGTAGTAATGCTCTCCCTGCACTCGCCAATTCTCAAAGCGAATGGCCAGCTTTATAGTTGCCTTGGTTTCTTTAAGAAAAGCCTGCTCATCAAGATTCAGGAAGCGGTTAAAAATCTGAATAGGGGGAATAGTAGCCTCACCTACTCCCACAATGCCGATCTGTTCTGACTCGACCAACTCAAGCGCTACATGGGATGGCAGGACTTTCCGCAGCAAGGCCGCCGTCATCCAGCCCGCAGTGCCGCCTCCAGCTATGACTACTTTTCGAATCGCTTTATTCATGCTTATGCGTCTTTATCGTTTAGGTCTAGTTTAGTAAAGCGAACACCCATAAAAAAACCCCGCCGGAAATAAAACCAGCGGGGTTAGAGCGCTAATAATCTTAGTTGTTAAACGTGTAGTTCAAGTTCAACAGGTAGGTTGGACCGAAGCTTCGGCTCGTCTGAACAATACCGTTGCTATCCAAGGTGTCCTCGTCTTCATCCGTCAGGTTCTGACCTTGGAGTGAGATACGCAAGCCGCTCAGTAAGCCGTCAAAGCTGTCAGCAAAGTCATAGCTGATTTGCGCGTCTACCAGAGTCACACCGTCACGGGTTGCTTCAGCGATCTTGTTGGAGCCACCGCGCTCGTAGGTTGCAAAACCATCACGATCGGTAAGTGCCACTCGAGCTTCGAAGCCACCAACCTCGTAGAAGGCGATGAATGAGGTGATTTTCTCTGACATGCCCGGAATTGAGCTACCATCGTCAAGCTCAGCATCCAACCAGGTGCCCGTGGCAATGAAGCCGAGGCCCTGAAGCGCGTCAACAAAATCACCCATACCAACAGAAGCCGTTACCTCGAAACCGGTTACGTCACCCGTCAAGCCGTCTTCAAAAGCATCGAAGTAGCCATAGTCGGGCGGTGTAGCCAGATCACCCTGGGCATAGAAAATATCCAGCGGGCCGTAGGTACCATCTTGGTCGATGACGCGATCATGGAAGCCAGGCACGTAGTAGTCTGCGCCGCCATTGGTTGCATCATTACGGAAGTTGATAATTTCGTTGGAACGACGCGTCCAGTTCTTGATGTCCTTGTAGAAGCCCGCTACCGCAAAATAACCCTGCTCAGAGAAATAGTTCTCATAGGAAATATCAAAGTTATCAGCTTCCAGAGGCTCAAGGAGTGGGTTACCCGCCACCTTAGACCAAGGCGTGCCGTAAGTCTCAACCGCTTCAATGCTGTTGGGGATAGTGATCAAATCAATGTTCTGGTCGAACTTCACAAAACCAGAGGCTTTCATCTGATCCAAACGTGCTCGGCTTATCGTGGTGCTGTAGGCAAAACGCAAGAATTGATTCTCAGCGACTTCCAGCGACACGTTCAAGCTGGGCAGCGTGTGGCTGTAGCTTGTGCTGATAGACGTTTCACAATCCGCATCGGGTGCACCGCCGTCACCTGCCGCGTCACAAACGCGAGCGTTGGGTCCAGCAACACCGATGAATCCCGAAGAGCTCTGATCGGTATCCACGTACTGCAAGCCGACGTTACCAAACAATGCCATACCAGCAACTTCAGTTTCGAAGTTCAACTGGGCATAGAAGGTAGTCACTTCTTCTTCAACGATATAGGTATCACCCAAACGATCGGGCTCTAGGGCGCCGGCGTCGTTGCGAACATAGGTGCCGTCCCGGTAGGGAGCGTTACCGTCATAGGCAACAACCTGACCCAAACCAGCCCAGCTCAGATCGGCCAAGCCAACCACATAGTTGGAGGGGATAGAGCTAGACAAAGGATACGCGGTCGTGGTGACAAATTGTCCTGTGTTGACCTTGTCCTTGTAGCGATCTGAGTAGTTACCGCCGACAACCACTGAGGTCACAATGCTATCGTCAAAGGTGTATTCCAGCTCCAGTCGCGTAGTGGTCAACTCTTCGCGGAAAGTTGCAAAGTTGTTGAAGCCGTCCTGCGCATTGAGGTAGCTGAAGGGCTCACCGTTGGCTTGCAACACGTCGGTTGTAAACTGGTCAGAGATAGAAGCCATACCGCCACCCCAAACCTGAGGACCGGTTAGCTGAAGCAGGCTAGGATCAGAGAAGGCCTCGAGTCCTGACTGGCCGGTAAAGTAGATACCGTCACGGCTCATTTCGAAGGTACGGCCACCCAGCTGTGACCCATCCAACGTACCTGAACGCGCCAAACCGGCGTAAGATTCAGCACGCTGGTCGTACTTGTCAGCTTCGCTGTCTGCGTAGTCCAACATGATCGACAGGTTGTCGGTCGCGTTGAATTTAACGTTCAAACCAAAGGTCTGCAGCTCACCTTCCTTGTTAATGGGGTCAGTACGCAAAACGGGGTTGGCGCCCACTTGCTCACCCGTCAAATCGTAGCCAGAACCCTGTACGTTGGCAAAAGAGAAGGGCTCGATGATGCCGCGCAACATACCAGAATCTGAGTAGTCGATATCCAAGTAGTCGACAACGATATCTAACTTGTCAGAGGGACGGAACTGGACGATGGCAGAAATGGTGTCACGCTCGAGGGTGGTGCCCTGAACGTTGGTATCGTTACCGAAGGGCAGGATCTGACCACTGCCGTTGTCGCCATAACCCCAAACTCCATACTTACGCTGGTTGTTGGGTGTCTCAGTGTGGGCTAGAGCCAAGGCTACACCCAGCTTGTCATCCATCAAGGATTGGCTGAATGCCAGAGCGTAACGGTCACCCGTGTCGTCTACATCGGGGTTGTCGGAATCGTTTCCGTTCATCTCATAGATGTAGTTCAGGGTGATTGTGTTCGGTGCATCCAGGGGACGAACAGTGCGCAGATCTACCGCACCACCGATGCCCTGAACCATTTGCGTGGCGTCCATGGTTTTGTAAACCACAGCACCCGTCATGATTTCGGCGGGATATAAGTCGTACTCGACACCACGGTTATCACCAATACCGATGAGTTCGCGGCCATTTAGTGAAACACCGGTGAAGTCCTCTTTAAAGCCGCGGATTGCGATACCAGAGGTACGACCGTTAACTCGCTCGCCCGCCAAACCGGGCAGTCGAGCCAGAGATTCAGCGATAGAGGTATCGGGCAATTTGCCGATATCTTCCGCCGACAGCGCTTCAACAATGGAGGTCTCATCCATTTTCTGCGCCTGAGCACGCATCAGCGCGCCACGTGTACCGACAACAACCACTTCTTCCATGATCTGGTCATCGCTGGTTTGAGAGTATGAAAAGCCTGGTTGAAGCGCTGCTGCCACAGCAAACGACAGCATCGCCGGCTTGAATACGCGGTTAGTTTTCATAGTTTGTGACCCACTCGTTATAAGTATCGGTGCAATCGATTTCATTGCAATCGATTGCAGACTGGCTGCAACACTCCCGGTCGTCAACAAAAATTCCAAAACCATGAAAGTTAAGACGCTACCACCAGATATCGGGACTGAGGCATACACCGCTGCTTGCGGCATGACACAATCTAGCGCCCTAATCCGATTGCATCTACAAATCTGAGGTCTGAACGGCACGCTGCATACGTATTCAATACTACGCATACGTATGGAGTCGATCTAAGCACACAACAAGCGCAACAACTGCGGCAGTCTTGGCGTCAATCTCAATACCTATAATGGACAGATCGAAAATGAACCTTCCCGTGCCATCACTCGCAGCAACCGCCTGGGCTCAAAACCGCAGCTCTGGCGTTCTTATGCCGATATTTTCATTGCCTTCCGCCTATGGCATAGGCGACCTCGGTCAACACGCCTACCAGTTCGCAGAAAGACTCGCGCAAGCTGACCAAAGGTTTTGGCAGATCCTTCCACTCAACCCAACCAATGCGGGCGCTGGTGAGTCTCCTTATTTTTCGAGCTCGGCATTTGCAGGCAACCCCCTGCTAATCGACCTAGAAGGTTTGGCCGCCGATGGCTATCTAAATATTGATGAGCTCGAGGTACCTGAAGGCCTGAGTCAAGGCACGGTGGACTTTGAACGGGTAAGGCCCTTCAAATTGAACGCATTGCGCCAAGCCGCCAGCAAATTTATTGAATTGGCAGATTTTGGTGACTTTTATGCCTTTGAAGAGGCTCAAAAACACTGGCTAGACGATTACGCCCTGTTCAGTGAGCTCGAGCGCCAGTACCCCGGCATTTCTTGGTGTGAGTGGCCATCGCCCATACGGGATCGGGATCCCGAGACGTTGGCATCACTCAAAGATGAGCACGCGGCTGCTATCTTAGAAACTAAAATATTTCAGTATTTCTTTTTTCGTCAGTGGCAAGCCTTGAAGGCCTACTGCAATCAACTCGGGCTGTTGGTCTTTGGGGATATGCCCATCTACGTCAGTTATGACAGTGCCGATGTTTGGGCCAACCAAAGCATCTTTAAACTAGGCGACGATCGGCGACCGACGATGGTGTCTGGGGTGCCACCGGATTATTTTTCTGCGACAGGACAATTGTGGAATAACCCCGTTTATAACTGGGAAGCACTCAAAGCGGATAACTACCGCTGGTGGGTCGAGCGCATGGCAGGCCTGTTTGCCATTTACGACATCGTGCGCATTGATCATTTCCGCGGCTTAGTTCAGTTCTGGGAAGTTCCCGCAGGTTCTGAAACCGCAATCCATGGCAGTTGGCAGGATGTGCCCACTTACGACTTTTTTGACACGCTTATCAAAGCAAATCCTGCTTTCCCAGTTGTGGCCGAGGATCTTGGAATCATTACCCCCGACGTCGTGGAAGTGAAGAATCACTATGCCCTTCCCGGCATGTTGGTTCTGCATTTTGCGTTCTTCGATGACAATGATGACAACCCCTACAAGCCAGAAAATCACAGCGAGCTGGCACTCACATACCTCGGCACCCACGACAACAATACGACGGCAGGCTGGTTCGACGAGGTCGACGACAGCGCCAAGCAGCGACTCGCAGGCTATCTTGCCAACAAGCCGGTTGAAACACCCT
>Ga0181573_10002526_pt1 | contig 16913 bp, 13 predicted proteins | sample 101ome_25_FD_148643 | JGI IMG/M metagenome (GOLD analysis project Ga0181573, IMG submission 148643) | Coastal salt marsh microbial communities from the Groves Creek Marsh, Skidaway Island, Georgia - 101409BT metaG (spades assembly) | ecosystem: Environmental > Aquatic > Marine > Intertidal zone... | reverse complement strand
CTCCGCGACCAACGCGAGCGTCCCCTCTTTATCCTCGCGATGCGCCTCCACGCGCAGCGACCGGCCCCAGCGCTGGAGGACCGTCCGGCGCTTGGTCGACGGCGAGACCAGCACCACCCCGTCGCAGCACGGCAGGTCTGGACTGACCGTAGTATGGATCTGATAATGCGGTGATGCTCGGTGTCTCGTCTCGTCGTCGATACTGTTGTTGTCGGTGTCCGGCTCGGAGCCGGGATCGACGTCGGTGGTCAGCCGAACTAGCAGCCGGGGTCCCCGCACGTTCCGGGGAATGACGGGATCGTCGAGTTGTTGTTGAAGCCAGCGTTCAGGCAGAAGTTTCGGCAGGCATTCTGACCATTCACGCTGTTCACGACCCAGCCGCTAAGGTCCCGGGTGAAGTCAGTGGCTCTGTAGAACCTGGAGAGCGAGCGAGCGACGCGCGGAGCGAGCGTGAGCGCGTCGGGGCGGGCGGGCGCACGGCGGGCGAGGTCAGTACCCACATGCCATACATGGTCGTCACCGAACTCGTGTCCCAGCTATTGAGTGCCTGGTTGAAGGCAGTGGCGTCGGAGAACCTGGCGAGCGAGCGAGCGACGCGCGGAGCGAGCGTGGGCGTGGGCGTGAGCGCGTCGGGGCGGGCGGGCGCACGGCGGGCGAGGTCAGTACCCACATGCCAGCCATGTCCCTCACCGAACTCGTGTCCCAGTCGCCGTGAATGAAAGAGGACTCCATCAATGGCTACTCCGCCCGAAAGGCCCGAAAAATGGCGAAGCCATTCACGGGCCCCCACTAGTTCTTCTCTCTACTCTGCTCTACTGGTACGTATACGCATACGAGACTGTCTTGTCTTCATCTGTCTACTCTCTTTGTCCGGTGCTGGTGGCGTGGGGAGCCGGAGTCGATTCCTGAATTCCTGAATCGAGGCCCAAAAACACGACTGTGGCTCGCTCGCTCGCTGTGCGCACGACGCCGCGCTCACTCCGTATATGACACGTTCGACTACCTTCTCACAGTCCTGTCGGAGCACTGTCCTCTTTAACGCTCTCTCTTCGCGAAATGAGTCCCAACCTTTCTTCCCCAGCTGCACACGATGGGTGACACCGCCACAGTGCCTGGTGCCCCTGTCAACTGTCCGGGCACGAATTCACAGGAAGCCGGGAAAGCCAGCGCCTGCGACGGGTGCCCGAACCAGAAGATATGCGCCAGCAAGCCGACAGGCCCCGACCCCGACCTCGCCGCCATCGCCCATCGACTCGCGGACGTGAAGAACATAGTACTCGCTTGTCCGGCAAGGGCGGCGTTGGCAAATCGGTGCGTCGCCGTGGATCGGACACCCTCACGTGCTCGCTCGCTCGCTCGCCCCATCTCCCTCCAACTCTCTTACCCACGCTCGTTCGCCCCCCCCCCGACAGACGGTGTCGACCCAGCTCGCGCTTTCGCTGGCCGCCAAGGGCGCGGAGGTTGGCCTGCTCGACATTGATATTTGCGGCCCCTCGACCCCCCGCATGCTCGGGCTCGAAAACGAAGAAATCCACCAGAGCGCGTCGGGTTGGCAGCCGGTGTACTACCACGAGAACCTCGCCGTGATGAGTATCGGGTTCATGCTCAGCAAGCCGGACGACGCCATCGTCTGGCGGGGTCCGAAGAAGACCGCCATCATTAAGAGTTTCCTCAAGGACGTCGAGTGGGGCCAGCTCGATTACCTGGTCGTTGACTCGCCCCCCGGTACTTCGGACGAGCATATTTCGATCGTCCAGTATCTACTTCACTGTCAGAACCTCTCGGGGGCGGTGATCGTCACCACGTCCCAAGAGGTCTCGCTGGTCGACGTCCGGAAAGAGATCAACTTTGCGTTCAAGACGGAATTGCCGATCCTCGGCGTCGTCTCCAACATGGCCGGGTTCATCGTCGACGCCAAAACCTTGAGGTACTCGGATGCGGCCGGCAACGACATCTCTGAGGCCGTCATGGACCTGCTCAAGGGAATGTTCGGCGAGGGCCTCCGGGCAGAGGGCCAGGTGGGTAATTGACCTCGACCGGCGTGCTCGCTCGCTCAAACGCATGCGCAGACTCACTCCCCACTCGTCGACGCACTCCGTCACTCGCTCGCTCGCTCACTCGCGCTTCGCTGGTTCGTCAGCTGCTTCACGCGGAAGCCAACGCCGTGCAACGGATGGCAGAGCAGTACCAGATCCCGTTCCTGGGTAGCATCCAGCAGGACTTGGAGCTGTCAAAGGCGACGGAGACGGGGAGGCTGATGGAAGGATCGTCCAGCACGGCCGCGAGCATCCAGGCGCTCACCGACAGCATCGTGCGGGCGTGCGAGGCCAAACGACAGGAGAAAATGAACGACTGATCCATTGATAGTTACAGAAAATTACGTCGACTTGTCGATCCAGTTTCGGAAGATCGAGCTCTGCCGCCGCATCTGGCGCCACGACTCCAAGTAGCAAGGACAAACCCGCTGCTTGTACGCCTCGTGGCTCAAAGCGAGACCATCCTCGGCATCACCGTCACCATCACCGTCACCATCACCGTCACCATCACCGTCACCACCAGCGATCGTTCTTCTCAACGAGAAAAAGCGCGCCCGCATGCTGCTCCGAGACAGTCTCGAGACGAACTGCGAGGGCAGCGTGGCGCCAGCCTTGCAATTGGCTGAAGCCTTGTACCCAAGCTTTCCAATCAAGACCTCGCGATGATCCTTGCACGCCTTTGGCACCTCTGAAACGATCCCCGTCGCGGTCGCCGCCGTCTTCCGAGAGGCGCATCGCCACTCGGACGACGGACCGCTCCACCACGACACGCCGTAGCCAGCTCCGACTCGTCTCGCGCCGGTCGCGCAAAGGCCGTGCCCATCCAAAATCCGCGACGGGATCGCGATGCACCGGATCGACGGCCGCTCGCGGCCGTCGTCGGGTGCCTCGCGGTCCCAGGTTCCGCGTCGCAGCGACGCCTCTGACGTCGCCGCCACCTCGACCGCGCCAACATGCGCCTCGGAAATGCCCACCGCTGCCGTCACACTGCTGAAATACAGCGGCGCCTCGAGCAGCGACCGCAACAGACAGCCTTGAAACCCGAGATGGTTCCACCGCAGAATCTTGTCGCTGCACGAGCACGAAGACGTCGGGCTGCCCTTTCCAGGTTTCCTGCGCACCACCCCGACGCGCTGCGAATGCTTCTCCACATCCGTCTGCCCCGGTGGCGACGACGACGCCCACACCACCTTGGCCCCCGTGCGCTGCCGCTTGCTTCGAGTCTCCTCGCCCTCGCCCTCGCCCTCGCCCCCCTCCTCAACTCCGTCCACGATCTTGCAGTCGCCGCACGGCGCCGCGCTCACCACCAGGTGGAACGCGACGCCGGTCCGCAGGCGGGCTCGCCCTTCTCGCTCCCTGCCCCTCTCAAACACCGCCGACTGCCTCCCGGCGTGCAGGGCATCGAGCTCGTCCATCAACCACCGGACCGTCGTGCGCCGCACAAGTACTTCGGCGTGAGAGTCGTGGACGGCCGCACCGTCCGCACGGCGCGACACCGCCGGCAGGCACTTGGTCCCCGTCGCCATGGCCACAATCACCGCCCCTACGTCGCGCCCACCCACCGGCTGCTCGAACGACACGGCGACGGCAGCGAGCGTCGTGTGCTCGTGCGCCTGTGGCTTGCCCGTCTTGCCCACACCCGCGTACGTCTCGAGCACGCGCTCGAATAGCTCGGCCGCGTCGATCATCATGGGATACTTGTGTCCCTCTCCCGTCACTCTTCCATCCTATCGACCGCCCCGGCCTGTTCTTTCCTTGTCCCTTTCGCTCCCCCGTTCTTCAGGAACTGGGAATACTTCTTCCGGCCCGCTCCCACCTTCTTCAAGGCGAGCCCGAGTTGCTCGTTGGCAGTCTTCTTGCCCTTCACCTGACCGTCCACGTCCATAGACGCCTCGACCAGCTTAGCTTCCTTCTCCCGAAGCCGCTTGTCCCGCGCCCGCCGCTTCTGTACCTTTTTCGTGTCCTTACGCGCGGCGAGCTCGGCCAGGTGCTTGTCCTTCGCGCCGACCGCCTTCTTGACGTGACGGGCCTTGATCCTACGAGACTTGTGGAAGCTATGCGCACGTCCGTTGAACGAGCTGTTGCACGAGCCGCCTGGGTGATGGGTGTTGCGAGCGGGCGGGCGTGGCGCGTGAGGGAGGCCACCGAAGCATGCAACGCAGCGGTCGAAAGCGCGCTCGTTCGAACTCGAGACGGGGAACACGCAGTGCGTACCTCCGAGTCTTCCCATTGAGAATGTGCGCGATTGTTCAGAGCGTCGACAGACTGCTGCCGGCCGAGAAAAAGGTCCCTTTTTGTACGTGGCCCCCGCGCGGGCTCAATTGAAAACTCAATTCTCGAATCGAAGAAGCATGCCGAAGAACAAAGACACAGGAGACATGAAAGAGCTGTCCAAGCTGCTCGGCGGTAAGGATATCCCCCCCGGTGCGTGCGAGTAACGTTGCGATCGGTCGTCGGTTTCAGAATTCAGTTTTAGTTCGACGCGGCGCGCCGTGCGGAGCGAATGGGAACCTCTCCCGCAGCGCAGACGTCTCTTATACCCCGAAACTCCGACAACCACCCGCGGACCGGTGTGAGCACCCTCCAACCTGCGTCGGTCTCAGGAACAACGCCTCACTCCTCACTCCTCACTCCTCACTCCTCCACCCATCCACACGCAGAGATGATGCAGGCGTCTCTGATCGAAGCGATGCAGCAGGGCCTTCAGAACCTCGTTGGATCCTCCAGCGGTTACCTCGAGTCGCTGCCCGCCTCGGTCCGCTCCCGTCTCGAGTACCTCGATAACCTGCAGGGAGACTACGACACGGCGGAGGAGGCGCTCAACGAGGAGATCAAGGCGCTCGAGAAGAAGTATAGGCCCGTATTCGACAAGCTGACCGACCTCCGCAGGCAGGTCGTGACCGGCGCGCTCGAGGCGCCCGAGGAGTTCAAGGTCGACGAGGACGGAGAGGGCGAGGGCGAGGCCGCCGAGGAGGTCTCGGGCATCCCGGACTTCTGGCTCGTGGCGCTGTGCAACTGTGAGCTCATCGAGGAGCTCATCTCGCAGAAGGACGCCGAGATCCTGGGGCACCTGATCGACGTGCGTTGCGAGGACATCTTTGACGAGGACGGTGACGAGGAGGGCTACAAACTCACGTTCGAGTTTTCCAGCAACGAGTACTTTAGCAACAAGGAGTTGACGCTGAAAATCAACGCGAGCACGGAGAACGGTATGCTCAGTGTGGACGAGCTCCAGGGCACCAAGATCAACTGGACGTCGGACGCCAAGAACCCGACGATCAAGATCATGAAGAAGAAACAGAAGGCGGGATCCAAGGCCAAGCCGGCGACCAAGAAGGAGCCTGTCGACTCGTTCTTTAGCCTGTTTACCCCGCCGGAGCTCGAGATGGAGGATATGGAAGACGCCGAGGCCGAGGAGCTGCAGGAGCTGATCGAGCGCACCCTGGCCATCGGCGAGTTCCTCAGAGAGGACCTGATCCCGCACGCGGTGCACTGGTTCACCGGCGAGGCCATCCAGGACGAGGTCGACGAGGACGACTCGGACGACTCGGACGACTCGGACGACGACGACTCCGAGGGCGACGACGACGACGACGACTCGGACGACGACTCCGAGGACGAGAGCGACGATGACGACGACGCCCCGGCAAAGGTCCCCGTCGACGCCGAGAACCCCGAGTGCAAGCAGCAGTGAGCAAATATTTAGAGATAAACGTACGCTTGAGTTCTTTTACATCCCAGAACGCATCATCATCATCATCTCGCAAGCTTGTCGTGACTCGCCGCGAGCTCGAGACGCGCTGCCTCGTACGAGGCATCAAAATGCGCGCGCAACCGGGACTCGTCAAGGTTCCAGAGGGAGCTCTTACTCCGCGTCGAGTGAACGATCACCACGTCGGCGAGGTCGGCCGCTCCCTCGTCCTGCTCGCCCTCGCTGCCGCCCTCGCCGCCGCTCTGGTCGCCATCGCTCTCGCCGCTGCTGACGACGGACGATCCGCTGAACGGCGACGACCGACCGACGACGTGTATCGCCGCCGGATAATGGAGGCGATCGATCCCTCGCCACGCCTCGAGCCCGACCCGGGACTTGATGCCGCCGTCGATGTACGTGCCGGCCCGCCCGGGGATGGAAACCGGCGCAAAGAGCACGGGGACGGCCGCGCTGGCCACGACGGCCTCGGGAAGCTTTCCGCTATTGATAACCGCGTATTGACGCCCGTTGGCCGAAACGACGCCCACCGCCAACGGCGTCTCGAGGTCCGCGAAATCGCCGGGCACCAGGTGCGATAGCCTGGAGAACGAGTGAAGCGCGCAGCGCGAGTGAGAGAGTCGGGGCGGGCGCGCGCACGTCGGTGAGATCAATACCCACCGTTCGACGGCGGGCGACAGGTTGAAAATGCCTCGCCAAGGGCTGCTATTTAGTCGTATTCGTTCGATAGGTTTTGTGCTCGCGAACTCTGCGAGGATCTCGAGCGGCGTGAGCCCGGCCGCGAAGAGCGAGCCGACCAAGGCGCCCGACGAGGTGCCCATCACGCCGGCCACCTCCAGGTCGGCGTCCAGGACGGCCTGCAGGAAGCCGCAGTGTCCGCCGAACGCGAGGAATCCGCTCGACCTGAGGATGGGGAGGGGTGAAAGGGGGAGGAGGGAGGCGGTGCGCGAACGAGTGAGAAGAAGCGAGGGAGGGAGGGCGCGAGCGTGGACGGTTGACGTCGATCGACGTACAGGACAACGTCGACCTTCCGCGATGGCGTGGCCTGGCACCTTGCCAGATGTCGCCGCCGGGTGTGCGCACCGGTCGAAGGCGTCACCACCTTCATCCTGGTGGCTGGAAAGGAGACCGAGAGCCCGGCAACTGCGAGAAGGCTCCGAGAAAAAATCGTTTGCCGGTCAGACAAAAACCGCTCGTCTTCGCGTCCCACCCCCACGGCAGCCATCCACGGACGAGTATCAGAGACCAAACGCGGCAACACGGTCGCGAGGCGACGGGACAGGTCGAGGTACGACAGGCAAAGAAGAAGAAGGGGAGAGACGACATGCAGCCAACCGCACCAGACTCGCGCACAGCCCCCGCTGCGGGCAAGAAGACCGCGGGCGACGTGCTCGCCAGGGCTAAGGAAGCCCTCGCGAAGAAGGCAAACCTGAAGCGCAAGCTCGATGAGCTCAAATCCCAGAAGGCGGCCCCCGGGGCCGACTCCGAGGCCCCCAAGCCGACCCCGAGCACCCAAGCGGCACAACGGAAGCGCGCAGCGTTCGAGCTCATCCAGGCGCCGGAGGGCGCGTCGTACGCCCGCCGACGTCGGACTCGTGCGCTGCAGTTCCTGGACGAAGAGGGCAAGCGCGAGCGGGAGGAGGCGAGAAGGCAGGAGGAGGCCGCCACCGCGTCGGCACCGGCTGCGCAGGTCGCGTCGCGCCGGGAGCCGCCGCCCGACGTCGAATGGTGGGACGCCAAGATCCTGGTCAACAAACAGTCCTATCCCGAAAAGGTGCTGGACGAGACCATCCTCATGGACAAGCTGACGCACTACGTCGAGCACCCGGAGGAGCTTGAATCCGTCGTGAAGGAGGCCGTCATCGCGCCCGCCCCGCTCAAGCTGACGCGGAAGGAAGTGAAGAAGCTCCGGACCCAGCGAAGGCTGGCCCGAGAGGAGGAGAAGCAGCAGCTGATCCAGCAGGGCCTGATCGAGCCGCCCAAGCCAAAGGTCAAGCTGAGTAACCTGATGCGCGTGCTGTCGGCGGACGCGACGGCCGACCCCACCGCGATCGAGAAAAAGGTGGCCAAGGAGATGGCCAAGCGGCACGCGGCCCACGAGGACCGGAACCTGGCGAGGATGCTGTCGCCAGCCGAGCGCCGGCAGAAGAAGATGAAAAAGCTCCTGGACGCCGTGCCGGGTGACTCGCTGCAGGAGGTTAAGGTGGCCGTCTACAGGATCAACCACGCACCAACGTCGCAGAACCGCTTCAAAATCGAGGTCAACGCGTTTGAAAACCACCTGACGGGGACGTGCGTCGTCGGGCGGGACATGACGATCGTCGTGGTCGAGGGCGGCCCGAAGACGCTGCGGCGCTACGAACACCTGATGCTGCGGCGGATCAAGTGGCGCGACGAGGACGACGAGAACGACGAGAACGATGAGGACGACCCGCCATGCAAGCTCGTGTGGACCGGGGTGGTCGCCGAGAAGGCATTCTCGGGAAAGTTCCGCTGCGTCGATGGTGACCCCAAGGCCGCGATGCAGGACAAGGGCGTGGCGCATTATTTTGAGCTGTGCGGTTCCGTTTCCTCCGCCTCTTGATGGATTGATTGTCCTTGTTCCCTGTCATGGCTGTCTTCCGTCCGATCCATGCCACCACCTCCACGCATTTCCGTCGATCTCCCCCTCACAACTACTTCTATCCAATAACGTTATCGTGACGACTTTCCCCGGGGTCCCAGACGGACTCGCTACCTACCTGATAGCGGATTTCATTCCGGATAGTCAAGGATGCCGGCTTTCGGCCTCGTTTCGAGCTCCTTTTGCTCGACTCGATCACACGACTCGATCACACGACTGCCGAATCAGCGGTATCGGGCACGGAATGGCGCATCGTCTTCGCTGAAGGCCAATGCTGCCGTGCAAATCGCCGGGGTGGGCTCGGACGTTCCGAAGCTCGTCCTGACCAACCAGGACCTGGAAAAGTACGTCGACACGTCGGACGAGTGGATCACAACACGGACGGGCATCAAGAAGCGGCACATCCTGGGCGAGGGCGAGACGCTCGCGGGGCTCGCGTCCCGCGCCGCGTCTAAGGCGCTCGAGATGGCCGGCGTCTCGCCGGATGACGTCGATCTCATCATCCTGGCGACGTCGTCGCCGGACGACCTGTTTGGGTCAGCGACGACCGTTCAGGCGACGATCGGGGCGAAGAAGGCCGCCGCCTTCGACCTGACGGCGGCATGCAGCGGCTTTGTCATGGGGCTCACGACCGGCGCCCAGTTTATTCGGAGTGGGACGTACAAGAACGTGCTCGTTATCGGTGCGGATGTCCTTTCTAGGTACGTCGACTGGAGGGACAGGAACACGTGCGTCCTGTTCGGGGATGGCTCGGGAGCCGTGCTGCTGCGCGCTGCCGAGGAAGGGGAGGCGTGCGACCTGCTGGGCATCGACATGCACTCGGACGGCGAGGGGCTCAAAAACCTCAACTGCGCCTTCGCCGGAAAAGGGAACAAGCCCGAGGGAGACGAGGCGTCGAGCGCAGGTGCGTACAACAACCTATTTATGAACGGCCAGGAGGTGTTCAAGTTTGCTGTCAGGGCCGTGCCGAAGGTCCTGCTTGCCGCGCTCAAGGACGCAAACATGGAGAAGGAGGACCTCGACTGGCTGGTGCTGCACCAGGCGAACATGCGGATCCTGGCGTCGGCGGCCGACCGCCTCGGGGTCCCTCCGGAACGCGTCGTCTCCAACCTCGCCGACTACGGAAATACCAGCGCCGCGTCCATCCCCATCGCCCTGGATGAGGCAGTCAGGCGCGGCGACATCAAGAAGGGCGACGTGCTCGGGCTCGCCGGCTTTGGCGCCGGTCTCTCGTGGGCTGCTGCGATCGTCCGCTGGGGTGGGCCTGGGAAGTAGCTGATTGGCGCATTGGCTGATTGGCTGACTGGGGCATTCCGCAGAACAGTTTTGGTATCATTTCGTTTAAACGAACAACAGTTTGATTGGTTTCCCTAGCGCCGAGGATGATGATGTCCGTGGTCGGTCTCCTCCCTCTCGCCGCCCTCGTGGACGACCTCGACGTCAACCACGACAGCCGCGTTGTCGCCCTCGACGACATCATCTCCGTCCCCGCTCAGGCGGAGCGAACCCTTCGAAGACGCCCAACGCTCGTAGTCGGCCACCAAGAGGTTGGAGAAGTTTGGGACGGTCGCCATCAGGACAGACTTGGTGATCAGCCGGCCCGCGTACCCAAGCAGCGGGTTGGGAATCACCCGTAGCCGCGGCGGGACACTCAGTGCCATTGTGATGTTCACCCGCGACTGCAGCGACGCCTTCTTCCCCCTGAGCACGGCGGTGACCTTGAGTTTGAACAGGGCATCGAGCGCAGGCGAGCCGAGCGTGGCCTCGGTCCCGACGAACGTCACAGTTCCCTCTCGCCGATGGGGCGTCGCGACGATCGAGATGGCTGGCGTCAGGTCGACGCCCACGATGTCGCTCAACGGGACCCGCACGACAAACGTGTCTTCCGAGACCGACTCGACATACTTGGGGTCGAGCAAGTTGTACTGCGACGTGGGCAACGCCAGGTAGTCCCGTAGCAATTGTTCGTCCTCGGTTGTTACGGGGACGCTGCAGCTCGTCGTCGACTGCCATTGCACCCACCTCGACTGCGTCGTCGGGTCCCCGCCTTCCTCCTGCTTCCACTGCGCCTTCTCGCCGATACTGATCACCCTGTTGACGACGCCGATGGCCCTCTCCATCGGCTCGTACGGGTTCGGATTGAACGCCACCGTCCGGACGGCCGTCGTCCGTCGTGTCGGTCGTCTTGTCGTCGTTCGTGACCGACTGTGCAGCCAAACACAACAGCCGCGGTTCTCTCCCGACACGGACAGCCGCGTCATTGTACACCTATCTATTTATACCTATCCGTATCTGTTTCTGAATACGCACCGCAGCGAGCGCATGTGTGTGCGTCTCCTATCGAGCTAACAGAATGGTCTTCGTAGTATCACTATCTCTTCTTCTTCCGCACGTTCTGCTTGTGGACGAAACTATCCTGTCCTGGCAACGCCACGCCTTTCTTGGCGAGCCGCTTCCGCTCGCGCTTGCCGGCCTCCTCCGCTCGCTTCTCCATCGCCGTCGGCTCGGCATCGCCGCCCTTGCGGGGGGCCTTCATGAAGCCCTTGACCGGGTCGATCTTGGCGTCCGTCTTTCGCCGCTTGCGCAACGGCAAGAAACCGTTGCCTGAACGGCCCACGAACGACTTGCCTTGAAGGGACGGGTCGCGGAGGTAGCCGGGCACGTGCTTCAGATGCGGGGCCGCTGCGCCCGCCGCGGTCGAGGCCACCGACCGGTCGTGCTTGATGAGCTGCAAGTCGGCCGGACGCTCCTCGAAGAACTCTTCGAGCTTCTTGCTGTTCATCAGCTCCGTCTTGATGTCCTTGGTCCTGGCCTCCCTGATGACGCTCTTGGTGATGGACCGCGCCACGTCCTCGGCGCGATAGCGCAGTCCCTCGACGGCCGCCTTGGTGATCTTGTCAAACTCCCGGAGCTCCTGCTGGGCCTTGGAAAGTCTCTTCTCGATCCCGGCTTTCATATCGCCGTCGTCGGCGTTCGACCCGGACACGAGCGTCACCGCGGTGCCAGATTCGCCCGCACGGCCGGTGCGGCCGACACGGTGCACGTAAGCCGACACGTTGGGCGGCATCTCGAGGTTCACGACCGTCTTGACGCCTCGGAAGTCGATCCCTCGCGTGACTCCGGCCTCTTCGCTCTTGGTTTTGCCGGCCTTCTTCCCCTGCCTGGCCCCCCTGCCCCCCTTGCCGCCCTTGCACCCCTTGCCGCCCACCTCGCTCGACACGTACACGTCGTCCGTCGCGATCAGGTAATCGAATAGACCGCGGTTGAACTGCTGCAAGACGTGGTTTCTCGTGTTCAACGGCATCTCGGCGTGCAGCTCCGAGCACCGGATGCCAAACGCGTCCAGGAACAGCCTTGCCCGCATGCCCACATCCGGGCTGTTGACAAAGATGAGCACCTTGTTGTCCACCAGCCCAAACTTGAGCAACGTCAGCAGCAGCAACAGCCTCTCAGTCATCTCCGAGAGCGACCCAGGCTTTCCGGAAGACGACGGTAGAGCCAGCTTTCTGTGGTCGACGTCTGCGCTGTCTACGCGGGCGTCACCGCCGCCATCTTCATCGCCGCCCTCGCCGTCGTCACCACTGAGGCCCGTCAGGTCCAGCATCACCGGGTTGGTGAGCACCAACTTGGTCAGCTTTTGCACGTCTTCTGACGTCGTCGCCGACACCAGCATGCACTGACACGACCTCGGCACCGCCGGGGCGATGACCGCCATGTCTTCCTCGTAGCCGTAGCTTAGCAATAAATCGGCCTCGTCCAACACCAAAAAAAACGTGTGTTCGCCCACGACCGACACCCCACCGCTTATCAGCTCTGCGACGCGACCCGGCGTGGCCACCACGATCTGTCCGGCCGTCGTCGCGGACTGGCGCAGCGCTCGGCCCTCGCCGCTCAAACTCGTTACTCGAATCGCTCCATTGCACGCCAGCGCCAGCAACTTGGCTTCCTGAAGGATCTGCTCGCACAGCTCTTTCGTCGGGACGAGGATCAGCGTCTGGAACGCCTTCCTCTTCTTGCCCGCAGAGGTTTTCCCTCGGTTTGCTCTCGCCTCCTCGGGTGCGGATTCCTGCTCCAGCAGCCGTTGCAGCGCCGGAACCAAGTACGCGACCGTCTTCCCGGCGCCCGTCCTCGCGGTGGCCACAATGTCCGCTCCCGCCAGCGCCTTGGGGATGCACGCCGCCTGGACCGGCGTCGGTCTCTCGTACTTTCGCTTGTGCAGAGCCCGCAAAAGCTTGGCGTCAATGCCTAAGGCCTCGAATTCGGGTGTGTTGGTCATGCTGTCAGTGGTGGGATGCAAGCCAAGTGCATGTCCGCCCTGGAGGAGTTTTCGGGGCTGTTCTTGCGTCGTCGTCGTCGCCTGCTTCTCGGTGGGATGCACAATGGCCTGAAGCATACGTTGGGCAGCGACGCAATTATGTACGAGTCTTGGCCGGTGCCTCAGAACGACGAAATTTCGTCGTAAACTTTAAAGTTTAGAATGGCGTCGTGTCAGCGTCTCTCGCCGTGCATGCGGGAGGTCCAGGCACTGAACGTGCCCCAGAGAAGCTTCATGCACCCGAGGCGTATCGGATCGACCATCGAACCGTGCCCCCCTTCCGTCTCGTCGTCCGTCAGCTGTGGGCTCAGGGCCCCCCGCGCCTCCTCCTCCTCCTCTCCTTCTTCCGAGGAGTGGAACTTTGTCTCGTCGGGCCAGGAGCCACCGAATGCGGCAAAACCCGCAAATGCCCCGGACGAGCCCATGACGGCGCAGGCAGTCGCCGAGCTGATGAGGATGGGGTCGTGGCGCTTGGCCCGCCTGGCCATCCCACAGATCGAGCTCCTGGTCTCGCAGATCGAAGCGGCCTTCCGTGACATCCTTCCCGACCTGCGACCGGTCAGAGTCGACGATAAATCGGGACCCTTCATGTACATGGACACGATGGACGTCCGGAACAAGCACAGCATGGCCCAAAACCTTCCTGACCCCGCCAAGACGGACGCAGCCTGGCCCAGAATGCAGATCGAGAACAGGGTATACGAGTCGTTCTGTTTCAGGAAGCTCCACATCGAGGTGGCAGTGCAGCAAGACGGTGTGTACTCGGTGTCCGGTGGCCGGCGTTTGGACTCGCCGCACGCCTCCCCCGACTCGCGCGCTCACGCATCTTTGGCGCTTTGCGCCCGTGTGTTCGCCAGGTCTGCAGGTTCTCCATTGTGTTATGTATCCCCGGAACGTCTTTGACGTTCCGATCCTGTCCCTAGACCTCGTCGCGTACAACGGGCGCCCCACCTTTGCCATCGTCGACGCATGCCCGGTGAGCAAGGACCTGTCGCTGCCGAAGATGTACGCCACGCCCGTCGCGACCCTCCAGCAAAAGTACGGCGTTCAGACAAACTCCGATATTCCGGAGTGGGGCAAGAGGATATTCTCCGAGTGTTGCATCCAGATGCGGCCCGAGAGCCCCGAAGACGTCGGCAGGTTTCTCAAGTATACCCTGGCTTTGGTCCACTTCCACCTCCAGTTCGCCCGACTTGCCCTGCCAGTTGGAGATAGTGATGTAGACAGGAAACGAGAGATCTACGAGAGCCACGTCAGGTACAGCGCCTGCCAGCTCAGCAACGACAAGACCCGACAGATCCTGGAGAAACGGTTCGGGGGCGACATGGCCCGGAACTACATGGAACAAATGATGTTTGACGTCGAGAGTATGACATGAAATGCCATGGCATGGCATGATATGGTAACGCAGTCCGACCAGCGCCTCAACTTTTCTTCTTGAACGTGGCGTCGAGAAGCTCGCAAGAAGCCAGGGACGCTTTCGCGGCCTTGTCGGCCTGGCCGTAGCTCTCGTAGCGCGCCTTGACAAGGCGCTCCTGGTAGCAACGCCGCTGGACCTGCTCCTTGAACGTGGCTTCGATCTCGTACTCCAACCTCACCCGCTCGTGGCTCCCGAGGCGGTACTGCTTCATGAACTTGTTCTTGTCCATCACGTAAAAGGGCACCTTGTGGGCCGATGTCATCGTTGGAAACGGATATTCGCGCGTCTGCTGGAGCGAGTACGCCGGGACCGAGCCGGAGAACAGGTTGAAGATCAGCAGCATGACGATCGGCGCGATGGACATCAAGAGCCTGAGGATCGGCTGGGTGTTTTGCTCCTGCTGTCGGTATTGCTGCTGCTGCCGGTATTGTTGTTGCCGATAGCGCTGTTGCTGTTGCTGCTGCTGCTGTCGACCACCGAACGTTGCACCGCCAAAGCCACCGCCCATGAACGGGTTGCCACCGAAGAACATCCTGAAGAGTTCCTCGGCGTCGACTTCCATGCCGTTAAATGAGGCTGCATACTGGGGTCCCGCCCGGCCGCGGAACCCGCCGAATCCACGTGCAGGCATCCCATCCGTGTCGCCGTATCTGTCGTACGCGGCCCGCTGATCCGCACTGGACAGCACCGAGAACGCCCTGCTCACCTTTTTGAATGCTTCATCGGCCCCTTCAGCCTTGTTCTTATCTGGGTGCAGCTTGAGGGCCAGCTTTCTGTACGCGCGTTTGATCTCGTCGTCGTTTGCCGTCTTCGAGATCATCAATACGTCGTAGTGACATGACTTCGACCGGATGAGTTTGACGAGGCCATGGGGATCCGAGGACGCCGCAGCACCGCGTTGGCGGCTCGAAGCGGTCGACCCGCCGTTCTGCGCGGCCGCCCCACCGTTCTGCGCGGTCGACGCCGTGGCCGAGGCAGTTTCGGCGGTGTCTGCAGTCCGCGTCGACGGCGACGGCCCGTCGTCGGTCTCTGCTCGATCAATCTGGTTGAGGAGCTCTCGGATGCCTTCAAGTTGTGGGAAGAGGGCGGCGGCCTTTTCCGCAAACTTGCGGGCGCGGCGCACGTCACCGTCGGCTAGGGCACGCTTTGAGATGACTTCGCAACGCAAAGCCTCATCCTTGTTGGCGTGTGCGACCATCTATCCGGCCTCCCGGTCACTGGTCGACCCGAGGCGAAACGTATGGGGTGGGCGTGCGACCCTCTGGTGTTTTTGGTGGTGGTCGAGCGACTCGATATTCGATCGAGTCCTGCCGCCTCGATATACCCGCTGGGATCCCCGCGCGCTCCTGTTGACCGTGTTTGTATCGTGACCACCACCTAGGGAAGCTGGTGGGGCGATAGAATAACAAGCGAACGACGTGAGTCCGCGTATACGCTGGAGACACAAAACAAAGTGGCCATGGCCACCACTACGAATTTGCCTTGGAGAGTGAGGAATATCGCGCACCACGAGTCTGGCCATCTCTTCGACGCTGCACTGCAGCTCCACTCCAGCTCCAGGGCCGGGACGTGCGAGACTTTCCCGGGGCAGTCGAAGCCTTGTTTTCGCAACCGATCGTCGACGAGACCATGGGGTCGCTCTTCCGCAGGCTTTTGGGGCTGCCACTCGAGGTCGGACGCAGCGCTGGCAACGTCTTCTACGTTCAGGCCGTGAAGAACGCCGCTGGTGAGATTGTCGAGCGACGAACGGTGGGTATTGACCTCGACCGACGTGCGCTCGCTCTTCGCACGCCCCGACTCTCACTCGCGCTACGCGCTTCGCCCGTTCGCCAGGTCAAATACCACGGGATCAAGAGCGCGCAGGACTTCGTGGGGGAAGCGTCAACGGTACCCGCAAGGTGGCAAATGTGGTTACATGGCAGCGGGGAAATGCCTGAGGATGACGACGGACCGCCTGTCGTTTCGAAACCACTCGACGACGATCCAGACCGCGGTATTCGAAAACAGCCAGCGTACAGCGGCGATCAGACCCCAGCTGCGCCTCTAGAGGAGAAGTGAGTTCGATCGACGGTCCATCGGTCGACCGATGGACCGTCGATCAGAACCAGTCTTCGATCATCAGCCAGAGGCACCCCGCGTCCTCATCGATGAACACGAGCCTCGTGCTCTCGTGGAGGGTCCGGGCGAGCGCGCTCTTGACGCGGCGCCGAGTGACTGCCGAGGATCTGAGCTGGGGCGCCGTAAATCGAGCGAGTGCAGGCTGGTTTAGGCGCTCGCCAGGCTTGGAACCCTGGCTCATGGACATTCCCCGCCGACCAATGTGCACCTCTCTCTTGAGATCCACCTGGGTCAAGTCGACACTGGAGAGGAAGTGCACCGATCCGTGCTTCTCACGGCCTATCACCAGGTTGTTGACGGCGCGGAGTTCGTCGTCGTCCATGCTGTTGAGGACGTCGACGGGCGGGGAGCAGTAATAGCCGTCTCGGAGCGCAAACCTTTTGACTCGCCTGTCGATAGGGACGTCGATGGTGGTCTTTGCGCTCGGGCTCGTCGTTGTGATGGCGCTGGGGGTGGGTGCCCTAGCCTCGGTCTCCCTCCTCTCGGCCTCCCTCCTCTCGGCCTCCCTCCTCTCGGCCTCCCTCCTCTCGGCCTCCCTCCTCTCGTCCGCGACGCTCTGAATCGCCACCAAGTGCTGACAGAGGCTGTTGACGGTCGGATAGTCGTACAAAAGCGTCGGAGAGAGGGTGACGCCGAGGCCCGACGCGAGCTTGTCCGATATGCTCACGGTCGTCAAGCTGTCGAGCGCCGAC
>Ga0181573_10002523_pt1 | contig 16929 bp, 13 predicted proteins | sample 101ome_25_FD_148643 | JGI IMG/M metagenome (GOLD analysis project Ga0181573, IMG submission 148643) | Coastal salt marsh microbial communities from the Groves Creek Marsh, Skidaway Island, Georgia - 101409BT metaG (spades assembly) | ecosystem: Environmental > Aquatic > Marine > Intertidal zone... | reverse complement strand
CCCCACACCCCAACGCTCCCAGCACCTCGCCGAAATCCGCGTGGTCCCCAGTCGCCCGGTCCCTCCACGCCCAAACCAACCGCTCCCCCTCGAACACAAACACCCCACCCTGCTGGAACGCCTGATCCTGCTTCGGCGGTATCCACAGCGGATACTTCGTCCAAACCCGCATCACCTCCTTCAGATCCTCGATCCTCCCATCCTTCACCATGGCCCAGATCGAAACCGGCGTCGCGCGATCGAAGAACGTCGCCACCAGATCCTTCTTCAACCCCAACGCCACGTACAGCTGACTCTCCGGATCCGCCAACATCCTACTTTCCGGGAACTTATTGCGCTCGCAAAACTCGATCCCCCGCGCCGCCGACCCAATTGACACAAAGTACATGTTCACCCCATTCGTATCCAGCAGCGGCTGGAGATCCCGGTGGACCTCCCGAGCCAGCTGCCAGCAGAACGGTCACCCCATCGACCTCCCCAGGACCAGCACCGAACGCTGCAGTGACGACTGCGAGGACGTGGACGTGGACGCGGACGCCGGGGGGGACTGGAGGAGCGAGGCGACGTTCACGACGGATTGCGTCGAGACGAGACTGACGTTCGAAGCGGTTGCACTGGCGAGCGAGCGAGCGAGCGAGCGAGCGAGTGAGCGGAGTCTGGGCGCACGTCGTTGCTCTCAGGACGGACATGTTGCGCATCAGCTGCTGCGTTGCTGTGTGTGTGTGCTCGTCGCTGCTCCCAGCCCCAGCCGCACACACGTGGACGACTTCATAACGGTGTCGGAGGTGGAAGGGCAGTGGTGGAAGGGCCCTTACCCGACCGCCACTCGTCAAGACCAGGCTGGTCCGACGAGTCATCTTTCAAAAAAATCGATTCTTCGAGGACGATACGTTCGGTTCATTCTTCTATCCGAGTATCTGAGCATAGCACAGGCAATGATGATTGCCACGACGATAAACGCAGCAGCCAGGGTCTCTGTTCCTTCCCGGAAGTCCGCGCCCTCTCCGCCCGTCTGGAGGACCAGTCCTCCGAGCACTCGCAGTCGTCCTCTACGTCCTCTACGTCCTCTACGTCCTCGTCTCCCTCCCCTCCCCGCCGCTCCTGGGTCTTCTTCTTCGGGAGGCCCCTGGTTTGATCTGGCCAACTTCGTGGCCACGTCGTCTTCTAACAGGACGCCGTTTGATGACTTTGCGGCGTCGATTGGGAAGGACATTTACATCGATGTGCAGGGGTGGCACTTGTTTCTGCGGGATGTCAAGGTGAGTGGGGTGGAGCAGAGTATGGCGCAGGCGTTGGCGACGAAGATTGGGGGGGACATGATGTCGAGTGGGAGGTTTGAGGAGCGGGAGGTGGAGGAGGTGCTGCGGCGGACGCCGGTGGTGCTGGGGCGGGGCAAGGTGACGGTGAGCTTGATGGACGTGGTTCCGAGTATCATAGTGGATGACTTGTACAGGAAGTGCGAAGCGTTTTGTAGGGAGAACTGCTAGAGCGGTCGTGGTGCAAGGCAGGCAGAGGGGAAACCCGGAATCTCGTTTCGTTCCCACGCGTCTTTAAACACGAAGTTTTGCTTGCTCGCGCACACGACGAGGATGGACCTCCTCACGGGCGGCGAAGAGGCGCCCGGAGAGTCGTTTCAAGGTATGGGAGGTCGGGTCGAGGGGGAAATCGGTACTCGTTCGTCCGAATACGCGACAGACACGAACACGACGACGGACGATTCGTCCACGCAGCGGCGTCACCGGGAGCCACCGCCGCCGCCGCCGGGGGTGGATATCGGCGGGCTTCGGGGTCTTCATTTGGGTGGCGATGAGGATGTGGGACCAGCGCAGACCGGTTGCAGTCGGCACTCGAGGCCGCCACCGCCACCTGTCAAAGACGATGCAGGCGACGTGACTGATCAGACGTATGCGGTCGTGGATGGGTTGACAGAGGAGGCGGTGGATGCGTATTTCCGTGAGGCGGATACGAATGGGACGGGGCGGATTGTGGGGGGGGAGGCGATGGTGTTCTTTCTGCGGACGGGGATTCCTGTGGAGGTACGGGTGGTTGCGACTGTCGAATGCGTCGAGGGCGAGACGCTCGCGCGCTCGCGTGCTCGCGTGCTCCGGAATGATACTCGTCGTTGCATGGCAGACTCACTCACAATTGACTATGACTACGTTGTGGCAGGTGTTGTCGAGGATATGGCAACGAGTGCGGCCTCCGGACGTGGTGGGGAGTGATCGGGAGCAGGGGTTGACGCGGCATCAGTTTTCTCTGTTTCTGAGGTTGGTGGCGTATGTGCAGGGTGGGTACGATTTGGGGGATGAGGCGATGGTGGTGCATGCGCTGGATCCGGAGGTGTGGGTGGAGGCTGGGATGCCGGTGTTGAAGGCGCCGGTGATTGAGGGAACAACAAAGGCCGAGGCGACGGGGAAGGCGACGACGACAACGGCGACGAGGACGACTGCGACGACGGCGACGACGACGCTTCGGCGGTCGAATACGTACACGGACGCAAAGCACCCGCCGCTGGCGTACGAGGTGCGGTATCCGCCGTTGAGAGAGAAGGAGTCTGCCAAGTTGGCTGGTCTGGTGGGGGTTGATGGGTTTTTGATGGCGTATCCGTCGTTTGAAAACGGGTTGTTGGTCTGGGGGCGGGCAGAGGGGAACTTGGCGGACGTGCAGCTGGCCACCGAGGAAGAGGACGGTCTCAGTGGGGCGACCAGGTCGCTGTTGCGGTTCGCTCACCACGGGGCGCAGAGGCTACCGTTGGCGTGTCCGCGGGAGGATAAGGATGCCGCGCAGTCGGTGGAGGTGAAGCACATGACCCACAAGGACAAGAAGATCTCGTGCTGCTATATGGAGCGTTCGCGGGGCATCCTGTGGGTGGCCGATAAGGAGGGGTATGTCAGTGCGTACTCGACCGAACATATGAACGCAAAGGCGGTGGCGAAAGACCATCTGCTGCATCGGTGGCGGGCGGCCCGGGTGGGGTACGTGACGTGCATGACCACGATTAACCGCGAGCTGTGGACGGGGAACAACCGGGGCATCATCCGGGTCTGGCCGCATACGGCTGGAGGAGCGACGTTCTCGAGCGTCTTCAATCCGTTTGCGGAGGACTGCGAGCACAAGGGTCGCGAGCTTCGGAAGGGCACGTTTGACCGGGCACACAACTCCAAGATCCTGGCGCTCGTCAACTCGGCAAACGGGCACACGGTATGGAGCGTTTGCAAGCATTCCATGCTCATCTGGGACGTGGGTAGCGGCATTTGTTTCGGGGCCGTCGGCGAGGGCAGCGCCAAGGACGGGGGAGGGCGAGAGGCGGCCGCCGCCGCCGCCGCGGCGAGCTCGCCCAGCGAATACTCGGGCACGGGGATCATCTCCAGGCTCGCCGGGCTCGACGTCGATCCGTTGAATGGATCGATTCTATGGCGTCCGGCGAGAGAGGACTACGATTACTGCCACTCACAGCAAGAGTCGTGGGCGGCGCTGAGCGAGCGGGGGGTCGTCGAGCTGACCGAGCGCATCACCGAGGGCGCCGAGCGGGCCGTGAGCTTTTTCGGCAAACTGATGGGTGACAGTTCCAAAAAGTCACAGGCTTCCACGCACTATCGCCCCAGCGTGAGCCCGAGCGACACGCTGCTGAGCCACGAATCTTCGGGATGGGGTCGCACAATTGGAGACGCAAACGAGACGGCGGGGGGGGCGGCCGCCGGGGCGTCTCCGCGGAAAGTCAAACATCGGATTGTCACCACTGTGGCTCCATATGACGATACGATTTGGATCGGTTGGTCGAACGGCGTGATCAGCGTCTTCGAGAGCGCGGGCAAGCTGGTGGAGAACGTCAGCCTTGGCGCGCCCGAGCGGATGTACAACACCAATATCAGGTGCATGTCGCTCGTGGGGCGAGAGGTCTGGGTCGGGACCCTCGGAGGAGACATTCACAGAATCTCTGTCGAGGATCGGGCCATGCAGGGGACCTTCAGGGCGCACTCGTCCCCCGTGCGGAGCATCGTGCAGACGGGCGTCCGGGCCTATGCGCTGGCCGCCGACGGCTCCATCAGCGGGTTCAACATCGACCAGGACACTGCCACCAATACGGCGTGCCAGAATCTCTTCCAGGCGAAGGGGGCGGACTGTTACTCGAGAAAGTCGCTGGGCGTGCTGGCAGTCACGTGGAACGTCGGCGAGTCGAGGCCCGACGCGGGGTCGCCGTTCTTCCGGTGGATCGCCGAGCACTCGGAGGATAAGTCCATGATAATCGTAGCGCTGCAGGAGGTCGAGATGGGTGGTGCCTCCGTCGCGTTGGCCGCTGCCAAGGAGACGCTGGCGGCAAAGTCGCAGGAGAAGGGCAACGCCAACGCGCAGTTCTGGTCAAACGCGGTGGCCGCCACCCTTGGTAGGTCGTGGCAGAACGTGTCGCTCAGACAGCTCAGTGGCATGCTCATCATTGTCTTCGCCCGGTCGAATCTGGGCAAGAGCCTCGGAGAGGTAAGGACGACGTCCGTGGCGTGTGGCATCCTGGGCGTCGGAGGGAACAAGGGCGCCGTCGCGGTTCACCTGTCCCTCTACAGGCACAGAATGGTGTTTGTGTGCTCCCATTTCGCGGCGCATCAGAACGCGGTCGACATGAGGAACGCCAACTACCATACGATCCTGCGGGGACTGGACTTTTCCAACGACGACGACGCCGAGGACGATTGCGGCGACGTCCAGCTCGAGTTCGTCCCCAGTTACCCCCCGGAGACCGACTATGGTGGTGATATCGATGGGAGCAATACCGATGGTGCTGCCGCTGACGGCTCCATGGCGTCCCTCGTTCCCGGGCTCCCGCTCGACCTGAGCGACGTCCAGGCCGTCTTCTGGATGGGCGATTTGAACTACCGGATCGACGGGCAATACGATTCGGTGTGCAAGTTGGCCAAGGAGCGAGAGTACCCCACGTTGCTTCTCTGCGACCAGCTGCTGCGGGAGCACCAGGGCAACCGCGTCTTCCGGGGCTTTGTCGAGGCCCCCATCGCCTTCCAGCCGACCTACAAGTTCGACAAGGGCTCGCTCAACACATACGATACGTCGGAAAAGAAGCGCGTCCCGGCATGGTGCGATCGCATCCTGTACTACACGAGATTGAACCGATCGAAGGGATCGAGGGGATCGAAGGGATCGGCGCAGGTGGCCGGAGGCTCGGACGACGTCGAGGTCGAGCACGTCGAGTACAGCGCGTGGATGGACGTCGTCGACAGCGACCATAAGCCGGTATTTGGGTCGTTCAAAGTCTCGCTGACCAAGCTGGATGCCGCCAAGAAGCGCAACATCACGGCGTCGATCCTCAGCGATGCCGTCGTCGACGTCGAGAGCGTGGGCATTCCCCGCTTCGTCCTGTCGCCGCACACCGTCAGGCTGCACCCCTTCCACAACCCCGAGGGCATCGTCAACCTGCATAACAAGGGTGATCGAGACTTTTTCTTCTCGATCCAGTCGGGGGAGAATCACCGCGCGACCGGGAAGAAGCGTACTCTGGACGTCGAGATCCGCCCCGTGCGAGGCATCGTCCACGCCGGCAAGTCGGTGGAGATTTTTATCAAAGCCGTTGGCGGAGGTTCCGGCGTCGACGTGACCAAGTTCATCGTGTGCGTCTACTCGGAGTATGCGATCGGTGGCGGCGACGGCACCATGCACGAGGGGGTGAACGGCGGCTGCGGCACCGTGAAGAATGGAGAGTTCAATGTCATCTTGCTGTAGTTGCAACGGAAATTGGAATTTTAGTCATCGGTATCACAGTAGTGTCGTCAATTTTTGATGCCCTTGCTGTTCTTGAGCAAGTCGATCATCTCCCGGTAGCTTCCGAGGGTCGCGTGCGCACTGGCACGCATGGCCGCGTCGATCCGGTCCGGCGCCTGCTTTGACTCCTTGCAGAACTTCTTCTTCAGGTGCTTCCGCATCCTTCCCGGGAAGAGCATCGCCATCAGGCTAAAGTCCGTGCCGAACTGGCTCAGCGCCCTGAAGAACAGCTCTGTGTCCTCCACACTCCACCGATCGTTGCTCAGCCTGTTCACGTACGACATCGAGTTGATCGTGTGCGACTCCTCCGTCACCACCTTGGTATATTCTTCCTTCTGTTGGGCCGCCACCGTCAGCGACTGCTCGTCGACCACGATCTTCCCGTCCACCACCCGGACCTTTGGCGTGAGCGTCGTCGCCGGCGCCGGCTGAAGCGGGACCATGGGCGGCTGGACCGGCTTTGGCGCCAGCTTGGCGTTTTCCTTCGCCAGCCGCCGCTCGCGGGCGTTCCCCCACTTGACAATCTCCTTCAGAGACCTGGAGAACGGAAGAACACGTGGCGCGTAGCGCGTAGCGGGAGTGAGAGAGAGCGCGTCGGGGCGTGCGAAGAACGAGCGCACGTCGGTCGAAGCACGCACCATCCATCGGGATCGAGGGGAAGGTCAGCCAGCGAATGGACAGCTTCCTTGTCCCCGTTCTGCTTTCCTGTCGTCGTCGTCAGCGCCGTTGACGGCGACCCGTCGTCGCCCTTTTTCGATTTGTCCGACGACCCCGCTTTTGCCTTTGCTCCCCCTTTTGTTGCTTTTGCATTGCCCTTGGCGGTCGCTTTCGTCTTGGCACCCGCCGTCTCCTTCGCCTTGCCCTTTGCCGCCCGCTTGGTTTTTGCCAGCCCCTTTTCTTTATCCGCCGCCGCCGCTGCCTTGGCGCCCGCGCGGGTGTTCATCTTCGCGGTGGTCTTGCGCTTGGTGGCGGTCTTCTCCTCGGTGGTCTCCCCGTCTGCCTTGCCATCTGCCTGGCCGTCTGCCGCGCTCACGGACGATTTCTTGCCCTTTGCGGCAGACTTCTTGGAGGCAGGGACCTCGCTCGCTTTCTTGGTTTCATCGTCCGCCTTTTCCCCACCCAAGCCCGCGCCCGCGCCCGGACCCGCCTCCCCGCCCTTCTTCTCAGCCACTGTCTTGGCGCGCTTCTTCTTCCCACTGCCGCTCTGCAACCGCCGCTCCGACAGCGGCTGGGCCAGCAAAACCTTCACCGGCGGCGTCTCCACGGGCGGCAGCGGCTGCGAACTCGCCCCCAACGTCCCCAGCGCCGCAGCCCGCTTTCTCTTGGCGGCGGCCAACTGCGCCGCGCGATGCTCGGCACGTTTCTTCTTCGCTTCCTCCGAATCCTCCGGCGTATTCTGTCCGGGCGCCTGCCCCGGGGCGGACGTCGTTCCGACTTGGCCCGCCTCAGTCCTCACGTGACCCTCCGCCACGCCACCGGCATTGGTCGGCGTCGTCGTCGGCGTCGTCGTCGTCGTCGCATCCCCGTTTGGTTTCGTACCATCTACAGACGGCGGGTCGGACGGAAGGCCGGAAGCGCCCGACTGCCGCGCAGAGGAGAGATTCTCTGTCTGCTGCTTCCGATTTAACTTCGGGGCGGGGGCCTTCTTCTTCCGCTTGCTATTGAGCGTCAGAGAGGGGCTGGAGAGGTCGAAATTCATTGCGGTTGACCCGTAGAAGCATGCATTGGGGAATTTTTCTGTGTGTGAGTTTCCCTGCCGGGAACCCCCTCGCTGACGAGGGGCCGACCAACGTTGGTCGGGAAACCAGTTCCCACCACCACCCTTGCATGTATATCGTCGTCGTTAGAGCGTAAAAATCAAAAGAATCGTCGTGATACTGGTAAGAAAAAAACTGCAGCCGCCCACTCGCTACAAACCACTGGCCTAGTTCAACTCGGGCGCCTCCTCCATGGCCGCGACCGGTGCGGCCACCTCCTTGACCGCAAACATCTCCGCGTACGCACCCAGCGTCTTCAGTCCCGCATCCGGTCCGCCGACAACCAGCTCCGCCTCTCCTGTGGTCAGGATCCTGATACCAGCCACGATAAGTCCGACAGCGACCGCTCCGGCGATGGCCGGTCCGCCGACATTCGACGAGGTGTTCGAGTCGCTCACGTACTGCTTCGGCTCGACCGCGAAGATGTTGGACTGGCCCGCGGAATCGTCATCGGTGAATCCGAGTCCGGAACGGGCCGACGGGGTGAAGTCCAGCTGGCGAACGGAGATGGGGAGAGCGTGAGAGCGTGAGAGCGTGGTGGAAGGGCGGCACGTCGATCGTCGAGGTCGATACCCACCTTGCGCTCCTCCGTGTTTTGTGCGCGAACGATGACCTTGCGAGGGGCAGTGGCCGGCCTGCCGTCGGGACGAGAAGAAGAAGAAAGCGCGAGTGAGAAACTGGCCAGGTATTCAATCCACGGATTTCAGGACGTGCCTCGCGACGACGGGGGCCTTCGAGGTCTTCGAGATGGTAGCAGTAGTGAACATGTTGATTGAATGAAATGGGTAGCGTTCAATTCGTTCAGAAGTTCGGAAAAATTGAAAATGAGTGGCCGACCGTCGACGGTTCGCGCTGACGTCACCGCGAACGTACTATAGAAACAGCAGGTCGTCGAGCGCAATGTCGCCAATCTGCCCCCGCACAAAGTCCGGTGTATACTCCCCAGTCACCAGCTTTTCCTCCCCGACCGTCGTAGACACCCCGACCACCCGCATCCCCGCCCGTCGCGCGGCCTCCACCCCGGCCACGGCATCTTCGATGACGACGCATTGGTCTGGCGGCACGCCCAGCCGCGCTGACGCCGCGAGAAAAATGTCCGGGTTCGGCTTCAACTTCCCTTCAAACTGGTCAGCCGAGACGACCGCGTCGAACATGCCGATATCAATGCCACCGGCCTTGAGGTTCCCGTCCACCTTGACCCGATCCGCCGCAGACGCAACGGCCACCTTCAGTCCCCGCTCTTTGCACGCCGTGACGAGCTCAGCCGCGCCGGGGTACCCGATATTCACGCTCCCGTTGCAGTAATCGCTCAGGTACCTGTCGAAAAACGCAGCCTTGGTCTTCTCGACGTCGATCGTGACGCCGTGACTCTGGGCGACCCCGGCCAGGAAGACGCCCTCGCCCATGCCGGTGTACGCCAGGAATTCTTTCGGGTCCACTTCAAGGCCTGGAGAACGAGCGAACGAACGAGCCAACGAGCGAACGAGCGAGTGAGCGAACGAGCGAACGAGTCGGGGCCTGCGAACGAGCAAAGCGTGGCCGCACGGCGGTCGAGGAACTAATACCCACCGTAGAGGGATTTGAGCACGTCGCGAGCGGCCAGGCGGGAGATGCCGTCCGAGCTGACGAGGACGCCGTCCATATCGAACAGCACGGCCCGTACGTCTGAAGAAGCTGATGTGTGTGTGTGCATCGATGCGCAGCGAATCGAGCTGAGATTGCGGCCCCGCCGTCCTCCTCGGACCCACGATGGTACTGAGTAGCACAATGCAAGCATATGAGATGCGTGCTGAACAAAAAGTGTGTGGGACCAGGTTGGCAGGCCTCGTCGGACTTGTAATTTAGAAACCCGAGAAACTTTCTCGACTTGCAACGCGTTGCAATGCAATTAACTTGATCAAGTTTATCAACCAATTTCTGCAACTCGCTGTGTACCTACCTACCTACCTACCTACCGATACGATGCTTCCGTCCTCTGCCAGCTTTACGGTCCGTCCATGCGACGAGACGAGATCCTCTCGACTCGACCCACTCACTCACCTCCTCACCACCCAACCGCCCAACCTCAGGCGTTCGCCATCGCTGCTTCCATCGCCCTGTCGCCTGTACTGGGGAAGGAGAACGCGGATGAGAACTACGCGACCTGCGTGGGCTACCTCGACGAGCTGAAGAGCGCGCTTGTCGATGGCTCGATGGCAGACGTCAAGCGGGTGGCGTACACGCAGTATACGGCTCAGCCCGCTGGGCCGTACACGTTCTGCTTTACCGAGGTGCACCTTGCGAAGGACGACGTCAACAAGATCACGTTGGCCATTCACCCGTACCTCGAAGAGGGATTGACGCTTGCAGATCTGATGGACGGCAAGGACCAGGAGTATGTGAAGGACAAGAAGGAAATGTACTCACGAGCGTTCCAGGAGGAAAGGCTCTCGTTTTACAACTATACTGAGAGGTTCGCTCAGGAAGAGACTGAGTTGGCGGATGCGGAGGGCGACGACGTCTTAATGACGTCGAGTACGGAACAGGATCTGGTCGGATTTCTCGCCAATGATCCCGAATTGGGCTCCGACGGTGTCGTCGAGTGCGCCTGCCGCTACACAGGCGTGCCGCCCCGACTGAGGTTGGCCGACAACACGATCGGGTTCTTGGCGTCGTCGGCCGGGCATCTGCTCGGGGCGACGGCCGCGGGCGTCGCCTGTCTGTCTTTGGTCCTCCTCGGTTGAGGTGCCTAGCACTTTGGAAGACGCTATATTCGCCCGTCCGACCCTATAGGGTAGTAGCTACTATAGGCTTGAGATTTTGAGCTCTTGGTCCGGTCGAACGTATCGGACGCCTGTACTTGTAACTGTAAACCTCAGCCCTATACCCCGGGCCATACGATACGGTTCTTCCGAACAGTCATATACGCGAGACAAGAGACGCGCGGCGCGGAGAGCGCGCGTCATAATTTTCCAGTCCAGAAATCCGGACGAGCAACGACCCAGCCGACCGACCGTTCATGCGGGTTCATATTCGGGATACACCTGGCCGAGGCGTGCTTTGTCGAGCAGGAGGGGGGAAGAAACACCGACACCAGGTCCACAACCTCTTCGGGGCGTCCGTGTGTCCGCCCGAGCGGATCCTGAGGTATCCCGACGGGAAGGAGCGTCGGATCCGGTATCCCTGTCTGCCGGTGGTCGAGGAGGAACGGCTCGAGGAGGAACGGGTTGACGAGGCGCTCGAAGCAGTGCCGGCTCTGGACCTGTCGTCGCCGCTGGCGTTCCTCCGGCATGTGACGTCCGAGACGTATACGCGGCGGTTGGAAGAGGAGAATGCGATCGTTCGTGGGATTTTTGATGTGCACGCGAGCTGTCCGTGGGTGGTGCCGAGACGGGTGTGGACGATCTGCGTGGACGGGTTCGGTGATGGTGACCGCGAGCAACCTCGGGGCGAGGACGCCGACGAGCGCGGAGAACGGCCGAGCAACGTCTATTTCCTGCGGACGCGGTCGCCGCAGACGGAAGTCGAGTCAGAGCTCAACGCGCTGCTGTTCGTCGGGAAGAAAAGAATCACGTGCAGCCGGCTGGTGGACGGTATCGTCGTGTTTAGCGAGGTCGAGGACGCCGAGGCGTTTGCTGCGGGCATGTCGGTCGACGCGACCCGTACGGTGTCTGTGGCGGAGCACGATTCGCACGAGCTTTTCCGGAATATTGTCGAGTGCCGGGGCGTCGGGGTCGTTCTGCGGGCAGGGTTTGGCGACGAGCTGGCGGAGGAAGGGCTGGAGATGGGCGGGTTCGTCACGCGGCTCAAGGCGGTGTTGCTCGACTGGGACGGAGATGGAGACGGAGACGGAGACGGAGACGGAGACGGAGATGGGGAGCGTGGGAGACAATTTTGTTGAACGGGCGAACAACAACAACAATCGAGGGCGGTGGACGGTTCGACAACTTGTTGTTGTTGTTCACTCCACCCGGGACTGTACACTGAGACAAACGGACGTTACAAACATGTATACTAGTTTAAGACACCCAGACCGCTTCACCGGCCATCGCCGAGGTACGCGCTGACGATGGGGGCGTGGTCGAGGACGGCCGGGCAGGCCGCAGCGAGGCGGGCGTATGCCGGGTAGACGCCGTCGCCGTAGCGGTCCTCGAACGCCTCCCGGGCCGCGTTGACATTGCTGATTTCCATGGATGCCGCCGCGGTGAGAGACAGCGGCAGAGACAGAGACGTGTCTGTGTGCAGCCCCTCCCCCGCCCCAGCGCCTGCCTCGCTCGATCGGAAGGAGCACGGCAGGGCCTCGCGCTCGATGGCGCGATCCGGGTACAGCTGTCGGCTTTTCGCGCTCTTCTGGAGGCAGGTATCGAGGTACCCTCCGAGCTGAGCGACGTCGAGCGCGTCGCTCTCGAGCGACTGCGCGACGCGAAGCGTGTTGAGGATCTCCTCGTGGGCCTCGGTCTCCGAGTCCACCAGGTTGAGGAGGATCTTCTCGACGGCCAGCTTCCACAGCACGCTGTCCACGCGCATGGTTCCCTTCTTGAGCATCAGGCCGACGCGTCTGGCGAGCGAGTAGGCAAAGGGGGCGAACTCGGGCACAGACGGTGTGGCGAGCTTGCTCATGCACGACGCGACCATGTCGAGCAGCGACTCGGCCATCCACGCGTCGTCGTTCGCGAGTCGTTCGAGCGCGAACACTTCGATCACCTTCCTGGAGAGTTCGTAACGGACCATCGACCGGACGACCTCCGTGTGGGCCTCGTGCATGGCCTCGGTCTGGCTGAGGAGGACCTCCTGCTCGTCGAGCTCGTCCAGCTTGCCGTCCAGCACAAAGCCGCACATCAGGGGGTACAGAGTCCCCATGATGTCCATATCGGGCTCCGCATACTGGAAGTAGTCATGGCGGAACATGTCCTTCGAGTTGGTCGCCATGATGAGGAGCTTGGTCAGCAGTTTCAGCCTCGCGTTGACCCTGGGGAGCTGCTCGTGTTCCACGCAGTGCTTGACGGCTCTGATGATCTCGTGCACGAGGAGATGAAACGCGCAAGGATCTCGCAGGCACATGGAAGCCTCCGCGAGCGTCCTGCTAATCTCGTCGGCCTTGTCAGCGGCGGGGGATCCGACTTTCACGGGGGCGCCGGCCGACTCTTCGTCCCTGCTGGCGTTGAGCGCGTTTCTTGTCCTGTCCGAGACTCCCGACGCGGGTTTTGATGACGACGGCGCTTTCGTCCCTTTCGCGTTCGACGCCTGGCCACCGCCCCCCCCTCGCCCCCCGCTCTTCTTCTTCCTCTCCTTGCTCTCCTCCGCCTTGATCGCGCTCAGGAAGAACCCGTCGATCTCCTTGAGCTTCTGCTCGCTGATTTCCCTGACCTTGATGCACGAATCAATCATCCAAGCCAGGCTGTAGGCCGGATCGGTCGCGCACAGCTTCCTCGCGTCCTCGTCCGCGTCGTACAGCGACATGAGCAGCTGCGTCTTGCAGGCGCACACCGCCGCCTCCTTCATCCCCACGAAGATCGAAGACTCTTTATCCCCGTACGACTCCGTCAGAATCTCTGACACGCCTTTGAAGATGTCCGCCTTGGACCCGACCATCGCCACCAGGTGCCCAAGGGCCTGGCTCCGCTCCCGCACCCCCTTGCGCTCCCGCACGCCGTATTCCAACTCCATGTTCAACCCTTGCCGCCACGTGCCCTCTTCGTACTTGTACTCTGCGATCAAAGACAGCGCGTGCCGCCTCAACAGGTTTTTATCCAGCGCCCACACCTGCCGCTGCACCCGCGACGGCAGGTCCCAGAACACCTCGTTGTCCATCGCCAGTTGCTTGATGAACGTCACCGGAATCGGATGAAGCCGATCCAGGACTGCCAACGGAACACTGCGCAGCTGATGGATCCCGATGAACGGGAACGTCTCGTCGAGCAGCCCCACCAGCTTTTCCGACGACAGCTGCGGGATCCTCCTCAGGATCGACTCCAGCGCCCTGTTCAGCACGTACTCGTGCGACTCTTTCCGGCGCACCCCGAGCTGATCCAAGAAACCAAGCAAAGGCCGACACGTTGCGTTCTTGAACGCCGCCTTTTCCTGAATTAACAGGACCGCATCCATCGGGTTTCCCTTCTCCAGCGAGTCCCGGACAAACTCCTTGCCCGTGTTCCCCATCAGGTTCGGGCAGTCCGTCGCCGCGCTGACGGGCCCGTCGATGTCATCGTTGTCCGGGTCCTGGTTGTTCGACATGACGTGGACGTGGACGATGAGAGAGGCTGGCCGCGCCGACGCACGTTACTGCTGCTGCTCTTGCGCTTGCTCTTGCTGCGCTTGCTGTTCCCGCTGATCCCGCTCCCTGATCTCGATGACGACGTCAGCCAAGGCTTCGGGGTTCACGCCCTGCTCCAGCAGTCCCATACACAGGGACAGCGTCTCCTTGTCCAGTCCTGTGTTGAGCAAGCGGGAGATTTCAAATGCGACCTCTAGCTGGCTGCTGTTCTGGTTCTGGTTCTCTGTATCGTTACTATCCGAGGAGTTAAGAGAAACGTGATGTTCGTCCATTGATGTGGGTGTGGTCAGTGCGTGTACGAAGAAGGGTGCAGAGTTTTAATCTGTGCCGGTGGCCGACTCGCTCTCGAGGTCGGCGAGGTCGAGGTCGAGACAGGTCGGCGAGGTCGAGGTCGAGACATTCAGACGACACTATTACACATGCATGGAAATCAAATGGGTGCCGACCATCGTCATCCGAGCTCCTCCACCTCCACCTCCCCTCCCCCTGCCCCCTCCAGCTCCCCGCTAGTCGTCCTCGATCGTGTAATAGTGACCGAGGCCCTTCTGCTCCCTGTCTTTGACAGAGTCCTTCTTATTGATCCTCGGCCTGTAGTTGGTGGGATCCCTCCTAAAGGTGATCTCGAGGTTGGCGAGGAAGCGGTTCATTCCGGAGAGCAGGGTCTCGGGGGACTTGGCGGTGGCGTCCTTGGAGGGCTGGCCCTCGTAGACGATGACCCGGTCGGCCAGGTAGGCGGCCATGATGAAGTCGTGCTCGACGATGAAGGCCGTCTTCTTGGTGTGCATGATGTACCTCTTGATGACCTTGGCGGCCATGATTCGCTGCTCCGAGTCGAGGTAGGCGGAGGGCTCGTCGATGAGGTAGACGTTTGCGGGCTGTCCGAGACACATGGTGATGGCCACCCTCTGGAGCTCTCCGCCGGAGAGGGTCTGGACGACGTTGTCGTAGAGCGCCTCGATGTTGAGGGGCTTGATGACGTCGGCCTGGAACTGGGGGTGGAGGTACGAGTCCCGGATCCTCTTGTGGAGCAGGTCCCTGACGGTTCCGGGGAACTTGGGGCTAATCTTCTGCGGCTTCATGGACACGGCAAACTCGTCCAGCTTCTCTCCGTCGATCCAGTCGGGCTCGAGCATGCCCGCGAGCATGCGGATGAAGGTCGTCTTGCCGGTTCCGTTCTCTCCCAGGAGCACAATAATCTCACTGTCGTTGAACTCTCCTGCCTCGACGTTGAGCGTGAAGTTGCCCTGGGTCTTCTTCATCGCGGGGTAGACGTAGTTCAGGAACCGCTTCTCGTCCTCGTCGGCGTCCAGCCCCGTGTCCGACACCTTGAAGCTCAGACTCTCTTCCCTGAACCGCAGGTTCTCGGTCGGAACAAACCCAGCCAGGAAGATATTGATCCCCTCCCGCACAGAGAACGGCATGGTCACCACGCCGTACGCTCCCGGCTTGCCATACAGGCAGCACACAAAGTCGGACAGATAGTCGAGCACGGACAAATCGTGCTCGACCACAATCACATACTGATCCGGCGTCAACAATCCCCGAATCACCTCGGCAGCCTTCATCCTCTGACGAACGTCCAGGTAGGACGATGGCTCGTCAATCATGTACACCGTCGCCGCCTGCGCGGCCACGATACAAATCGCGAACCGCTGCAGCTCTCCACCACTCAAGTTCTCCACATTCCTATCAGTCACCTGCACCAAATCCAGCTCGTTCATCAGAAAGTCCTTCACCCCCCTCTCGTCCTTCTCGTTGATCACATCCAGCACGTTACCCCGCACCGCCTTGGGAATATGGTCCACGTACTGCGGCTTGATGATCGCCTTCAGATTATCCTCCAGAATCTTCGTAAAGTAATTCTGCAGCTCGGAGCCGCGGAAGTACGCCAAGATCTCGGCCCAGTCGGGCTGATCCCCGTCGAAACGCCCCAGGTTCGGCTTCAACTTCCCCGCCAGAATCTTCAGCGCCGTCGACTTCCCCGTCCCGTTAGATCCCACAAGGCCCAGCACCTGACCCGGCCTCGGCATCGGCAACCGATGCAACTTGAACGCATTCGCCCCGTACCGATGCGTCGTCTCCCGCTCCAGATTCTTCGGCAGGTTGATAATCATAATGGCCTCGAACGGACACTTCTTCACGCAGATACCACATCCGATACACAACTCCTCCGAAATCCACGCAAGCTTCGACGTCGGCGCGACCTCCACGCACAACTTGCCGATTTTGACCACCGGACACGACTTCTTGCACTCTTGACGGCATTTCTTCGGCTTGCACCTACGTGGGTGAGGTGGGGTGGGGTGGGTGGGCGGGGGTGAGTACGAGAGTGAGCGTGACGAGGGAGGGAGGGAGGGCGCGTCGGGCTGGCCCTCTCTCTCTTCACGTCCGTCATGAACGACCGAGTCCCGGACAGACACGGCCAACAGGACGACGGCGACCTACGTCCCGATCATCCAATACAATACAATCTGGTCATCACAGCCTTCTCTTCCCGCCCCGAACGACCCCCGGACGTCCGAACTTTCGCATTCGCATTCCCAGCTCGGACATTCCGACGGCGGAGCGCAGTGGCAACAACACGTACTTCTCGGCGCCGACGATAGCGATCCTGGTGAGTGCATCACCGTCGTCTCCCTTCTTGGAGCCCTTCTTTGGCCCCATCTCGATCAGAATTTCTTTTTCCTGTGCCTGCCAGATCGGGAAGAGCGAGTCCCTGGGAAGCCTGGCGGGCCGTGCGCGACGCAAGGTACCAACGCGGTACCATGAAGCGGGCTCTTGCGCGTATCGTTGCCAGGGCCAGGGCCAGGGCCAGGGCCAGGGCCAGGGCCAGGGTCGGCGTGTCCGGATCGGTGTCGACGTCGACATCGACGTCGCTCCCACCGCAGACGTCGAAGCCACCACAGCCGACTCCATGGAATGTCCGTCCCGCGCAAAGCCGCTCGCCCAGCGACGGTCGCCCGACACCCAGGGCAACGGGCAACGATCGTCGATCGTCGATCGTCGAATGCGAGGCCTCGCACCCTTTCCCTCGTCTCCCCTTCCTCTTCTCAAACCAAAGTTACACCGCCATGCCACCCAAAGCACGAGCACGAGCTGGTTCCAATGACAAATCGTCCACCAATCCTCCGAGCGGTCTCGGCGTCGCGGGAG
>Ga0181573_10002519_pt1 | contig 16939 bp, 10 predicted proteins | sample 101ome_25_FD_148643 | JGI IMG/M metagenome (GOLD analysis project Ga0181573, IMG submission 148643) | Coastal salt marsh microbial communities from the Groves Creek Marsh, Skidaway Island, Georgia - 101409BT metaG (spades assembly) | ecosystem: Environmental > Aquatic > Marine > Intertidal zone... | reverse complement strand
AGGCGGGAAGGCGGAAAGGCGGGAAGGCGGGAAGGCGGGAAGGCGGGAAGGCGGGAAGGCGCGCGGCGGGGGGTCTCCCGAGCAGCAGCGTGACGTTGCCGGATTCAACTCGTCGTCGCTCGCACCCACCTTCTCGTCCTCTTCTCGTCCAGATCCAGTCCCCGCGCCATCAGACGTCGACGGATTGTGGTCCTGGTTGCCCCCGTCGGAGATTTCGACATCTCGAGAGACCATGCTTTCGAACGACCCGGAACGAAATTACAAAGCGAATTTCGAGTCCCTCTCCAGCGCTCCTTCTACCACTACCTCCAGAGCTTCTTCAGGCTGACGTTTCCGTCCTCCGCCTTGTTCATCACCTTGGCACACGCCAGCTCAAAGTCATCCTGCGTCACGTGCACCCGCCGCTCTCGCAGCGCAAACATCCCGGCCTCCGTGCAGACCGCCTTCATCTCCGCCCCGCTCGCCCCCGTCATCTTATCCGCGATACGCTTCAGATCGATCCCCCGCATCAGATTCATCTTCCTCGAATGAATCTTCAAGATCTCCAACCGACTCTCCTCGTTCGGGTTCGGAAACTCGATCTTCCGGTCAATCCGCCCCGGCCGCAGCAACGCCGCATCCAGAATATCGATCCGATTCGTCGCCATCAGCACCTTGATACTCTGCGTCGCCTCGAACCCATCCAACTGATTCAACAGCTCCAGCATCGTCCGCTGCACCTCCGAGTCCCCCCCACCCGACCCCCCCTCCATCCTCGCACTCCCGATGCTGTCCACCTCGTCCATGAAGATGATACTCGGCGCATGCTCCCTGGCCATCACAAACAGCTCCCGCACCATCCTCGACCCCTCCCCGATATACTTCTGCACCAGCTCCCCTCCACTCACCCGAATAAACGTACAGTCCGTATGATGCGCCACCGCCCTCGCCAACAGCGTCTTGCCCGTCCCCGGCGGCCCATACAGCAGCACCCCCTTGGGCTGCGCGATACCCAGCGCGTCGAACAGCTCCGGATGCTTCAACGGCAGCTCAATCACCTCCTTGATCTCCTTTATCTGCTGATCCAACCCACCCACCATATCATACGTACTGTCCGGCACCTTTTCGACCTTCATCAGCGACACCAACGGGTCCACCTTGGTCGGCAGCACGTAGTGCAGCGCATAACTGTCGTTCCGAAGCGCCACCCGCGCCCCAGCCTTCAACAACGACGTATCAATATGATCCTCGACATCCACCACATACTTCCCCTCCGGATTCACCTTGACCAACGCCTTCTTCTTGCCCATCAGCTTGACCACCTCGCCCACGTACGACCCCGGCTCTTGCAACCGCTGCAACTCCTCCCGCAAAAGACGAACCTTCGAGTTGAGCTCATTGCGCCTAGATACGGAAGGTGACGTACGTTGTCGTCGTGGGTGAGCGAGCGAGAGAGCGAGAGAGCGAGAGAGCGAGAGACGAGCGGGAATACGTGGAGAACGCGACCGTCCACCGTCCACCGTCCACCGTCCACCGTCCACCGTCCACCGTCCACCGTCCACCGTCCACCGACGACGCTGATCGCAACCGTCCAACGAAGAATCATCACGCACTGTGCCTCCTGACGACGCAAGTTCAGCTGCTTGTCGCGGATTTGGACTTCCAGGGCTTCTATCTTCTGCTTGTAATAGGTATCCAGTCCCTGCTGCTGTTGTCGTTGGGCGGTGGCAGCCATGATCGAAACGAGAGAGAATTTCAGAGCCCTTGATTTCACGCGTTTCTACTACGCGCCCGTACGCCGTCGTCGTCGTCGTCGTCGTTCCTCACTCACTCACAGAGGGGATGGTATAGGGTATGTATGGTGCTCGAGACGTGACGAACGAACGAACGTTTGGACGTCTCTAAAGTTCTTTTCGAGTTTTCCCGGCCCAGTCCATTGCACCCACCTACGACTACGACGCTTCACGCCGTCACCGCGCTATCGTCTGTCGTCTATCGTCTATCGTCTATCGTCGTCATGGATCTGTGTGGCGTGGTGGTCTTTGTGGCTAGTTCTTGATAGGTGATAGGTTCAGGGCGAAAGAAGACTCGGACAGGGGCGAAACCGGGCGATTACCGACAAGGAACGAACGAACGAACGAACGAACGGCATGCTGATTGCCGTTCGGCGGGGCGCTTCGAGGAGGGACTTGGGGGGTCTCGCTCGTCTGGTCGGGGTCATCGTGCGGGGGCGTCATCGTGCGGGGTCGGATGCGTCGACAATGTCGACGACGTCGACGACGTCGCAGCTCTCTGACGTCACCGCAGAGATGAGGGCGTTGCTCGCGCGTGGGCGGTCGGAGGAGGCGCTGGGCGTCTTTCGGGATTCCATCGGTCGCTTGCAGGCGAACGAGGTCGACAACGGCAACGGCAACGAACTGTACGAAGACGTGCAGATACAACAGCGACGAGCGTCCTCGTCCTCGTCCTCGTCCTCCTCGTCGTCCCCCCGGGTCGTCCCTTCCCAACGCCCGACACAGCTGTATGCGCTTGCAGACGCGTGTGATTTTGCGTTGCAGGCGTATGCGAATCTGGGTGATCCGGACGCGGCGTCGCGTTTGGTGCGTGTGATGTGGCGTCGGGGGATCCCGGTGGGGCGGGTGGCGAACAGTTCTGTGGTGAAGGCGCTGTGTGGGGTGGGGCGGGTGGAGGAGGCGTTGCGGTATCTGAAGTCTGTGTCGGCGCAGCGGAGTGATATTGTTGGGTATAACGTGTTGTTTACGGCGTTGCGGGTGGGGAGTTTGCCGACACCCGCAACGCGGTTGTTGGCGCGGGAGGCGTGGGATGTGCTGGAGCGGAAGATGGGGAAGAATGGGCGGCTGCGTGCGGACGTGATTACGTGGTCGAGCGTGCTGCGGGTGTTGGGAGGGGAGATGGTGGGGCGGTGGGAGGCGGCCGCGGCGGCCGGGGGGTTTTCGGTGGCGGATCGGACGTCGGTGGTGGCGAGTTACGTCGGTGGGTTGTGTGCGGGTGGGGAGTTTGAAGGGGCGGTGGAGGCGTGCGAGGGGGTGCTGGACGAGTTGGTCGCGGCGGGGTACTTGCCGGTGGCGGTCGAGGTCGTGGACGACATCGGGGGAGGAAACGACGTTGAAGACGACGTTGAAGACGACGTTGAAGACGACGTTGTTGAAGTTGACCATAGAACGACGTCGACCGACCGAAGAAGGAGACGCAACAAGAAGAAGAAGCACGGGTCGCCGATTGTCAACGTGCGGGTGGCGTGCAATACGGTGTTGCACGCGTCGGTGGCGACGTCGAATGACGGGATCATGGATCGGGTTGTGCATGCGATGGCGTCGCGGGGAATGACGCCGGATACGGTGACGTATAATGCGCTGTTGCGGCGGTCGTTGCGGCGGCGAGAGGGGTCACTGGCGATCAAAGAGGGGATTGCCGAGATGCAACGGATGGGGCTGGTGCCCGACCAGACGTCTATCGAGATTTTGATCCAGTCGTATGCGTTGCAGGGGGAGATTGAGGATGCGGAGCGGGCTGTTGGGGTGATTATTGACGAGTACGGGGTGGAGGTTGGTCGGGCGTGGGGGACGCTGATGGCGGCGTGTGGGATGGCTGGGGACGTGGAGAACGTGGCGCACGTGTTTTCCAAGGCGGTCGAATACGTCGATGGACGACGTGGTGCTGATGGTGACGGTGACGGTGACGGTGACGGTGTATACGGCGAGCTGGCGGGTCTGTGTCTGAAGGCATTGCACGATGCGCTGGGCAAAGAGTGCTGGCGCCGGGCGCTGCACGCGCCCGCGGGCGCGGGCGCCTCGTCGTCGACGTCGACGTCGTCCAAGAAGCCAGCGGAAAGGAAGTCGAAAGAAGTCTTGCTCGAATACCTGGAAGAGGTGGCGGTGCGACTGCTGCAGGACGTGGACGACCTGCTGGCCGGCAATAATATCCGCCGGGCGCGACGCCGCGCGGACGAGAGAGAGATTGGCCTGATTGACGACAGGATGCTGTGTCTCGCGGCCCTCGGCAAAGCGGACGAGGTGATGGCCGAGGTGGGCGACGTGCCGCTGGTACACGGCGAGGATCGCATGATGCGGGTGCTCGTCGACAGGGGAGGAAACGCTGGCGGGAAGCATGAAGCAAGGGGGAATGCAGTCCATAACAACCACCTCCTCCATGCGATGGCGCGCCTGGGGAAACTGGAGCACTGCTTCGGCCTGATCCAGACGCACAACGTCGACATCTCGGCCAAGGAGTACGTGGCCCTGATCGAGGCTTGTGCCGGCCACTCTCCGCCCATGGAGGAGCTCGCACGGCGGCTCATGGCCCATGCGCGCGAAAGAGGCATGTCCGTGGGCCCACGGTTCTACAACGCCCTGCTCCTCGTCCGCGCCCGGCTCGAGGGCCTCGACGGCGTCCACGACGGCATCGACGAGATGCGAGCCCGGGGCGTCGAGCCGAACGTCTTCACGTACTTTGTGCTGCGAGAGGCGGCCGTGATCGCCAAGGACACCCACGCCGCCGCGTCGGCGCTGGAGAGGATCAATGATTTGCAGCAGGGATACGGCGGTCGCGGAGACAGCGTCTGGCGCGGGTTTTACGAGCTCGAGTTTGCCGATGACGACTGGTAGGCAGGTAGGGATCGCGTGATCTGATGTCGTGTGGCATGTGGCATGTGGCATGTGGCATGTCGTTCAAAGAATGAAAGAATGAAACAGTACTAGCTGCTCGTCCGCTCGCGCATCTGCCTCTTGGCCTCCTCCAGCAGCCCCTGGGCCTCGCCGGGCCGCAGCTCCCCGTGCTGCATCTTCTGCACCAGCAGCGTCGCCTCCGGGCGCCTCAGCAGCCCGCGGACATTCCTCAGGCCAGTACCGAAGCACGTGCCGCACACGCGAACGCCCTTTCCGTAGCACTGCGGGCACTCTGTGTACATGTACGAGTCCTTTGTGCGCTTCCGCGAGAGCGCTTTCCACTTGCCGCTGCCACCGCACAGGTCGCACGCGACCACGCCGCTCCCGCCGCACTCCCTGCACCCAGGATCGTCTGACGCCCCGGCGGCGGCCGCGGCGGCCGCGCCGGTCTCGCCGGTCGCGAGGTCGTCCGCGCGCGCCTTGCCCGCCAGCTGGGTAGCGGCCGCGGCAAAGGGCAGAAAGACGACCGTCCGGCGCGACGAAGAGATCAGGGGCACCGGCGTTTGCTTGGCTGATTCGTTCAAAGTCGTCTCACGACCAGACTGGGATTCGTTGCCGCCGTCCACGGCGCGCGCGGTGGTTGAATTGCCCAGTTTTCTTCCACATGTGCAACACGAGTGGGTCGTTCGGGGGGCCCTGGACTGCGCCGTGGCGCCGAAGACCATTCCCTTGCTCGCGAATGACGATGATACCTGCTGCATTGTATGTGTTTTGTCTTACAGCATCATCAGACCACCGCGCTGGCTTTTGCGGAACAAAAACCTGATCACCATGATCTGCACGACCGAAGCCACGATGATGAACGAATACAGGGTCGCGTAGTACCACTTGGTCCGACTGAGCGTCGACTCCGACGTCCGCAGATGTCTCAGCGTTCTCGCGTATAGGAACCTCGTCTCGGACGTCACGTTGTGCAGGAACCGGTCGAGCTTCGCCAGTCCGAGCTCAATGTCTTCAATCTGTTCATGCGTCGCCAGCGTCTCCTTCATGTCTCCCTTCTCATCCGACGAGTCGTGCAGATCCAGCCCCATGTCGTCACCGTCGTAAAACACGCTGAAGTACGAAATGTCCACGATGACGCTCGGGCGGAGTAGCTTACCGCCGCTCACCCGCACACAGAGCTTGTACGGTCCCGCGGCCTCGGCCGCGGTGTGGAGGTCGATTTCCCCCTCCGAGACGCCTTGTTCGCTGGTCAGAAGCGCATTGCTCGGGCCATACACGCCGTAATCCACGTTGGCTTTATCGTCCTCCACGTCGTGTTTCGTCGTGACTAGGAAACCTATGTCGATCATGACTTGAGCTTTGCTCGTCTGTCCCGGGTACGTCTTTTCGATGAACGCCCTGCGGAGAGAGAGGAGAAACGGGGTAGATGTGAGCAGTTCTCTCTTCGACGACGTCGGTGCTTGTCGGTGCTTGGGTGTCGGTCGGCCGGTGCTTGGGCCGGCCGACGACTGACGTCGAACGAACTGAACGGCGCAACGCACCAGTGCTTGTCGGAGAGGTATGCCGATACGCACTCCTCGCGACCTGCGAAGAGCCTCCTGTGGTGGCGAACGAGACACGAAGCGAGTGAGCGTCGAGTCTGGGCGTGCAAAGAGCACGAGCGCGCGTCGGTCGATTACCCACCATGCAAACGAGCTGGCAACGTCCACCTGGTTGAAGACGACCAAGAGAACGACGGAAAGGAGGGCCAAGACATTCATCTTTCCCGCGATCCTGCGCACGCGATTTTCACTGCGGGGGGGCACGTCCGTCCGGCGGGTCGGTCAGTCCTGAAAGACACGTTCAGTCTCCAGCTGTGTCGCGTGCGATCGAATTCAAACTTGAAACTCTGAACTAGAGGTGGCCCGGCTTCGCCCGGCTTCGGGCGGAGGCCTTCATTGGAGCTCGGCTGTTCATTCACTCTGAATTTACACCTTTACAGCCTCCCGATCCTTCGCCGCTTTGGCCTCCCCTCGCTCTGCCTCGCGCTGCCTTCCCCGCGTATCCGGAAGTACGCCTCCATCACCGTCGACTTTTGCAGCGCCCCGCGCTCGCCCCTCGCTTCCGCGATTCGCCGGGCCTCCTCCACCAGCTCTCCGACGAACACCTTGCCCACGCCGGCCATCGCCACGATGATCTTATCCGTGGCCTTGGGAATACCACCGCCGACGATCACCTGAACCAGACGACGCATCGGTTCCTTCAGACTGGACCGCCGGAAGCACTCGTACCGGTCCAACTGGTTCTCTGTCAGCAGCGACATGACCTTGGCGTTGTACACTTTCCGCTGCTCGATGGTGAGCCGAGACGCGTCTATAATGGATGGGTCGGACGGCAGACGCGGCGTGCCGGGGTCCGCCAGGAGCTGCGCAAACTGCTGGTGGACGTCCGGGACTGGCTCTTGCGGGAGTTCGGGTTCTTCTTCGAGGTCGTCCTCGCGTTCTTCCTCGTCGTCGTCCTGACCGTTATCGTCATCCACATCGTCGTCATCGTCGTCGTCGTCGTCGTCGTCGTCGTCGTCAATGTTGGCGTCTTCCTCGTCGTTGTCGTTATCGTTGCCTTTATCGTTGTCGTTCTCCGAGGCTGGCCGCATCGCCCCTGGCGCATCTCCGACCTCTGTCGGCGGGGACGCCAGCTGCGCGACGTCGACGTCGGCGTCCGCATTCATGTCGTCTTCTGCATCGTCGTCCCCGCCAGCAACCTCGTCGCCTTCCGTATAGATGATGCTCTCCGGCTCGGTGTGCCCGCCCGTCGTCGGCGACGCCAGGTCCCCCAGCCCGTCCTCCCCTTCGTCCTCCCCCTCCTCTTCCTCCTCGCCGTCTCCCCCGCCGTCCCCGTCGAGTTCTCCCATCAGCATGTCCTCCAGATCCATATCCCCGTCGTCCCCGTCGTCCCCACCGTCGTCGTCATGCTCGTCATTCTCGTCTTCTTCTCCGACCAGGTCGTCCTCTTCTTCCTCTTCCTCCTCCTCCTCTCCGAGCATGGGCATGTCCATGTCCCCGTCGTCCGACATGGGAATCGTACAGAGTGTAGAAGGCCACCGAGCACAGCAGGACAAAAAAAAGTCTGAAATTCGGGAGGCGTTGTACGTCGCGAGTCTTTCTCTCGCTCTGTCTCTGTCTCTGTCTCCGCGAGTGTCTCTGGGGCGAGTAGACGTCTGCGCATGTGGTCGTTCGGTCGTTCGGTAGGGTAGGACAGCGCACCGATTTCGTGGTGGGGTTTGATCGATCGAACGAGAGGGAGGGAGAAGGATGGTCTTGGCGCTCTGGCAGCAGCTGCTCGACGCCATTACGCGGCCTCCGCGGGACGTGTACAGCGAGGATGCCCTCGTGGGTGGGTCGCGGGGGTCCTTTCGGTTCGCGCTGCCAGGGTACCCGGTGGCAAAGTACTACCGGGAATCGGTTGTGCTCACCAATCCTCGCGGTCAGAAACTCGTGTGTAGCCACTTCCGATGCTGCCAGGAAGGCTTGATGGAGAGAGGAGGATCGGCGGGGACGCCAGGATCGGCGGGAACGGCAGGGGAGGGTGACGGTGCGCATCGTCGACAACAGGCACGAGCGCAACAACGACAGCCGCCGGCGTCGCCATTCTCCCTTCTTCAGTCGTCGAACCCGTCGCCGGTGGTCATCTACCTCCATTCCAACTCGGGTTCACAACGCGACGCGGAGGAGATACTCTTTAACGTCCTCCAGTACAATATATCGGTGTTTGCCCTGGACTTTGCGGGATCTGGTCTCTCGGATGGCGAGTACGTCACCCTCGGCGCGTACGAGCAGCAGGACGTTCAGACCGTCGTCGAGTACCTCCGGTCGCTGCCGTCGGTGTCGACGATCGGAATATGGGGCCGGAGCATGGGGGCGGTGACTGCGCTGCTGTACAGCCACAGGGACCCCAGCATCGCGGCGTGCGTGGTCGACTCGCCGTTCGCCGATCTGGTTGAGCTGATGACGGAGATTGCGACGGATACGCAGCATGGGATGGGGCTTCCGAAGCGTTTGGTGAAGATGCTGTTGGTTTTTATGAAGCGCAGCGTGAGGCGGCGCGCCAAGTTTAGGCTGGAGGATGTGAGTCCGAGGGACGTGGTGGGCGGGACGTACGTGCCGGTGTTGTTCGGTCACGGCAGGGAAGATACGTTCATCGGCGATTGGCACACGGAGCGGTTGTTTGAGCGGCACGGGGCGGAGGTGAAGCGGGTCGTGTCGTTCGAGGGGGATCATAACAGCATGCGGCCTTCGTATTGGTACGAGGTCGGGCTGGACTTTCTGATCAGCGCGTTGTTCGTGGACGACGTTGGGGGAGGCGGAGGTGGAGGTGGTGGCGGCGGTGGGACTTGCTTGGAGACGCCGCCGACCGTTGCGGGGCTCCGGCTTGAGGATGCGGATGCGGTCGAGCCTGACGGGGTCGAGTCGCTGACAACGGATGAGATTGCGAAGCGGTTGCAGGCGAGGGCGGAGGAGAGGCCGCCGGCGAGTCCGTATCAGTTCCTCTCGTCTCCCGGTGAGCGGGGTGGCGACGGCACGGCGAGTCCCCGGGACCCTTCCGAGTAATAAATTCGATATTTAAAACCGAGATGTCGTCCCTCCATGCTGTACAGCAACAACGACCAGTAACGGTATCCATTCTTGAGGAGTATATCGCGGCGCTGGCTGAACTCGATGCGACAGCCAGCGTCGCGTTGAATGATCCTGCCGCGATCAACAGCAAGCGGCAGGAACTCTGTCGGACCTGTCTGCTCCGGTTGAACCAGGCGAGGACGAAGGGGATCGTCGGGTTGTTGGAGCAGGCCGTTCGGGTGTTGGGCGACAGCCATCATCTCGAGGCGTCGCCCGAGTCTGTCGAGGCGGCCGTGGCGAGCTCCTCGCAGCCGCTGGCCGAGCTTCTTCGCTTGCAGCTGGTCAGTCAGAACGAGGAGGGTTTGTACGAGTTGTGTCGCGTGGCGTGGGATCACGCGCATGTGGGAGATCGTGTGGTGGCGCTGCTGGCGGAGGTCGGCAAGCGGGAGTGGGAGGAGGCGTTTGGGACGCGGGCGGCGGGCGTGCGGCACGGGCTGCGCGTGGTTGGGATGAGCAGCGACGACGATGAGGGAGGAGACGGAGACGGAGACGGAGACGGAGACGGAGAGGACGGAAGGAAAGGAGGGGAGACGGAGGGGTTGGATGATCGCGCGTACGTGGGGGCGTTGGAGCGGGATGTTGTGGAGAACCTCGAGGGGCTGGTGGGGATGATGACGGCCCACCGAAGAGGCGGGGGCAACGACACCAACGCGGCAGCGACAGCGACAGCAACAGAAGGGTCGTCGCACGATAAGCATTGGGAGGCGGTAGAAGAGCTCGAAGCACGCGCGAGGAACGTGATCGTGGAGCAGATCGTGACGTCGGTGGTGTTTGAGAAGGGCGGGCTCCCGAAGCCGTCGAGGGCGGCGCGGCTGCGAGGCCTGTTGCGGGCGGGGTCGGCGCTGGACGCGATGGACGCGATGGAATCAGCGGGACGTGGCACGGCACGTGCGAGTATCGTGGAGGAGGCGGGAAGGCGGTTGGCGGAATTGGTGTTCGCGCAGTCGGTGCGCAGGGTGTTGGTGACGTTCGGAGACGTGGCAAAGCATCCGGTGGGGTATCGGGAGAAGGTCGTGCTGAAGGTGCTGACGTGCCTGAAGAATGACACGCTGTTCGGGCACGAGGATTGGGTGGCGGCCGTGGGCCAAGTGCTGTGGGGGCTCGTGGCCGGGTGGTACGTTGCAGAGTGGGACGGGGACGACGGGCAGCACGGTGCGTGCGACGAGGCGACGGTGATGAGGCGGATGGCGTTTGCGAAGAAGCTCGAAGCCAAAGTGGAGGCCCTTTTCGGGACGTCGGTGGTGGGCGCGGGGACGTCGGCGGGGACGCTGGCGGCCGCGGCGAGCGTGCGTGCCGAGGAAATCTTGCGACGGCTCCGGGCGGACGCGATGTGCGCGGTTCGCGACGCGCTTTTCGGGGTCGGTGTTGACTCTGGAGTGGATTCTGTTGGCGGGTCGTATCGTGTGATTGCAAGCGGCGACCCGCTGATTTCCTGGGGCCGCGAGACGCACGAGGCGGCGGGGGCAGACACCACCAACACCGACGACGACGGAAGGATCCGGACCGAGCAGCGCATCATGGGCGTAGATGTTCTGTCGGAACTGCAATCTACCGATGCCGATACGCCGTTGTGTCGGGCAGAGATGCCCCTGGTCGTGCGCGCGTCCCACGTGGCCGCGATGGGCCGCCTGGCAGCGGCACTGCAGGAGAATGCCGCGCTGCTCTCTGACGGGCAGTATGCACATTTTGTGGGATCTCTGGCCGAGGACGTTGCCGCTCTGCTCACAGTCCTGGTCGAACTCCGCGGCGACGACGGGAACAGCGACACGATCCTGCGGCTCGCTGCCCTCGAGTACATGTCGTGCATGTACGTGGCCCGGTCTCTATGTGCGCTGCGTTTTGGAGACAAGAAGAGCGGCGTCAGGTCAATTGCCACGCCTGCACCGGCCTTCGACGCCGCCTGTCGGCGGATCGCCGCGCTCGGCGCCCGAGACGTCCTCGGCCGGCGCCTCGACGCGTTCCGCCGGGCCCATCTGGTCGAGCACCTCGAAGTGTTGACGGCGTGGCGCCAGCGCGTCGACGTGCAGGATATTATCAGCAAGAAAAAAGCCGTGTCCAGACTGACCCATGCCTTTGGACGCCTGGAAAAGAGCTTGACGTCCGACGCAGCGACGACCACGGCCCCGGCTGTCCCGCCGGCCTTCGTCGCCGCCATCGTGACCGACCTATTGGACTGGGTCGCGGACGTCGTCGTCGACTCCATCCTCGACCTGCCCGATATCAGCGAGGAGCTCAGCGAGGCGCTCGTGCAAGTGCTCGACGAGGTGCCGGAAGGGCTGTGGGCCGCGGCCGGGGGACCGATACGAGCGGATATGCCGGATATGCCGGATATACCGGATATACCGGATATACCGGATATACCGGGCGACATGTCCACGCCGTTGATGCGACTCAAGGCGTTGTGCGACATCATGTCGATGACATCGGCCGAGATCGTGACCGGATTCCTGGACGGGATTCTCGGCGGGCTCTTCGATCGACACGAGGTGGTCACGTTGGTGGGGGCGCTCTTCGAGCCGACAGACCAGGTGCGAGCAAACTTGGATCGCTTGGTCGTGGTCTAGTTGTTGAAGAGGGGGAAGCACGCCTTCTCGTCCCGTTGCGCACATGCGTTTGTTGTTTTATCATCATCATCACTATACCACACACTCGGTACCATACTGTGTATAACGCACTGCGCGGCCGTCGTCGTGGGCCAGACGATTCCCCCCAACGGTCAATTTTTCAAAATTGACCGTTGATGAAATGCAGGGCCAATTCCACCCTCCGCCAGGCCCGTCCCCTCGGTACTCGGGCACGACTGTGCACTACGACGTTGAAGACGGTGATGAGGTGAGCGGGAGCGGGTGGGCGTGGGGAAGAGAGGACGAGGCGCGAGAGATCGCGAACGTAGACTCGACCTACGGTCCCTCGACACACAGGACGAGCACGTACGGAGCGGGCAACGTGCGACCGGACAAGACGCACAAGACGGACAAGACGGACAAGAGGCAGCAAGCCGTCGAGGACGTGATCCTGAAGCATGAGGCGATACGTCGGTACCGGCAGGAGGCGTCGCTGACGCCTCCGGTGGACGTGGGCGTCGCCGGTGACTTGCGTCAGTCGGTGAAGTCGATTCCGCCGATGTATACGACGCCGACGAAGAAGAAGCGGGATGCGAGGAAGAAGGGGCCGCCTTCCGCGTCGGCTTCGCCGAGGAGGTCCATGGCGCTTCGAAACAAGAACGCCGACCGAAAGGGAGGCGGGGAGGGTAAGGGCAAGAGCAAGAGCAGGGAACGGAAGGGGTTTGCGTTCTTCGGAAACCTGTTCGGGTCGGTGGAGGGCGCGTCGTCGGAGCAAGGGACCGGCGCCGGGCAGGGGCGGCCGCCGAGGCTGGTGGTGGACGGCGACGGCCGCCCCGATGGCCGTGACGACGGCAACGACGGCAACGACGGTCGAGTCGACGAGCACGACGAGGGCTCGAATATTGTCTCGCCGCTGATGCTGGTGAGCCCGGGGCCGTCGTGTGGTGGGCTGTTGGATGAGAAGTTTTTCGAGGCGATGCGGGGGGCGGAAGGAAAGGAGGACGGAGGGAAAGAGGAGGGGATGGGGGCGAGTGACGACGCGCTGCTGCAGGCGCTGAGCCCGAGGAGTCTGCTTGCGAGTCCCAGGGTGATCAGAAAGTTGAGTGGAGCCACGGGTGCGAGAACGCAAAACCCACAGAAGAATGCGCAGAAGCCAGAGGCGCGGGAGGCGCCCGAGCAGCGGTGGGAGCAGCAGGCAGAGTCTGCGGGTGGCGAAGGGAGCGTGGCGCCGACCACAACGACGGGAAATAAGGGTAAGGGCAACGACCCGCGGGCCGACCGACCGATCGATCGGCGGTACGAGGACGAGGACCAAGTGTACTCGCTCATGCAGCAGGTCAAGGCGCAACAGGCCAAGATCCTGGAACTCGAGGCCCAGAACCAGCGGCGAGAGGAGCGACGGGAGACGCCGAAGGGAGCGCAGCAGCCGTCGGAGCAACGGGGGCAGCCCGAGCAATCGCGTAGAGAGTCTGAGCAGCCGACGGCGGTGGTGACACAGCAGCCGACGCCGACGCCAGTCCAATCGGTGCAACAACAGGACGTCCAGCCGCCCCAGCAAAATCTCGACGTCCTCATTCACCAGATCAAGGCCGACGCCGCCGACAAGCTCGGCGCCCTGAAGACGTCCCACGAGGAGGAGCGGTCGGCGCTGCTCAAGAAGTGCGACGAGTTGGAGAAGCTCGTGGAGGCGACCAACCACGCGTCCAAGCTCGACGCCATCAAGTTGTCTCACGAGGAAGAGCGCCTGGCGCTGGTCAAGAAGTGCGACGAGTTGGAGAAGCTCGTGGAGACGACCAAGCTCGACGCGTCCGCCGAGATTGAATCGCTGAGGCAGAAGGTGGCGGGTCTGGAGGAGGCGTCCGGGAGCGCCGAACGTCAAACGGCGCTCATACAGGATACGTCAATGGCGTTGGCCAACCAGATCGCGGTGCTGACGCAGCGGGCGCAGAGCGCTGAGAAGCGAGCAGAGACAGCGCTGCAGGAGCTCCAGATCCAGCAAGCCGCAATGAAGACCCGGGTGAGCACGCTGGAGAGTCTGAACCAGGAGATTCAGCGCCTGACGCTCGAGAACACGAGGCTCGTGGGAGACAAGTCCAGCATGGAAGAGCACGTGCGGAGGCTGACGTCCATCTTGCACACGGTGATGACTGTGGGCGGCAGCTGCCCCGGTGCTGGTGTCGACATGACGACCGGGCCCGGCGTGTTGCCGGGCATGTCGACGATGGGCGGACCCATCTCGGGCGACGTTGCGGGTCGCGACGTCGATGGTGACGTCGGTGCGACAGGGATGTCGGGGATGTCGGGGACAGCTCGGGTGGAGGACGCCGAGGCCAACGAACGGTCCACGACCACCGACCACCACCAGGAGCAGCAGCGCAAGCCGTTGGCGCCACGCAACGCGGAACCGTCCCACGTCCAACCCGGTGCATCGTCTCAGAAAGCCAACATCGACAAAATGTCGCCCCAGGAGACCCGGGTCTTCAAGGAGGCCAGGACGGCCGAACTCGACCGGGAGCTCATGGAACTCAACATGGAGAAAGAGCAGCTCGACCAAGAGCTGGCGCGCATGCCGGCCAACTCTGGAGGTAAGACGGTCGTTCAGCGCCGCCGCAAGAGGCAGGTCGAGAGCCGGCTCGACGAGCTCTTCCGGGAGATTGGCCGGGCAAAGCGGGAGCTCCGCAACATCAAGCGCGACGTCCTCGTATAGTGATAGTTACGTGAACTTACGTGTTATGACAATGACAACGAGATCACGACATGGGCTCGTTCGTCAGCCCCTCGAGCTCCCAGACGACATCGAGGCGCAAACGCTCCACCCGCTCGAGGACCAGCTCGACGGTGTCTCGGTTCAGCCACCCGACGGGCGACGCGTTCCCCAGCCTGTCGTGCAGCCCCATCACAAACGCCATTTTCTGCCCGGGAGTAAGAACACGGAGCTCGTCCACCCGCCCCGCAAACCCTTGCGTCCACATCCCGTGGAACTCCTCGTACCCCCCAGTCGACCTCACAAACGCGACCGTCAGCCTCGAATCTCCTCCCCCCGGGGCCTTCGCCACAAACTCGGCCAGTACCACGAGCTTCGCGAAGAGCGCCAGCATGCCGTGCACGAACACCTCATGCATGGCCCTCGCCACCTCCCGGCCGTCCTCCAGCGGCGGCAGCCGAATATTGACCCGTCGCACCGGGAGATTCTGCGACCAATTTTTCTCCAGCATCTCGAAGAAGACAAACACCTGGAGAACGGACGGACGAGTGCGTGCGTGAGCGACGATCGCGTGAGCGACGACGGCACGTGCGTGCAAACACATACCGCCGAGAACCACGCCGCACACGATCCAGAGTCCTGGAGCTCTTCAAACCGCGGGAGATCCAAGCCGAGTTCCCGAAGCGTGCACCCCCCGTCAAAGCCCGCTGGGTGCTGCCCGAGCTCGTGCGCCAGCAGCAGCACCGGCACGCTCGGCTCCGCACCGTGCCGGGTGAGATCCAAGGCCGAGGTCCTTATTTCCGTGACAGAGGGATCTCCGCTGTTCGAAGCAGAGAACAGCGGCCAGAAAAGACGGCCCTTGACCAGCGGGGCAACCACCGCACTCCGCAGGACTGTCACACACCGCTCGTAGTGTCGCCCGGCGCCCCATGCCATGAGCGATTCGGCCTGGCACATCAGCAACAGATCCGATAGCCGTGCATCGGGTGCTGCTTCATTCATTTCTCGAAACACAGCGAGCGGCTCCCGGACCGCCCGTCGCGTTGACTCCTCGTCCGGGCGTTGTGCTGTCCGTCTTCCCCGCCCCCGCCCTCGCCCTCGTCCCCTCCACCGCCCGCGCCCGGTCCTGTGCCTGCCCGTTTCCCCGTACGTCTCTACGGTCCCGTCGAGAACGCCCTGGGCCCATTCTAGGTCAGACATTTTTGTACGGACTCGCGACGACACATTCTTTTCTCCCCCTGTTCTTCGTGGGGCTTCGGGTCCACACGCGCGACTGTCTATACATGTATTCCGCCTTGTTAAAGCACTGGTACCGGTACCAGCGCACGAGCTGAGAACGAACGCAAAAGGACGAGCCACTGCATCCGAATCAGAAGAGATCGACTGGAACGAACGACAATGACCTCTGCCGAGGACTCTGCGACGACGCCATTCCCGGTACGGGTCGCCCGGGTGGGTTTCGCGCTTCGGAAAGAAAAGGCGGCGAAGCACGTCCGAACAGAGCTGGTCGAGGAGGGGCGCGCGCGGGGCATCGAGATCGTCGTCATCGACGAGGGCAGGCCGCTGGAACAGCAAGGTCCCTTCGACGTGATTCTGCAGAAAATACGTCGGAAAGAGTTCGAAGAGGAGCTCGAAGCGTACGTGGAGCGGCACCCGGAGGTGCGGCTGTGCGACCCGCCCGCGGCGACGCACAAGCTCCGGAACCGCAAGTCAATGCTCGACGTGGTTCCGCGAGAGGGATTCCGCTTTGACGAGTCGTCGCGATCGCCACTGCCGTCGGTTTCTCCTTCTTCCTGTTCGTATACGTGTACGGTGCCGAACCACGTAGTCCTGGAGGAAGGGGTCGGGTACGAAGAGGCCCAGAAGCGGGTGGCATCGTCGGGACTGACGTATCCGTTCCTCGCAAAGTCGCTGTGGGCCGACGGACGGGCGGGGTCGCACGATATCGCTGTGGTCTGGTCCGTGGAGGGGCTGCGGCAGCTGTGCGCGGAATCGAACAGCAAGCTTCCCGTGCTGTTGGAGCAGTACGTGGACCACGGCGAGTGCCTGTTCAAGGTTTACGTGCTCGGCAATCAGCACGTTCTGGTGACCCGGCCGTCGCTCCACCTGGAAACGCTGGAGAACGACGGGAACGAGTCGCTGCAGAGCATCAATCGGGTCAGCGCGTATCCTTCGAGTCGGTCCTGGGGCAGCGCGTCGCTCGCGCCGAAGAACCACGGTGTGTATTGATTGAATTTGACTCCGGCCGCCTGCGCTCGGAAGCCTCGACCATACTCTCACTCGCGCTTTGCCCGTTTGCCAGGTGTCCCGACGCCGCCGGAGGACGTATGGAGCGGGGTGGCTCGGAGGCTTCAGGATCGGATGGGCCTCTCGCTGTTCAATTTTGACCTGATCGTTCCGAAGGACGGGGAT
>Ga0181573_10002518_pt1 | contig 16945 bp, 11 predicted proteins | sample 101ome_25_FD_148643 | JGI IMG/M metagenome (GOLD analysis project Ga0181573, IMG submission 148643) | Coastal salt marsh microbial communities from the Groves Creek Marsh, Skidaway Island, Georgia - 101409BT metaG (spades assembly) | ecosystem: Environmental > Aquatic > Marine > Intertidal zone... | reverse complement strand
GGGGGCGGCGGGGCGGGGGGGGGGGGGGGGGGGGGGGGGGGGGGGGGGGGGGGGGGGGGGGGGGGGGGGGGGGGGGGCCAAGGGCGGTGGAGGCGGCAGCAAGGGGGGCAAGCGCGTTGGCGGCGGCGATGGCGGCGGCGGCAGTGGTGGGGGGGGGCGACGGGCGCGCGCCCTCGCCGGGCTCGACCCTGCGCCCGGGTGGGGCGGGGCCGGGGGCGGGGGCGGGGCGGCCGACGGGGGCGGGGGCGGGGGCGGCGTCGGCGGCGGCGGAGGTTCCGGCGCCCGTCCCCGCCGCGCCAGCGCCAAGGCCGCCGAGCTGCGGATGACAGAGGCGGCACGGCGTCTCGCGGCGGGCGACGCAGACCTCCTCGCCTACGATACGGCGGCGGCGGCGGGGTCGCTCCGCCGCGCCGAACGCGCCGCCGCTGAGCGTTCCTCGCCCCGCGCCCTCGCCCAGGGGCGCAGGGGGGTCGGCACGGGGGGAGGAAGACCGGAGCGCGCCTCCTCTCAGCTCGGGGCTCTGCCCCCGCCGGGCTCCTTCCTCTCCTTCCCCGCCGACGGGGGGTGGGACGCCCCATTGTCGGCGGTCGTCTCCGGCGCTGCCGCCGGGGCCCCTGCCCCGCCTCCGGGCTGGCTCCGACCTAGCCTTGGGGGGGCCGCCCCTCCCGTTATACCCTCGCCGCGCGGGGGGCGGGGGGGGGGATCGCCCCTTGGAGCGGCAGGGGTGCCCGGAGGCCTGCCGTCCCCCGCAGCGGCGGCGCTGCCGCTGCCCGTCCTCGGCGGCCTCTCCGTCTTTGCCGTCGGCGCTCCTCCTCTGGCGCTGGACCCGTCGCCCGGGGCGGCAGGGTGGCAGCCGCCCCATCACCTGTCGCCGCTGGGCGCGCCCGTCCTCGGACTGGAAGGAACGATGGGAACGATGCCGAGCCCGGACGCGACGGGGTGGGGCGCAGCTGCGCCGCCGTGACAGGGCTGGGGCGATAGAGTCGGTACATCGGTGAGAGTCGGGACGACGGTGAAATCGATCAACATCACTGCGAACAGTGCCCCTCTTCCGCCGCTCCCTCGACCCATCCCCTCAAACGGCGCCGAAAGTCTCCCGAAGAGCCCGCGCGGCTAAGCGGCTGACGAGGCGACTCTGCAGCTCCGGAAGCACCTCGGAAGCGAGACCGGGAAGGAGCGGGGCCAAGTCGGCCACGAGGGCGGGGTCTACGGTGGACCCGGGGCCGGGGACGCGCGCCGCGAGCGACGTCGACGTCGACGCTCCCGACCCCTTCTGGTTCGTCTCCGAGGCCCACCCTCCCCCTTCCTTTTGCCCGCCCCCCGCTCCGCGCCCGCCCAGCAAAAAGTCCACGATGAGCCCGAGGTTCTCCACCCGTCTGCGGTCGTCCTCCGTGACTGTCGGCGCCACGCGCGTCAGCGGCCGGCCCGCGAGGGCGGCCAGGGGCGACGGCAGCACGAGGCCGCCAGCGCCGATGCGCTCGAGGGCTGCGAGGGCGCCCTCTCTGCCGAGGGCGTCGGCCGTGGCCACGGCCTCGTCCAGCAGGAAGGAGCGGAAGAAGGCACCGTCGGGGCCGAGGACAAAGCGGAGGGCCTCACGCGCCTGGGGCCCCCCCACGCCCTGCCCTCCGGAGGAGGAGCCACCGAAGGCGGATCCCGCGGCTGTCGTCGCCAGAGCTGCTGTCGGTTCGGACCCGCCGGGAAGAGGCAACGCCGCCGCGGAGGAACCGCGCCCAACCCCGCCGATGGCGCGGTCTGCCTCGTCGAGGGATCGCGCCGCGAGGGAGAGGAGGGGCAGGCGCGGGGGGAGCCGGTTGTCTGGGTCCACAACTGCCTTTAGGGAATCGAGCGACTCGTCGAGGCTGCCGAGGACGGATGCCGCCGCGCCAAGCGGAGAGGCGGGGCGACGGGGTTCGCGCACTGGTGGAGGCGTCTCGGCAGCGATGACCGCGGCGGGCTGTGCCGCAGCGGGGGTGGGCGCGGGCACCCCCGGCAGCGCCGAGCCGAGGTCGCCGTCGGAAGACCCGAGCACCGACGCGACAATGACGTTTGCGGCGGGCACCTCCGACGGAACAGCGGGAGCCACGTTCCCCGCCGCAGAGAGCAGCAGCGGTGGCTCGTCCGTCTCGCGGTCACTCCCGTCGATGGCGCGACCGTCCCCTAGGGCGGTCTTCGAGTTGGCCGCCCACGTCTCGAATGCGCCCAGCAGCTCAATGAGCCGCGCCACGTCGAACACGCCCTCCTTCCCGTAAACCATGTACCGAAGGCTGGCCCGCAACCGCGGCTGGTCCTCTCCCGCCGACAAGAGCATGCGCGCGAGGTAGGGAAACGCCTCGTCGATAAGGGCAAAGTCAGGCCGGCTTGATAGGGCGATACCCTCCAACACCCCGACTGCACGGATGATGACCGCGAAGTAGGGAGGGATCTGAAACGGGTAGTCGAAGGTGACTTGGGCGAGGTCGGCGGCGAGGTCGTTGAAGTTGAGGGACTTGGCGCCTCCGCCTTGGAGGGCCTGATCAAAGACCTTGGCCAGCACGGGCTGGATCGGTTTCAAATCTGTGCCCGGCGGGATGAACTGCAGAGTAATGAAGTCGTCAAGGATGGCGTCATAGTCGCGGTGGTAGAGGTGCGCAATGGCGTCGACCATGCCCTGCTTGACGTCGTCATCGACCTCGGTCATCAGGCCAAAGTCAAGGACGGCGAGGCGGCCGTCGGGCGTGCGGATCAGGTTGCCGGGGTGGGGATCGGCGTGGAAGAAGCCGGTGCCTAGCAGCTGTTTGAGGTAGCAGATGACCCCCAAGTTGACCAAATCGCTCACGTCACTCGCCGAGCTCTGCGCGAGCTTCTCGCCCTCGAGCCACTGGGCCGTTAGGACGCGGCGGCTCGTGGCCGACAGGACGGGACGCGGCACAACAATCTGGGGCAGGTCAGCAGCCATGTCGTCGGCAAAGCGCAGAGCGTAGCGCGCCTCCTGCTCGTAATCGAGCTCCCCAAAGAAACTCTTGGCCCACTCGTCTAGCAACCCGACAACGTCAGTCTTCGGACGAAACTTGGGCGGCAGCGTAGCCAGAAAGCCTCCCAGCGCGCGAATCAGGAAGAGGTCGACCGTGACCGTCTCGAGCACAGCGGGTCGCTGCACCTTGACCGCGACCGGCTCGCCGGTGGACCGCAGCCTTGCCTTGTACACCTGTCCGAGCGAAGCGGCGGCGACGGGCTCGGGCGTCATGTCCTCGAAGATGGACTCGGCGGACACGCCCAGCTCGCGCTCGAGGATCGCCATGGCGTCGCGCGTCGGGAACGACGGAACCTTGTCGCAGAGGCGCTGCAGCTCCACCATGGCGATGGGGGAGAGGAGGTCAGGGCGGATGGCCAGGGCCTGGCCGATCTTGATGTAGGCGGGGCCAAGGGAGGTGAGGACGCCGCGGAGCTCGACAGCGGCGTTCGCCTGGCAGGCGGGGTCCTTGAGCCTTCCGGTCAGCGCGTCGGACGTGAGGCCGGCCACGAAGCCTCCGCCGACGGTGGCGAGCTGGAGCATGCGGCGGACGACGCTCACGGGCCGCCGACGCCAGAAGGCCGCGATCGCCTCGGGGTCGTACAATAGTGGCAGCTCGTCTCCGATACGCGTCCCGACCCCGCCCGACGTCGACGTCGTCCGGGTGCTGTCCTCCTCGTCCAGGAAGGCGACGCGGGTGTCGGCGGCAGCGAAATCGCTCTGGTCGAGGTCTCTGCCGCGCAGGGCGTTGGTGTAGGTGGCTAGCTGCTGCTGGCTAGGGGGGGTGGCGCGGCGGTCTGTCGTCTGCTCGGGGGTGGGGGGTTGGGGTGAGGGTTGGCACCGGTCAGGCCTGGCGCTGTTACGGCCACCCAGGTGCATGGGGGACGAAAAATGGGGTTTTCATGAAGAAATTGTCATGTCTTCCAGAGTTAATCCGATAAGAGGTTCAAATCTCACTCACAGTGGCGTCGACTCGGGGTAAATTGCGCCGGTGGGCGCGGGAGGGGCCACGCCCTACGATGCCAGGCCGATGACAATGCCCGGCCGTCGCGACACGGCCTCCCGCGGTCATCTGCCGCCCCTGCATGGAGCCGACCTCTCGCTGTAGGACGATGACGGTGACCCTCTGGAGAGGCGAAGCCGACACAAGTGTTGAGAAAAAGAGGGCGTTCGAGAGTGCGAAACGCCCTTCCGTGGGTCCGAACCGCCGTCAGCGCCCGATCTCTACCACCACCATGGAGGCTCGCCTAAGCGCGGCCCTCCCGAGTAAAGGCCCCGCGGCGGAAGCGGCACGGGCAAAGCTGGATGCCCTTGCCGGTCGCCCTGGCGCCCCCTTTGCGACCGAGGAGGTCCTTCTCGAGCCCGCCACCCGGGCGAGGGGGTGGAAAGGGAGAAAAATTGCTTCGAAACCCCAGTTAATGAGCTAAATACTGTTTCTAAAGCCAGTTCTCTCCCTCACCGTCGTCCCCGTTGCCGCCCCAGCACCGCCTCGGCCGCGGCGCTCGACGCTCGCCTCCCCGCCGTCGCCAGGCCGAGCTCCCAACCCCGCTCTCCCCCCGCCATCCGTGCATTACAGACACCCAACAAGGCGATGTATCGACTCGAGCGATCTCTGGACCCGTCCCGCCCCGCCCCCGGCGAGACGTCGGGGCGCCACAATGGGGACGCCGCCGCTGCCCCGCCTGCCCCGCTGGCCGGCCCCGAGGCGTGGCGGGCGTCGTGCCTGCGGGTCGACCTGACTGCGGAGGCGCGCGCCCAGCCTTGTCTGATCCGGGAGATCATTTCCTTTCCCCTGTGGGCGGAGGCAGGGGACCGAGGCGGGGCGGGTGTGGCCCCCTACGACCCCCACGACGGGGGCTCCAGGGCCACCGTGGGTCCCGCTCTCTTCGCTAGCATGGGTCTTCGGCAGACTTCCCGCGTCACGAGACGCGGACTCGAGTGGCGGATATGGACGCGGCCGGGGACAGCGACCATGCTCTCGGACGCACCGCCCCCGACCGGGTCGGCGCTGCGCCCTGGGCTACCCGTCGCCGTCGCCGTCCGTATGGCCGAGGTTCGTGGGGCCCGCACGGGAGAATTACTACATCCGGGCACGAGTGTGGTCGAGGCGTGGATCGAGGCGCCGCCGGGGGGGTCCGGCAGGGCCATTGCGGCCGCGGCACTGTTGGCGCTGCGGACGTCCCTGGGAGAGGCGGTGCCTCTGGCCGCTCCGCCTCGGCGGTTGCTGTTCGCGCCGCGGACCCATCGGGATTGAAGAGGGGAAGACTCGGGGATAAGGACTGGGGGGAGGGGCGATTCACGATTAACACTTGTTGACCATGACGAGCCGCGGGGTGGGCGTGCGAGGCGGCGAGCGGGGCGACGAAAGCCACCGTTTCGGATCTCCTCCGACTTCCTTGCCGCAATACTTCGCGGGACACCCTTCTCCGTCTCTTATTCTATCTTTTCTTTTCATTGATCATCGCATCGAGACGCACGAGTCGGCTCAAGGAGCTGAGCCCGGCCGCCCCCACCGCCCTCGCGTCTCCGTGGATGCGCAGAGCTGCGCCTCTGGTACAGGCCGCTCAGTCACTAGCTTCCATGGGAACCCGCACGCGTGGCGCCGCTGGGGCTGCCGTCGCCAAGGGCGCGGCGGGGGTCGACGCCGCCGCCGCCGCCGCCCCCAGCGGGGCCGCGACAATTGCGTCTTCTGGGGACTGGCAGGAGTGCGTCGACCGCGTCGCGCCCAGCGTTCTAGTCATCAAGGCGTGTCGATGGGCTCTGCTCGACGCCCCTTCGAGGGCGTGGTGGAGCCGAAGCGTGGTGTCACTGCAGCGCCGCACCGCCGGCCCCGCCCGCCTCCTGCGCCGCTGCCTCCCCTTGCGCCCTCGCCCGTCCCCCGACGACGAGAACCCCCCGTACCCCCCCCCCTTTCGCCCCCCCCAGACGACCTACACCCGCTCCTTCGACACCGACAGCGCCTCCTCTAGTCACGCCACCGGCTTCGTCGTCGACCGGGCCCGCGGCCTCGTCCTGACCAACCGTCACGTCATCGGCGCTGGACCGGTGGTGGCCGAGGGCATCTTCATGAACCACGAGGAGGTGGATCTGCTCCCCGTCTTGGTCGACCCCGTGCACGACTTCGGCCTGTTGAGGTACGATCCGGCCTCCCTGTCGTTTGCCTCTCCGTCGTCCATCGACCTGCGGCCGGACCTTGCCCGGGTGGGCCTCGACGTGAGGGTGCTGGGGAACGACTCCGGGGAGAAGCTGTCGATCCTCGCGGGCACCTTGGCGCGGCTGGACCGCGGCGCGCCCAACTACGGCAGCCGAGGCTACAGCGACCACAACACCTTCTACCTGCAGGCGGCGTCCGGGACCAAAGGGGGCAGCTCGGGATCGCCCGTCGTGGACATCGGAGGGAACGCCGTGGCGCTCAACGCCGGGGCGCGGAACAAGAGCGCCACCGGCTACTACCTTCCGCTGTCGCTGGTGCTGCCGGCGCTGAGAGCCGTGCAGGCGGCGAACCCGCTGGACCCGATGGGGGAGCTGCCGCGGGAGCCGGTGCCGGCGTCGCACGCGGCGGGGACCCGGGGGACCGCGGTGGGCCGGACCGGGGGCCGGGGCGCCCCGGCCCGGGGGGCGACGCAGCCCCGGTGGAACCCCGCCCAGGCGCCGCGCGGGTGCCTTTTGACGACGTGGAGGCACCGAGGGTTCGAGGAAATTCGGCGGCTGGGGTTGAGCGAGGGGACAGAGCGGGCAGTGCGGTTGGGGCTGCCCCTCACGGAGGACGCCGCGGCGGCGGCGGGCGGCAAGGGCGGCAAGCGTGCCGCAAAACGGGGTGCTGCCACCAAGGAGGCCGCCTCCGGCCTCGTCCCCGACTCACCTCCCCTCGACGCCGGCACAGGCCTCCTCGTCGTCGAGCGGGTTCTGCCCGGAGGGCCCGGCGATGTCGGCGGGCTCGAGGCGGGCGATGTCCTCCTCTCCCTAAACGGGAGCCCCGCTCGGGATTTCGACGCCGTCGCCCGCGCCCTTGACGGCGCCGCGGCTGCCGACGCCGCGCCCGGCGCGCCGGCCGGCGGGACGCGCGTCACGGTGGAGGTCGAGCGTCGCGGCCGTCGTCTCCGGCTGTCCCTTCCGGTTCACGATTTGCACGCCAGGCGAGACCCGTCCCCCTCTCCCCTTTCTCCTTTACCTCGGTCCTCCCCTCCGCCTCCCCCTCCGCGGCCCACCCCTCCCCCTCCGATGTCCCACCCCCTTGACCTCGCCCCCCAACCCCCTTTCCTCCAGCGCCCCCGACAAGCTCCTCGACTTCGGAGGCGGTGTTCTCCACCCGCTGTCGCTGCTGCAGGCGCGCAACCACGACCTCCCGCTGCCCGCCGAGTCGCGGTCCCGGGGGGCGGCCGAGTGGCCAGACCCGGCGGGCCGCCCCCCGGGCGTCTTTGTCGCCGACCCCGGCTTCCTGCTCGGGCTGGCCGGGGTCGGGCGATGCTCCCTGATCACGCACCTGGGGGGGCGCCCCACCCCCTCGCTCGCCGCCTTCGCCGCCGGGGCGGCGCGGCTCCGGGGCCAGGGGGGTAACGCGTCGTCGCTCCAGGTGACGTGGCGGGCGTGCGCCGACTCGAGGCAGGAGCGGCGGGGGGTGCTGCGGGGCGACGCGGGCGGGGGGGGGGCCACAGGGGGCGGGGCCGACGACGACGGATTCTACCCGCATCCCGTGCTGTGGACACGGGACGACAAGCTTGGGGAGTGGAGGCGGGTCGAAGGGTGGCGGGGGGAGGTCGTCGACGGGGAAAACGGCTTCGTTGACGGGCCCGGCGGCGGTCGCGCCGGGGCCGGCAGGGGACGCAAGCGTGCAGCGATGGCGATGGCGCCCGCGCCTGGCCGGGCGCGGGCGCCCGGCCGGCGGACCTTGTCTCCCCCGCCCGCGCCGCCGCCCGCCGCCGACGCCTCCGTCGCTGAGGCCGACGTTGGTGCGGACGCCGGCGACGGGTCCGTGCGGCAGCATCCCGCCCTCGCCCGGCTCATGCCCTCGCTCGTCGGCGTCCGCGTCGTCTACCCTGCCGCCGCCCTCCCCGACGGAGTGCCCCACCGGTCCTTCTGCGGAGTCGGTCTCGTCGTTCACCACGACCCGTCCGCCCCTGGTCCGAACGGGGCTCCAGGGGGGGGGTATGGCCTCGTCCTCGTCGACCGCGCCACCGTCGTCGTCAGCCCGGGCGACGTCCGTTTGGATTTCTTGGGAGGAGCGACGTCGTGCGGCGGGTGGGCCCCGCCTCGCGAGGCGGCGGGGAGGTGCGTTTTTCTGCACCCGCAGCACAATCTCGCTCTGATCAGGTACGACATTCCGGGGGACGAGACCGGGGCCAGCGGGGCCAGCGCCGACGGCGGCGACGCCGCCGTTTCCGGCGCCTCTGTCCCGTGGTGGCACGGCGTGCGGGCGGCGGCGCTCGACCCACGCCCCGTGGCCGCGGGCGAGGAGACGGCCCTCGTGAGCCTGGCAGGGGTCGACACGGGGTGCTGGCGCCCGCTTGTCACGCCCTGCACCGTCGTCGACAGCGCGGCGCCTGCCGAGGCGGGCAACGCGCAGGCGTCCGTGGCCGAGGGTGGTGCCCCGCGCTTCCGGGCCATCCATGAGGAAGGGATCCGCGTCGACCGGGACCTCGGGCCCTCGTCGCCTGGCGTTCTGTGCTGCCCGCGCGGCGGAGTGCGGGCGCTGTGGGCTTGCTATCAGCGCGTCGACCGGTCCGCGGGGGACGAGGACATCGAGACGTGCATGGGGATGCCCGCTGCTGTCTTTGGCCCCTGGCTGGCCCGTGCTGTGCTCGCCCAGGAAGCGGCGGCGGCGGGGTATGACTCGGGACCGCTGATGGCGAGCGCCGCCCTGGGCGCCGAGTGCGAGGCGACCTTCTTGGGGGGAGCGGCCGAGATGGGCCTGCCCCCGACGTGGGCAGCCGTCCTCGCGGCGCGCGGCCGGGGCCGCAACACGGTGCTGCGGGTCCGTTCGACTGTCGCGGGTGCCGCATGCCGCGGTGACGGGAGAGGAGACGGGAGTCACGAGCTTCACGGGGGGGACTTGCTCCTTGCCGTCGACGGAGAGCCCGTTGCCAGCGTCGCCGACCTCGCCGCGCGGATTCGCGACAGAGGGGCGGCTGCGGCGCGCCTTCCTGACGTCTGCACGGCCCGCGGCTGGTGTGCCCTCGTCGGCCTCGGGCCTAAGTCTATTTACCCCGCCTCAAACTCGGCCCGGACCACGGCGCTTGCCTCCCTCGGCCGCCGACTCTCGCTCTTAGGGTCCTCAGTGGCTTTGGCGACATCTCCCGCCGTGCCCGCTGCGTCAACGGCGTCGTCGTCTGTGCCCCTCCCCGCCGACGTCGTCGCGGCCACCCGGAGTGGCGATGCGCCCTGGCTCACGCGTCCCCCAGACGCCGACAACGACCCCCGCGTCGGTCCCGTTGTGCGGTGCCAGGTCCTTCGGGACGGCGCCGTCCGGGAAGTGTCGTTCGCGTTGACGCTGGAGTCTGCCTTGGGCACCGTTCGGCTCCTGCAGTGGAGCGGAGCCCTCTTCCAGGCGGCCCACCGCGGCGTCCTCGAGCTCGGCATGACGCCCGAGGGCGCCCTCGACGACCCGCGTGAGCCCGGAGGCGTCTTTGTCAGCCGCTACCACTACGGAAGCCCAGCGCAGCGCTATGGTCTGTCTCCCTTGCGTTGGGTGGTGGCTGTCGACGGCAAACCCACCCCGACCCTGTCGGCGTTCGCCGACGCCGTGGGTAGCCTACCCCACCGGGCGCCGGTGGCCCTGCGGACGATCAACCTGCAGGGGAGAGCCGAGCTGCTCACCCTCCGTGTCGACTCTGTGTTTTGGGGCGGGGCGGAGCTGCGGTCCCGGGGGGTCCTGGGGGGGTGGCGCCGGTGTGCGCTGGGGGCCGAGCTGACCGAGGGGACATGAGGAGTGAGAAGAGGGATGGACGATGAGGTGAAGGGAACGGAGGTTCATCGTGCCGTCATCGACTCGCAGTAATCGCTCACTGCCGCCCGAGGTACCCCCGCCGCCCGAAGCTCAGCCCGCCGCCGCCCCGAGCCGGCGGCGGTGCCTCCTCGTACCCCCCCCGGTCGCCCCCACCACGCGACGGCGCCCTGCGGTCCCCGCCCCCGCGGTCCGCGACGCCTCGCCCCCCGCTGCCTCCCCCGCCCGCCGGCCTCCCCGCCGCCCGGTTCAAAATCTGGTCCTCGTAGGACTGCGCGAACCCCGTCGCGATGATGGTGACGTGGAGCTCTCCCTCATAGGCGTCGTCGACGACGGCACCAAAGATGATGTTGGCCTGGGGGTCGGACATCGACGTGACGATCTCTGACACGCGATTGACCTCCTGCAGGGTCAGGTCTCTGCCCCCGGTGATGTTGTACACAATGCCCGTGGCCCGCTCGATGGAGCGCTCGATAAGGGGGGCGCTGCGATACGGAGGGTATGGGTAACAGGGGGAGGGGCGGTGGGGGGAGGGGAGGCGCAAGGCGGGGGGGGCAGGGATTTTGCGGGGCGCCGGCAGGTGTGCCATGGCGGGGCTCGGGTGCCCCCTCTCATGACGAGGAGGGAGCGGCCGGAGGCTCGTCCTTGACGCGAACGCCTCTGAGCCCATGCGCAATGTGAGGCGCGTCGTCATCGCCCCGGAGCGGCAGCCAACAGCTAACCCACCCCACGACCCGATACGCTCGATGACTCGCCTCGTCGCAGCCAGCGCCGCCTCTTCGGCCCGGTTCTTGCCGCTCGACACGCCGACGCCCAGCATGGCAGTGCCAGAGTTGGACATGATGGCCTTGACGTCGGCAAAATCGACGTTGACCAGGCCGGAGATGGTGATGATGTCCGAGATGCCCTGGACGCCTTGCCGCAGCACGTCGTCGGCGAGCTTGAACGCGTCTTGGAGAGCCGTGGACTCGCTGACCACTTGAAGAAGGCGGTCGTTGGGGATGACGATGAGTGTGTCGACGTTGCGGCGCAGAGCCTCGATGGCCTCCTGGGCTTGGGCCATACGGCGGCGGCCCTCGAACGTGAAGGGGAAGGTGACGACGCCGACCGTGAGGACACCGAGGTCCTTCGCAATGCGGGCAACGACCGGGGACGACCCGGAGCCCGTGCCACCGCCCATGCCCGCGGTGACGAAGGCGAGGTCGGCGCCGAGCAGGGCGGCCTCGAGGGCGTCGCGGGACTCCTCGGCGGCCTGCTCGCCGAGCTCAGGGTTGCCGCCCGTCCCGAGACCCTTGGTCACCTCGGACCCGATTTGCACCTTGTTGGCGACGGCGTTGGCTTCAAGAGCCTGCGCGTCCGTGTTGATGGCCCAGAACTCGACGCCCTGGATGCCACTCTGGACCATGCGGGAGACGGCGTTGCCGCCACCTCCGCCACACCCAATTACCTTGATCCGAGCCTGGCCGATGGGGTCCTGGTACTGGGGGCGGACTTGGCCGGGGGTCGCACCACCGGCGGCCGCGCGGGCGGCGATGTAGCGGACGGGGACGCGAGTAGCCACGGGGGCGGAGGAGGTGGCCTGCGGGAGAGTTTGAGGGTTACGCGTTGGCGCAGGCGCAGGCGGGGGGGGTGCAGGTCGCGCGGCGGCGCAAGAGCGGCCGCGCGGCCCTCGGAGCAAGTTACGGGCGCGTGCGCGTCGAGACGCGAGAATAAATCCCTCGCGATCGTTGCCTTTCGGGCGATCACCCCGGAAATCTAGCACGCCGACGGGAAAGGGGCACATTTCTGCGCGGCGGGTGGGTACGCCCGCCGAGGTGCCGTTTAGCGGGGCGGGCGGGGCGCCTCAAGTGGCTTGCGGCGCAAATTTAGTCACGTTTGACTAGACAACAAGCTCAGCTCACCTGGGCGAGGGTAAAGGCGCGGAGAGGAGCGGCCCGCGTCGCGGCCGAGGCTGAGACGCCCGCGGGGGCGGTGCGCGCGCCGAGAGACACGTTCATCATGATCCTTCGCGCGACAACGCTCGGGATGGCAGAACGTCGAAGGGGTGGGGTGATTTTGCTCCGAACGTCGCCTGTGATTATCTCGTGAGTTTTTTCACGTCAGTCCGTCTGAACGCGGTTGCGCTCGATAATGAGTGAGGCAGATCAAAACGAAGAAAGGGCGAAAGGGTCGTTCGTCTAGAAAGAGAAAGAGTTCCACTCAGTCCGCTATAGGCTCCCTGAGGAGCCGGGGAACGCGCTCTCGTCGCTCGGCCGGGGTCTTGCGGACTTCAGGATGAGCCAGCTCCACTTTGGCGAGGTGGTAGTCGAAGAAAAAGAGCTGGAGGTAGCGGTACCAAATATCGATCGCCGTCTTAAATACACGGAAGACGACGATAGGGAGACGCGCGCAGGTGTCGGCGACGTCGGCCGTTTCTGCCCTCTCTCGGCCCGAAGATTCAATTATCTCGTGATTCCTGCCAATTTATTCGACTTGACGGAGATTTCTGTCCGCTATATTCGTCATCGAGCCCCGAGACGTCGAACGGCTTCCTTCTTCCGCGTCCAAAGAGACCCAACACCGCCGCCTTCCCACCTCCTCCGCTCCACAGCGTCCCAGTACGACCTGCATTTCGCCCCTCATAAGCTAGGCAACTGGGAGATCCCACGTCAGTTCCCCACCGTGCTCGACCAGACGATCGGCAAGGGCCAGCCGGGCCCCCGCCAGCGCTTCGGCACCCTTGCCGGTCGCACGCGCCGCGACGCGGACGGCTTCACTGGCCGCACCCGCGTCATTGCGGATGACAGAGGCCACCTCCTCCGCCCCTCGACCGCGCCCGGTGGTCGCCGCAGCGGCAGCTTCGTCTCGCTAGCCGAGCTCGAGGCTGAGCCGTGGCGTCTCAGCCAGGCCCGGTGGCCCCGGCGTGAGGGCCACCCCACGACGACGACGGGGGTTGGGGCACGGGCCACCATGGGCTACAAGGGCATCCAGTCGACCTACCTGCCGTCGTCCACGGTGACCCTGAACGCGGTGGTGGGGGCAGGCAGGACCGAGCGCCTCTACCGGTAGGGGCGGGAGCGGGGTAGTGCCCTGACGAGAGAGGCGGGGCGACGGCGGCGGAGGCGACGATGGACGGGACGTAACGCGACGGGTGTGTGGAGCCCACTGAACTTCCCCTCCCCCCCAAAACACCCCGCACACATCAAACACCCGATCAACCTTAGCCGCGAACACAATTTACGCGGCCTCGGCGCCCGGCACGTTCTCGGGGACCCCGTCGTCCTCGTTGGCGGCGGCATCAGCCGAGGCCCCAGCAACAGCCTTGCCCGCCTGCGTCGTGTAGTTGTCGTGCACCTCCATGAGCTTGGTGAGGTCGAACTTCGGAGCCCTGAGCACCTTGACCTTGCGGATAAGCACGTCACGGAGCGGGTAGATGGCCTGACACGCCTTCTCAATCATCGTGCCCAGCATCTCGGGGATAAACTTGGAGACGAGGTCCTTAAGCTCGACCGAAGACGACTCGCGGTGGAGGATCCGGTCCATGCGGGCGCGCATCTGACGCAGCTGGGACGACTTGGCGTAGCACGTGCGGCGAACCTGGTTCTGGCGCTTAGTGGTGAACGCCAGGACGAAGATGCGGAGGACATAGCCGTCGGCAGTGCGGACGTCGCTGCGGGAGTCGCAGGTGGGGTCAGGTGCATGGGGGTCGGGGGGAGACGGGTGGGGGCGGGAGGGAGAGGGGAGGGGGCGGGGAGGTCGGCGCACGCGCGCGACCGCGGGGGCGGAGCGGGTTTGGTCCGGAGCGGTTCCCTCGACGGCGTGGTCCGCCAGCCGGCCCGCAGCGCCGGGTTGTGCTGCTCCGTTTCCGGCCTGGCACGGTCCCCCGGACCCTAGCGCGGCGGCACGCGTCTGCCTCCGCGGACGCGCGCCGTGCGACTGGGGGCCATGGCGGGGCGCCGCGTCGTCGGGACCGCTCCGGCCGCCGCGCGGCCCGCGGCCACACGCGTGGCCTGCCCCCGCTCGGGTCACAGGGGGGCGCGACCCCCCCCGGCAAAATCTATGGATGGACGAGTGGGCTCAAAGGACAGGGTATCAGGGGGCCCGGAGGCCGTTTCCCTGTAATGGTCAGCGGGATGCTGCCAGCAAGCGTCCAGTGATCTTCTCATCGCCCAGCGGCAAGAGCGCGGCGGCAGAAGCGCAGCAGCAGCAGTGAGGCTCAGGGGACGCGTCTTCGGGGGGCCCGCAGGCCGGTTCCCCGCGACGTCGGCGGGATGCCAACACAGTCGTCCGGTGGTGTGGGTGTCACGGCCAAGGCGTGGAGCGGCGCAGCCGTGCAAGCGGCAGGGCGCGGGGGAGAGAGCGCGGGCGCAGCCATCTACAGTAGCCGGACTCGCCCCCTGGAGGTCAGCGAGGCACGTCTCAAAGACGCGGCCCTTGAGCGAGTCCGAGGAGAGCTTGGTGCCCTGGGACCGAGTCGCAAGTGTCTTCCCAATGGCGCGGGTGGAGAACATCGAGGGGGCCTTGACGTCGTACCACTCCTTCTTCGTGAAGGGGTCCACAACGCGCTTGCCGCCCTTCTTCCCCTTGGACAGGCGCTTCTGCAGATGGGGCATGATGTTGTGGGGATGGGGGTGGGGCGCTGCCGGGTGCTGCCAGAAGGATCGCGTCGTCGATGGGCCAAGCGTCGGCACTAAACGAGTGGCGATGCACTTGGCCGTCGGCCTGGTCGGGAGGCGCACACGCTGGCGGACCAGCGAGGCGAGGGGGCAGGTCAGCCGGGCGGCGGCCGCCGTCCCTCTCTCGAAGCGCTCCGGCGACGTCAAGAGACATTGCGGACACAAGGTGACGTGAAAGATAAAAGAGAATCCTCAGAGTCGACAGAAGAGCCCGCAGAGAGCTCAACGAGGCCACGCCGCCACTGGGCCCCTCTCGCGAAGAGCGCGCAGGACGCAACGCGATTCGGCGCCTCGACGGTGAGGTTACGGCGTTACGGTCTCGCAAAATGCGCAAAGGTATCGCCATGTCAAGCCGTCCGCGGGAAGAGCGGCGCCGGCACGACGGCGTCGCCGGTCGGCGTTTCTGGGGCCGCCCATGGCTCCCTTTTCGGGCTCGAGGCTTCACGAGATGTACCCCGTCCCTTATCGAGCCGCAGCTTCCGCGGTCCGGGCCCACGCGCTGTGGGGCGGGTCGGCCGTCGGCGGCGGCGGCGCTTGTCGCATCCCCGCTCCGCCTCTCCGCCCGGCTGGAGACTCGCGTTCTTGCCGACGGCCATGCTGCCGGGTGCTCGACTACACGGGCGGGTGCCGGCACAGGGAGGCAGGCTGCATTGGGCGGGGCTGCCCATCTCGCGAGCGTCGGGCTGTGCTCTGGTGCCTGATTTTGATCGATGCCCTAACTGAGGCCCGAGTCCGAGCGTGTTCCCATTTCGTCTATCTCGCGGACGAAGAAGGTCGGGATAGGGCTATGCTGCGCCAGGCGGCGCGGGTGGCGTCCCGTGGCCTAGCTCGTGGCTCGGCTCCGGCGGCCAAGGCGGCGGGCCTACCCATCGCTTCGTGCTCGGGGCGAGGGCGAGTCCTCGTTCCTAGCTTGAGATTTGATTCGACGCGCATCATCGGAGTCCCTCAATGCGCGCCTCTGCGCCGTCGCCGCGCCGCCCTGGCTTGCTACCGCCACCGCCCTCGCTCGGCCAATGCGACAGTGCCCAAGGATGTCGATTCTGGCTGAAAAGAACCGCGTGTCCGCCCGCCGCGCCCCGATTCGTCGGGCCGGCGGGTGGGCTCTCCGCCCTTCGGGGCGGCGCGTCCATGCTGACTTTCATACATCACTACCCATAGAAACTGAGGGCACTGCCGCTTCTGCCGCTGACGCCGCCCGCCGCCCGCCCTGCCGCCTGTCGCCCCCCCCCGACCGCTCCGCACTACCCCCGACCAACCCCCCCCCTTCACTCAGAGCGAGGCCCCTATCGGCCGCCCCCCCCCCGGGCAAGATCTCCGCCTCGGCTGTGGCGTCCCTCCGAGCCCGTACCGGCTCTCCCCTCCTCGAGTGCAAGAGGGCACTCGAGGCGGCCGAGGGCGACGAGGACTCCGCGGCAGCCACCCTGAGGGAGCGCGGGCTCGAGCGCGCCGCGGGGCGGGCGGGGCGGGCGACGTTCGAGGGCATCGTGGGGGCATGCGTCGTGTCGACGGGGGGCGAGGGCGGAGCAAGCGCGGCGGGCCTCGCTGAGGTGAACGTCGAGACCGACTTTGCCGCGCGAGGAGAGGGCGCGGCGGCGCTGGCGGCGCGCGCGGCGCGCGCGGCGGTCGCCGCGGCAACCGGGTCCGCCGGCCCGGCCGGCCCGGCCGACGCCGACGCCGACGGGGTCCCGCCGGCCGAGACGGCTGGGACGGGCGCCCGGCCCCTCTGCTCATCTGACCTCGCCGTGGCTGACGCCAGCCTCGCGGCGGCCGCGGCGGAGGTGTCGTCCGCCCTCGGGGAGCGCGTCGCCGTCCCCCGCGGGGCCATCGTCACTGCGCCTCCAGGAGGCTCCGTTCACGTCTACTGCCACGGTGGACTCGACTCCTCTGCGTCGGCCGTCTCGGGGCGCCTGGCCGCGGCCGTCGCCCTCGCCGGAGGGTCAGCTGCGGCGCGCGAGAGCCTCGGACGGCGCCTCGCGATGCACGTGGCGAGTCGTGCCCCCCCCCCCTTCCCTCTCATTCGTTTGCTCCCCCTTCCCTCTCTTCCCCCTCCCCTCCCCTCCCCTCTTTCATCCCGCTGCAAGACGGTCGAGTCCCGGCGGCCCTCCACCCCGGCGGACTCATACATTCTAGCAGCCACACGGACACCAAAGGTGTCTGCGCCCGTCGCCGCCCGGGGCAGACCCGCGGACCCCACCACATGTGCTGCCGGTCACCGGCCGCGGTACCGCGGGCCGCCGCCCCGGGCGCCCCGCTTCCCGCCTCGGCGGTGCGCGGGCCCGCGCGCAGACCCCACAGTTGTACTCCTCGCCTCGTCCCATCCCTCTCCCCCCCCCTCCCCCGACCCGCCCCCGAAACCCCCCG
>Ga0181573_10002516_pt1 | contig 16958 bp, 9 predicted proteins | sample 101ome_25_FD_148643 | JGI IMG/M metagenome (GOLD analysis project Ga0181573, IMG submission 148643) | Coastal salt marsh microbial communities from the Groves Creek Marsh, Skidaway Island, Georgia - 101409BT metaG (spades assembly) | ecosystem: Environmental > Aquatic > Marine > Intertidal zone... | reverse complement strand
GTCCTCGGAGCTCTCAGAGTCGCTGTATATCGGACGAGCGGCGGGGGTTCGACGCTGCGCGGGGGAGGGTCGAGAGGGTCGCGGCAGGTCAGAGATTTTCGGGAATGGCGGTCAAAATTGTGCTTTTCCACGCTCTGAGACGGGTTCGGGCAGCGCACCGCCTGGCCGAAGGGCGTCGTCGCCCTGCGGACGTGGGGAGTCGCCATTCGCCCCCGCGTTTACGGCTCGAGCGGGCTCCTGGGCTGACACGGAGGCCACTCGCGTCCTTCGCCCCTCGGAGTGAATTCACCAAATCTTCGGTCCTACAGCAAAAGTAGGGCAGGGTTGACAACAGGTTGAACCTTTCTGTTGTCTTCCTGTCAAGCCCCGCCTCTCAGGAGCTAACTCTTAGCTATCCAACTCGTCATCCTCCCCCCTTCGCATCCACTCCGGCGCGTCTCCCACCCCCGGTATCACCCTACCTCCCTCGGTCCTGTCGCCCCTCGGCCTGGTTCCCCCCTTCCTGGCCAACTCGCGCTCCACCCAGCCCGGCGCACTTTCGCCTCTTCCGTCCCCCGTCGCGCTCTCCACGAACGCCCTGCGCCGAGGGTCCGCCTTGTCGAACCTCGCCCTGGCGGTGCCGGTGACGAACACCTGGAGGTACGCCGCCACGCCCAGGATGAAAACCAGGGCGAACAGCTGAGGAGCGATGAGCGAGGCGTCCATCGGGCTCGGCGTGTACAGCTGAGGAGCGGGCGCGTCGATCGTCTCAACTCCCCCACTCAGCGACGGGGTGCCCTCTCCTACTGCTCCTCCTCCCGCCGCCGCTGCTCCTCGGATGCGCCGGCCGTGTGGCATCGCCCGGCCGCTCCTCCTCCGAAACGCGGACGCCGGCGATGTGACGAGACGGGAGGAGAGGCACGCCGCGACGTGGGTCCCCATGGAGCGCGCGTGGGTCCGCGGCGTGGGTCTGGCAGTTTGAGCCAGATGGACCCAGTCACCGCACATTTTCGTTGGATATGATATCGACGTGGCGTCAATCGTGGCGTCACAGTCATCAGATGCTCGCGGTCGTCGGGGCTCCGTCGCGCGTCCTCGCGCCCCGGCGCGCGCCGCGCGGCGCCGTCCGCCGCGTCGTACCCGCGAAGAAGCCGCCGCCGCTCGTCGTCCGCGCCGCTCGCCACGGCGACGACGCTCCCGCGGATGCTTCCGCTCGTCGTCCGCGCCTCGTCGACCCGTCGAACGAATCGAAGAAGCGCGCGGCGACAGCCGGGGCGAAGGACATCCCTGTCGAGACGTGCGTCGCGTGCGGCGGCGTCGGCGTCGTCGAGTGCCGCGCGTGCGGGGGCAAGGGCACCCTCGCCGCGGGGGGCTTCCACGCCAAGAACCACGTGGACATGGCCAACGTCGTGGGCACCAACTGGACCGCGCACAGGCGCACCAAGGGATGGCGGCACTTCGAGTGCATCGGCAAATCCCCGGCGGACAAGGCGAACGGCAAACCCCGCGCGTCGGTGCACCTCGCCGCCACGTGCGACAGGGACGTCACCGTGTGGGTCGACGTGAAGGAGCTCAAGGACCGGACCCTGTGGAGCGCGGGGTGGAAGCAACGAGAGGACCTCGACTGGATCGGGGACCCCGACCAGCCGGGTGGCGCCGTCGCCGTGCCCAAGCCCGGCGCCCCGTGCGTGGCGTGCGACGGCGAGGGGCGGGTGCCGTGTCAGCGGAGGGGGTGCGTCAACGGCGCGGAGAGGGTGCGAAAACAGAGGGAGGTGATCGAGCGAACCGAGCGGACGTTCAAGAAGGTCATCAAGGCGACGCGAGGGGAGGGGACGGAGGGTGAGGCGGGGGAGGCGGCGGCGGAGCTGCGAAGGCGGATGAAGCGGCAGCTCAAGGACATGTCCAAGGCCAAGCCCGGCGGGAGGGCGGGAAGGGACCGAGGCGACGCCGTCTCGAGGGGCAACAACGGGGACGAGGACTGGGGCGCGTGGGGTCGGAGACGAAGGGACGAGAGGCTGGATAAGTGGATGCGAGCGGGCGCCGTCCCGGACAAGGATTGGCCGAAAGAAGATGACGCATATCGAAAACGCACATCGAAAAAGAAGACGTCGCGTCGCGGGGAGCGGCGACGAAGGGAGCGCGACGACGCCTGGGACGATCAGCAGTGAACCGGTGACGACACGCGACGCGTCGCATCGATAGGTAGAGGACAACTCGTGCGCAATACAATCAATCGATTCGTCGATCGATTCGTCGATCACTTCTTCCTGCGCCTGCGGCCGCCGCCGCCGCCGTCATCCGCGCCGACCCCCGTGAGTTTGTCAGCCTCCGACCGGTGCTGCGCCTGGAGGGACTTCCAGAACGCGAGAGGATCGTCGTCGTCGCCTCCCGCGGACGAGTCGGGCACCGGCGCGACGCCCGCGAGCGCCTCGATCTCTGCGAGGGACTTGGGCGCGGACTTGGGCGCGGACGCGGGCGCCCGCGGCGGCGGCGGCGGCGCCGACGCTCCGATGCCGAGGAGGCCCTTCAACGCCGCCGCGCCGTCGTCCTTCAACGCCGCCCTCGGGACCGGAGGCATGGACACCGGCACCGGGACCGGCACCGATGGAACCGGCACCGATGGAACCGGCACCGGGACGGCCGCCCCGCCCCGCCGCGCCGCCCCGCCCCCCGCGCCGCCGCCGGCGAGGGAGTCCCAGAACGCCGCGGCGTCGCCCGGGCCGGGAGGAGGTCCCGGCGGAACCGGACCCTTGATCGGGGGCGTCGCGGGCGCGTCTCGTTTGTTCGGCTTGGGCGCCGGGATCTTGGGCTTCGGCACGGGCGCCTTAGCCACGAGCGCCTCAGCCTCGGGCGGGGCCCCACCGACGCGCCGCTCGAGCTGCTCCAGGGACATGGCGTGAACCGCGGGCGCGCGCGAACTTGACCCAGCGCTTGACCCGCCGATGCCGAGGAGGCCCTTGAGCGCGTCGCCGCCGTCGACGGGCGCCCCGAGGCGACCTGATTTGGCGTTGGCGTCCGCCGCCGCGCCGAGCATTGCGAGCACGTCGGGGACGCCTCCGGGTGCGCCGATCGTCTTGGGGGCGACGATCCCGCCGGGACCGCCGCCGCCGCCCACGAGCCCCGGTAAGCCGACGCCGCGGCCGCGGCCCATGCCGGGCTCGAAGCCCTTGCTGCCCTTGATCGGGATCCGGGGACCGGGCGCGGGCGCGGAGGGCGCGGGGAGTCCGCTCTTGCCCGGGAGGAGAGCGGCGGCCATGGCGAGCACGCCCTTGCCGCCGCCCTTGTTCGCCTCGTTCCATGCCTCCTTGAAACCCTTTGGGAGGGTCTTCTTGCCCTTCTTGTCCGCGATGACCCGGTCGGGCGCGGCGGTGCCGAGCTGAGGCATCGCGGGCGGATGCGACAGGTTGACGAGCTGCGCCGTGGGCAGCATCGCGCCTCGCTTCTCCGGGAGCACGCCGTGCAGGTCGGTGGCTCCGACGAAGTCGCAGTCGAACATCACCTCCGCCGCCTCGCCGTGCACCGCGCAGATGAATCCGCGGGTGCCGAAAGGAGGCGAGCCCGAGTCTCCGACCATCGCCACCCTGTCGCCCAGGTCAAAGTCCCCGCCGGCGTAGAGGTCGAGCACCTCGCCCGCGCGGACCGGCTGCATCAAGAGCAGAGGGGAGACGCCCTCGAGCGCGACGGGCGGCGGCGGCTTCGCCTTGACGGATGTCGCGATGAAGACGTTCTTGACAGCCTCCTCGGGGGCGACGCGTGAAAACTTGGACACGAGCGGCCGTTTGGAAGCGGGCTGCGCCTTGATCCAAGCCTTGCACTGGTTGAGCGCCGGGAGACGCTGGGGCTCCGGGAGGTGCTTGAGCGCGACGTCGAGCTCGAGGCCCTCGAACCCGCCGTCCGGATCGGACTGCAACGCGGCGAACACCCACGGGTGGGCGCGCTTGTAGTCCTGGAGGAGCTTCACGCACTGCTGCGAAAATTCCCACCCGTTGCCCTCCTTCATCGGCCTGGTGTAGTCCGCGACGCAGAGACCCTTGTTGCCGCTCTTGAGGTTCAGTCCGATGTCGATTCTGTCGAACCTGCCCGCGTCCTTCGTGGGCGCCACCCACAGCGGCCCGGTGAGGACGGAGAGGGCTCGGGGTGACGTGGACAGCTTCCTCGCGAGCGCCCCGAGGTTCTCCCATCGACCCCCTTGGTGGCCCTGCATCATCCGCCTCGCGATGCCCGTGTCGGGAGGCACGGGCTCCACGAACACCTCCAGGCCCTTGCCCTCTTCCACGCTCGCGACGGTGGCCACGGCGCCGAAGTGAGATCGGCCGAGGTAGAGCGCTGCGTCGCCGACGGCGAACCCGCCGGTGGATTTAAAATCATCCCCGTCGAGAGCGGGTCTCTCCTGCATCCGCGGCGAAGGGGACGCGTTCGACGCGAGCACGAGCTGCGCGGGGAGGAGCGCGTCCGTCTTGCCGAACCGTTTCTGGAGCGAGCCGTCGGGATGGCGCACCAGCCCCTCGCACGCTCGGACGTGCAGCGCGACGGACGTCTGCCCGACGTCCACCCCTCGCTGCGTCATCCTCTCGTGCGCCGCTCGCTGCACCTCCGAGCCCCACTCGCTCGAGGAGTGCGAGACGCGGACGCCGCGGCCGGTGATCTTCTCCGACTTGTCCGACACCGCCACGACCACCGCCTCCTTCAGGTATGGCCAGTCGATGTGCACGCGGCGGTTAATTAAGTGCGCGTAGGATGCGGCGCCGTGTGAACCCTCCTCGGCGTCGGCGGTCAGCGCCGGGTCACCGCCGCGGCCGACGCGGACGATGAGGGACTCCTTCTTGCTCGCGGAGCCGAAGACGTTGACGCCCGCGTGCTTGAGCTCGCCGCGGAGGGCCAGCGAGTGCATGGTCGGGAATCCCGGGGGTCGGTCCACGCCGAGCTTGACGCCCGGCAGGAGCGGGTCGTCGCCGCCGAAGCACTTGCGACTTTCGGGGAACTCGCCGGGCGGCATGGACTCGAACATCCTGCTCTTGCTGGGGAAGAGGCCCGCGAACGTCTTGGGCAGGGTGGACTGCACGTCACCGGTGCCCTTGGCGTCGTGCTGGAAGACGACCAGGGGCCCGGGTTCGTTCCGCGCGATCTGCGCCGCCGTGAGCTTCGAGGGGGGCACGGAGGCGATGCACTGCTTCACGAGGTTCTCGTCCAGGAACGGCAGGAGGACCACCCCCTCCCAGTCGTTGCGCTTACCCTCAAAGTCCACCTTGAGGTTCTCCGGGAAGAACTCCGCGAGCGGGGAGTGCGGCGCGGTCATCAGCCATCGGTAAGGCTCCGGGAGCAGCGCCGAGCTCTGCGGGGGCTGCACCGCGAGCAGCTGCTCAAATGGGCGAAAGGGAACTCCGTAGTCGAAATCGCACGTCAGCGCACCCATGCCCGACGCCAGGTCCGACGCCATCGGGGCGTAGTGGAAAGGGTAGTACCAGGTCCAGGAGGCGACTCCGCGGTAGTAGTACTGGAGGACCCAGTTCAGGCCCTCGAAGTACGCCTGCCTGAGCTCGGCCAGGGGCGCGGGCTGGCCAATCTTGAGCTCGAGCTTTTCGCGATAGTACATCTCCTTCCACGCCTCGATGCCGCCGCCGCCCTCCTCGAACACCGCGCGTTTCGCCGCGGACATCATGGTCGGGTCCGCGGAGATGCCCTCGGGTTCGGACGCGGGCGAGTCGGTGCCGGCGGCGGGGTCCGAGCCAAGTATTTGGGAGTCCTGCCCCGATCGCATGAGCGCCGCCATTGCGGCGGTGAACTTATCGTTCACGCTCATCTCGTCCTTACCGGCGGGCTTCTTACCGCCGCGTTTGCTTTCGAACTTGGCGCGCTTAGCCTCCTGGCGCTCCACGTCGGCGGCGCGCTCGGCGAGAACCTCAGCCTCGAGAGCGCCCATCACCTCCAGGATTCGCTCCAACCTGCGGGGCACAAAGGTCCCCCCGCCCCGATCGCCGGTGATGTACCCGCCGAGCGAGGGGAGCAGGTCGCGGTACGTCTTGAACAGCGTGTTCAGCGCGCCCTCCGCGATGTCCAGCGTGGGCAGCGGGGGCAGGAAATCGTTCCCCACGAGCATGCACAGCAGCACGAAATCGTCCACGATTCGCTCGCAGTCGTACTCGAACGGCAGGGCGTCCGCCACCACCCTGAACTCCTGGTCCAGGTACTCCCTCAGCAACCCCACGTGCAGCAGGAGGAATCCGTCGTCGGTGGGGTTCTGCAGCACCTCGCGACTCGGCTGGCCGCGTTCGCCGCCACCAAACTTGACAACCTCGCGGAGCAGGCAAAAGTGCGGCTCGTGGGTGACAAGCGCGAGCATGATGAGGTCGGCGTCGAGGCCGTAGAGGCAGTGGGTCTGGTTCGGGTCCCACCCGGGTTCGCCGCGCGCCCAGCGGATGTGCTCCATGATCTTGTGCTCGCCCTCGCCCCTGACCTCGTGGCCGGAGAGGATCACGGTGGCCTTCTGCCACAGCGGATCCTCCGTCTGCTTCTTCTGGACGTAGAACCGCAGGTGCTCGGAGAGGCGGGCCATGAACGGGGTGCCGGGGGTGATGCAGTTGGAGTCGAACGGCTCGCCTTTGGGCTCGGGTTCGCCCTTCGCGAGCGCCTCGGCGCGCATCTTCTCAGCCTCCCTCGCGCTCTTGAAGCGGCGGGAACGCTGCTGGTTCATCTTGGCGCGCGGGGCGACGCCGTCGATCGCCATGTAGAGCAGGCGCCTGGGGCGGACCATGCGGAAGATGTGATCCAGGTACGCGAACACCTTGGACATCTGCGAGCGGACGAGGCGGGTCGGATCACGGTCAGCGTTCGGCGTGGGCGGGAAAGGGCGGGAAAGGAAAGGCGGCACGCGGAGGGAACGATTCGGGGCGATCGTCGCGCACCATCTCATCCTCGGTCATGCGCGTGTTGGCGTCGGTCCCCGCGCCGTGCGAGCAGTTGTGGATCACTCCGTTCATGTCCAAGTACAGGTTATCGATGATTGGAACGGTCCCGGCGTCGCACGTGTGGTTGAGCATCGGGTAGCGCTCGGACAGCCATCGGTAGAACTTGGGGACTCCCATCTGTGCCGATTCAGCCGCGCTTTTTCCTCCTCGGGCGTGTGCCTCTGTGGACTGCCGTCCGCGTGTTCAGACCCCGATCGGCGCGCGATCGAAGGGTGTCACGCACTAGGTGGATCACGCCCGCACTGATGGGTGCGCGCGTCGCTCCAAATAGCGCGTTGCTTACTGGCGCCCCGGCGATCTCCACGACGAGGTTTTGCGATCAGTCAAGCGAGGTTGTTGACGCGGGCAGCGGCCCGATGATCGGGGCGCGGTCCGCCGAGTGGAAATTGTCCGAAAACACAAGTGACCCTCCAGCCTGGTGCACCACAGCCTGGCGCGCGGTGACCGTAGTGCGGCGAGGAGGGATTCTAACGACGCGGAAGATGACCGGCTCCGCGATCCAGGCGGCGAGCAGCTCGAGCGGCGGCGCGTTCAGGCGCGGGGGCGGATTCCGAGGGGCGCCGATCGCGTTCGCGGTGTTGATCCTCGCCAGTCTCGTGAGATCGGCCGATGCGCTGAAGGTGACCATCGGCGGCCACGACAAGGAGTGCTTCAACCTGCACGCTGATCGCTCGGGCGACACTTTCGTCGGGTCCTTCAACGTCGTGGAGGACGGTACGGCCTCGGACGTCTTCGACATGATCGTGAAGGACGAGGACAGGTCGATCGTGTACAGCTTCAAGCACAGCAGCGAGCACAAGTTCGAGTTCAACACCAACCGCGATGGCGCGCACGAGTTCTGCTTCACCAACAACAAGGGGCACCCGTTCACGCTGTACTGGGACGTCAACGTGGGGCATCACTGGGCACACGACGCCGCCACCGACACCGACGTCGACGAGCTGCAGATGTCCTTGGACTCGATGAGGGAGATGTACTACAAGCTCCGATCGGAGGTCATCTACCAGAAGCACAGGGAGGCGGCGCACAGGCGGACGGCGGATACCATCACCGGGCGGGTGATGGGTTTCAGCGTTTTGAACACGGCCGTGCTCATCGGGGTGGCGCTGTTCCAGGCGTACTACGTCAAGCAGCTCTTCGAGTCGAAGAGGCGAGGGTCCATGTCGACCATGCGAAGCGTGTGACGCCGAGCCCTGCGCGACACTTTGGTTAGACCGCGGGTGACATCGCCTTGCGTCATCAATCGTCTTTACTCATCACGAAGCGCGGCTACCTCGACCGTCCCGTCTCATCCGACCGTCCCGTCTTGTCCGACCGTCCCGTCTCGTCTTCGCGCTTAAAAAGCCGCTTCTTACTTAGCGCGCGGGCACGGAGGCGCCCTTCTTCGCGGACTGTTTAGAAAGGTACGCCTCGAGGTCCTTCGCCTGCTCGACGCCAAACTCCACGCACCGTCCCAGCGCGACACCCGCGGTGTAGTTACCGCCCAGGAACAGCCCGTCGCACCCCGCCTTTGCCAAGCCCGCCTTGGCCTCCGCCAGCACGTCCAGGTGTCCGAGGTTGAACTGAGGGATGGCCTTCTCCCACACCTTGACGCCCACAACCTTGGGCAGAGGGGTGCCGGGCTTGAGGATCGTCTTGAGCGCGTCCTCGTGCACCGCCTTGACGAGCTCCTCGTCGGACAGCTCGGTGATGCCGGTGTCCCTCGCGCCGCCGATGTAGTTGAGTATCATGAACTCACCCTCCGGCTGGCGCTTATCGTCCTTGAACAGGTAGGACGAGTAGATGGTGCCGAGCGTGCGGATGCCCTGCGACCGCGGGTGAAGCTGCCCGAACCCGGTGAGACCGCCTCTGGGAAGCGCGGAGGTTCCGTCCAGGCGGAAGGAATCCTCGGGGTAGGAGACGGTCACGGACGCGACGGGCGGATAGTAAAACTTTCGGAGCGCGGCGGCCGCGTCGGGCGCCAAGTCCTGCACGGTATCCGCGGTGACGTAAGCTGGCGCGGTCATCACCACGGTGGAGGTGGTGATTGTCTTTTCCCCGTCTGGGGTGTCGTAGGTGATGGCGAACGAACCGTCGTCCCGCTTGGCGATCTTCGTCACCTTCCACTCGAGCTTGACCTTCTCCGAGCCGAGCGCCTTGGCGAGGCCCTCGGGGAAGGTCTTCAGCCCCCCGCGGAAGGATCCCACCGTCTGGCCCTCCACCTTTGGCAGTCGCGGATCTCGCGGCCCCCGGGCTTTCTTGGCGTCGTACGCCTCCTTCTGCGCCTTGAGGGCGCCGAAGACGAGGGAGCCGCCGAGGGGCTCCAGGCGCTGGACCCTGCCGGTGGCCGCGACGGACGAGAGCGCCGCGGGGTCGCCCGCGTAGACGCCGGAGCAGAAGGGCTCGATGAGCCTCTCGAAAGCCTCCACGCCGAGGTTTCGCGAGACGAATTCCTTCACGGATTCCTCCTTGCCCGGGGGCGGGGGCCGGATGCCGATCGCGCCGAGGCCCGCGCGGATCTTGCCCGGCCAGGTGAGGAAGGTGCCGAGGACCGCGGTGGGAATGTCCTTGGGGAGCGCCCGGAGCTCCTTGTCCCAGAGGACGTAGCGGTCCGAGTTGGGATCGGCGAGGAGGATGTCGTCCCTCATGCCCGCGTCGCACGCCACGGTGAGGATCGCGTCGCCGGGCTGGTAAGAGTTGGGACCCTCCTCCCAGATGTACCCGTTCTCGTTCTTCGTGGTGATGTTACCTCCCACGCGGTCCCTGGCCTCGGTGACCAGCATTCGAACGCCGGGCGAGGACCTGCCGAGCGTGAACGCGGTGGACAGGCCGGACACGCCCGCGCCGATGACCACGGCGTCGTAATCGGAGTCGGCCGCGACGCGGACGACCAGCCCGCGGGCGGCGGGACGGGCGGCGCGCCTTCCTGGAGAGGTGCGCTTGACGTTGAGGCAGCCACCGGTTGTGGCGGCGACCGCTGAGGCGGAGAGGGTGACGGAGAGCGCCATCGTGGGGAGCGCGCGCGCGGCAGTGGCGAAGGTGGCGCTCGAAGGTTGGATAACTGTGGGAGATCTCCAAGATTTGCGCTGCTGGCACCGGCCGGATCAAACGTGTCCCACCTGCCTTCCGAGAAATCCGGTACGAAGGAATATGCTGTTTTTCATACCGAAAATTTCACAACTGGACTAACTGGACGACACGCGTTGTTAACGACAAACACGACATTTACCGCATATTTCGTATTTCGTATTTCTCCTATGCTCGCTAAAATAGACTACCATCACGTTCTCCACGGCCACGCGCGCGCAGCGTGCCACGTTGAGCGCAAGGGGCAGTTCATGCCTACGAAATCGCCAGACCCCAGCTCATGCACCTCTCCTCGCCGGCACGCTGCCTTGGCCACGAACTCCAGGCCCGGGGGAGGAAACATGCTGACTCCTTTGCTCAGCAGGCATATGGCCTCGGCGTATATCCAAAACGCCACCCTGTGAGGTGTGCACGCGTGCTGAAGGAGACGCCAAATCCCACTGCGCTCATTTCTCGCGTGCGGGGCTGATTGGTCTCGTTGAGCATCGAGCTTGGCGAAAAAGTAGTCTCCAAATTTTGGGTGTCCTTTCACGGAAACCATGAGTTGAAAGTCCTCCTCTGGATCCGTCGCCGTCAATTGCCATTCTCCTTGCATATCCATAAACGGCGATACGTGCAAACTTTTCGGCACTCTTGTGCCCCCCGGAAGGAAATTGAACCGAACACGCTCGCCCCACGGCGTGTTAGTCACCTCCGCAACGCAGGTCTTCAATTCAAACTTTCGTGACTTGCCAGCGGCGTCGTGCATCCGCTCCTCGCCGGCGTCTGTTCCAAGACCATAGCTATAGTACACACTGATGGGATTTTGCACGTATCCATATGCCCAGGGTAATGTGAACAGTCGGACTGGCCCGTCGTGTCCAGTGCGCTCGCGAACTTCGTCGGCTGAAAGGTGGTCGCCAGCTTGGCCACTCCGAGTAAACCAAGAAGGAGGCGAGTCAAGATCTATCACCGCGAAACGCATCGGGTATGCGAACACACGCTTTAACGGCTTACTGCGCGTGTGCACCACGCGGCCGACGTAGAACGTGGCACCGACGCACGACTCTCCAAACCACATAATCGGGTCGAGTAACGAAAGCATCGTTCCCACGGCGCCGCGAAACGTGTGCCAAGTGATGCAACCGAGAAGCAGGATAACCTGCGCGATTTCCTGCATCATCTTGCCCTCGGTGTTAGGGTTCACTCTGTATCGCTCGTTCAAGGAATGCCGGCCTTGCTGACCAAGTGTCGTGCCCTAATCCTCTGATTCGACCGCGATGGTGAAAGTAATCATGTCCCACCTGCTGTATGCGGGCAGCGAGGCCTCCCGTCTTCGGGACTGTGAAGCTTGACCCGGGCACGCCGAAACTTTTGCAGCCGTGGGCTCACCTGTCAGCAGGTCACCACGTGTGCAGCTTCCCTGTCACCTGCTCACGAACGAATCGAGGCAAAACCAACGCACGGAGGACCGAGGCGAGCAAGAACAACGCGCGGACCGGCCCTCCGCACCTCCGGGAGCGCACACGCGCCCCCGACGATGCCACGCCTCGAGACGATACACCCCGTGGACGGCGTGGACGCGTGGTGCCGGTCGCATCCGCGTCGGTTCGCGTACGCCTTCCTCGCCGACGACGCCGCCTCCGAACGGACGAGGCTGAGGGTGGAGGACCTGAGGACCGACGCGGCGGAAGCGAGGGACGCGCTCGCCGCCTGGGCGAGGGGCCGGCGCGAACCGAGGGTCGTCATGCTCGTCTATCCACCCGGCCTCGACTTCCTCCCGGCGCTGCTCGGCGCGATGGCCGCGAAAGTCGTGCCCGTGCCGGCCTACCCCCCCGACCCGAGCGCTCCGCCCTCAAAGTTCCGGGCGCAGGTCAGGGCTCTGGAGGAGATCGCGGAGCGTGCGGGGGCGACTCTCGCGCTCACCACGCGCACGTACGACGCCGCGCGGCGATGCGCGGCGGCGCGCCTCGCCGTGCGCGACTTCGCCGAAGCGCTGCGGCGAGGACGACTCAAGGCGGGAAACGACGCGGGAGGCGGCCCGAGTCGAACAACTCTCGAGTGGACGTCGTTAAGCGCGCTCGCGACCCGATTCAATCGAAAACGTCGACTCAGCGACGACGACGACGGCGGCGCGAGATGCGCCGAGAGATGCTCCTCGAAGCTGCGCGTGGACGGCGGCGCGGCGGACGACTCGGGCGTGGCTTTCGTTCAGTTCACCTCGGGAAGCACCAGCCAGCCCCGAGGGGTAGCAATCGGCCACCGACAACTCTCTCACAACTGCGCTCTCATACGTCAACAGTTTGGCGTGGAAGTCGACGACGTGAACGTGTCGTGGCTGCCGCAGTACCACGATATGGGCCTGGTCGGCGGATATCTGGTGCCGCTGACGATACCCCCGGAGCCAGGGGCCAAACCCGCCGAGGTGACCTCCGCGTTTCTGTCACCCGCCGCCTTCGTCAAAGACCCAGTCGTCTGGGCGCTCGCCATGTCAAAGTACGGCGCGACGATGACGCAGGCGCCGGACTTTGCGTACAGGCTCTGCGCGGAACGGTTCGCGTTAGAACGGTTCGCGTCGTCGTCGCCCAGGCCGGGCGAGCTGAACCTGAGTAAGCTGCGACGCTGCCTCAACGCGAGCGAGCGGATCAACGCCGACACCGCGATGAATTTTTCCAGAGCCTTTGCGGATTTTGGCTTTGACGTTTGCGCCATGAGCGCCGGGTACGGCCTGGCCGAGAGCGTCGTGTACGTGTGCGACGGCGGGCGCTCGCACGAGACGGTCAGCGCGAGGCGTTTGGAGGAGGATCTGATCGCCGAGTGCGTGAGGGATGACTCGAGGGGTTTAAAAAGTTTCGACGAGCGAAAAGTCTCGAGCTGCGGTACGCCGCCGCGCGGTGACGTGAAGGTTCTCGTCGTGGACCCTCAAACGCGGTCGATGCTGCCGGACGGGCGCGTCGGGGAGGTGTGGATCGCCTCGCCGTCCGTCGCGCGCGGGTACTGGAACGAGACGAACGAGACGGGTCCGCGGGATGATGACTCGCCGATGGGTCCGCCGCGCGATGACTCATCACCCTTTGGCGCGAGGCTCGCCGCTCGGTCCGATCGCTGGATGCCTTGGTTCGCCGCCGAATGCGCAAAGGAACGGTACCTTCGCACCGGAGACCTCGCGTACATGCGCCGCGGGGAGCTTTATATCGTGGGCAGGCTCAAAGACCTGATCGTCATCGGCGGGAGGAACATCGCCCCGGAGGATGTCGAGCGAACCGTGCGCGAGACGCGTTGGTCGAATCGAGGGCGCGGAGTGCTCAGGGCTCGGATCCTTCGTCCCGGATCGATCGCGGCGTTCGCCGTGGACACGCACGAGGCGGGAGATGGCTGCCACGTGGACACACACGTGGACACACACGGCTGCCACGTGGTCCGCGAGTCACTCGCGGTCGTCGCGGAGGTTCGCGACGGCGTCGAGCTCGCGCCCGCGGATCTCGGGCGCGTCGTCGACGGAATCGTTCGGGCGGTTGCGAAGGCACACGGCGTCACGATGCCCCGATGCCACGTGGCGCTGCTGAGGAAGGGTGCCGCGCCCAGGACGACGAGCGGAAAGATCAGGCGCGGGGAGTGTGCGAGGAGGTTCGTCGCGCGCGAGCTGGACCTCTACCCGGGTACGGGAGCGAGCGGGTTCCGGTCGGCGGCTCCGCCCCCATTCCCCGAGGGCTCGGCGGGTTTGGCGCAGACGCTGGCGACTCGCGGCGCCGCGGCGCTCGCGGAGAGCATGGAGTCCGCGCTCCTCGCGCACTGCCGCGAGGCGTTGGCGTGCCCGAACCTGTCCGAGCGGTGCGGGCTGGCGGCGCGCGGCGGCATGGATTCGTTCGCGGCGATCCGGCTTTTGCGGAGGATCGAACACGACGTCGGCGCCGCGCTTCCCGCCGACGCGGTCCTTCGCGAGGGAGCCACGGTTCGATCAATCGTTCGAGCGGTGTTACCGCACGTGCGCGCCGCCGGGGCCGCAGCCGCCGTATCCTCCGTATCCTCCGTATCCTCCGTATCCTCCGTATCCTCCGTATCCTCCGGGTCCTCCGCCCCCGCCCCCGCCCCCGCCGTCGCCGAGCTCCCCGCGTCCATGCGACCGGACACGATCTCCGGCGTCGCGCTCGCCGTCGCGGTTTGCGCGATGGCGATGGCGCTCCGGGCGCTGGAGACGACGCCGGCGGTTCCGAGCGGTCACCGCGGTTTCCGGTCCGGTTGGCTCTCGAACAACGTCGCCATGGACGGAGCGCACGCGCGGCTGATCGAGTGGCCGCGATCGGTGCTCCCCGCGCAGCTCGCGTCCGCGGCGGCGTGTTGGACGGCGAGGAACGTTTTCGCGGGTGACCGCGTGCTCGGCGTGCGGACTTTGGACGTCATCCTCGGCACGTGCAACGCGGTCGTCGTCCACGGCGTCGTCGGGTTTCTTCGCGTCCTCGCGGCCATCGTCCTCTATCACCTGGCGCACAAGGCCGTCGCGTCGTCCCCCCGGGGATCGACCCGGGCGCGGCGAATCTGCACGTGGACGTCGTGCCTCTGCGTGTTACTCGCGTGCGATTGGTTAGAGCCGGCGGGTTCGTCACGCCCCGGGTTGGAACTGGTTGGAACCGGTTGGAACTGGCGCGCGTTCGCCGCCCGCGGTTGGTACGGCGGTGGATCGTTCACGCACTGGAAGGCGATGCGACTCACCGCGCTGCGCATCGCATCGCACGGCTTGGCCGCGGCGGACGTCAACGAAGCGCTGAACCTTCTCGACTTGATCGGGTACGCGATGTACCCTCCGTTGTACCAGTGCGGCCCGATGCTGCCGTACGAGTCCTTCCGACGCTGGCGGCGATGGCGAGCGAGCGACGAGCAAACGACGAGCGAGCGAGCGACTGTCCGGGCGGCGCGGGCCCGGGCGGCACGGTTCGCGTGCGTGATGGCGCAGGTGGCGTCGTGGTGCGTCGTCGCCGAGACGTTCATGCAGGTTGGGTACAGGCCGTCGCTCGTGCTCGCCGACGCGACCGCGTCGGGCGCCGATATTCTCAACGTCTCGGCGCACGTCCTCGTCTTCCTCACGATGACGTGGGCCACCAGCCACGTCGTCTTCGGCGCGCCGTGGGCCGTCGCCTGTTTCGTCGACGGCGTCGCTTCCACGCCCCACGATACCCCGGTGTTCTGGACGGAATCCTCCGCGTCGTTTCGAAGGCACTGGTCCTCCTTTCACGCGTCGCTGTACCGGTTCTATCTCGTCCGGGTCTTCGAGCCGCTCGGCTCCGGACACCTCGGCGCGCTCGCCACCGTCGCGCTCAGCGTGCTCATGCACGGAACCAGACCGCACTGGATCGCGTGGGGGGTCGTGACCTTTGCCGGGCTGACCGCGGAGAGGATGTGGAGCGACGCGTGGAGACGGGCACGTGAGGCGAGCGCGGCTGCGTGCGGACGCGGGTGGGGGGGGGCTTTTCGGGTCGTCGCCGCCGCCGCAAACCGGACCGTCGCGGTGACCTCGGCGCTCGTCGCCACGGCGCTGTCCGCGCGGCGTATGGGGGCGGTGGTGTGCGTGGTGTTCGCGGGGTCCTTGGCGGGGGAGGTTTGGGGAGACGGGATGGTGGTGGCGGGGGCTCTGGCCGCTCGCGTAGACAGCCTCTTCTCGTAAAATGTTAGTGCCTCCCTGCACTGAAAGTCTTTCTTTTCTTGTCGTCGTGTTGCATCTTGCAGCCGGGAACTGTAATCAGTCAGCACTCTTTTCGGCGCGCGCGATGGAGGTTGACGAGCCGTCGGACGGTCCTTCCGGCAGGACCGAGGCGGCCGCCGCTCGCGGCGAGGAGCACAGCGGCACGAGCAGGCGGTGGAACGACCCATCGCTGCGGGACAGGTTCGCGCGGGAGTTTGGCGGACCGCAGAACCTGGACGGGGGGATGCGCTGGTGGCTCTCGGACGGCTCCGACGAGGACGGAAGCGACGGGGATGGCGACGACGACAGCGAGTGGGAGACGGACGACGAACAGAGGGAAGATGCGGGGGCGCCGGCGAAACCTGCGGACGGCGCGCCCGCGGGGGGAGAGGGCACCTCGGGCGCGCCGGGAGGATCTCGCAGGAGGGGCGCCGGCAAATCGAAGAAATCGGCGCGGGCGAAGGACAAGGAGGAAGAGGACATGTTCTACGAGGAGGGGCTCGACGACAAGGACCAGGCGTTCGTGGATAAGCTACGCGGGGGCAGGCAGAGCGACGCGGTACTTTCCTGCCCCGCTTGCTTCGAGACGGTCACGCTGGATTGCCAGAGGCACTGCAAGTGGGAGAATCAATACCGCGCGATGTTCGTGCGCAACGTGAGGGTGGACACAAAGTCGCACCTCAAGCCGCAGGACACGCCCTTGCAGCCGGGAGAGGACGACGACGGGCCGTACAACGAGGCGTTCTGCGCGCAGTGCGGGGAGCTGGTGGGGGTCAGGGACAGGGAGGAGGTTTACCACTTCTTTAACACGTTGGCGAGCGCTTGTTGAAGTTAGTCTACGGCTCACGTCTACTGCGTCTTCTTCTCCTCCGCGCTCTTCGCGCCGCCATCCTTGGGCTCGCCCCTGAGGTGCGACAGGAAGTTATCCCACGTCGCAGTCTGCCAATCCTTCGTGGTCCACACGGTCACGGCGGAGGGATAATACACCAAGACGTCGGTGAAGGGATCCGTCACCAGCTTGATCAACCAAACCATGCTGATCCGGAACCCGTACTGCATCCACAGCAGCCCGGTGTGCCCGAGGACGAAGAAGAGGGTGACGCCGAGCCACGACCTCGCGATCGACGCGAGCGTCAGGAAGAATCCGACGTCGTTCGACAGGCGCAGCAGCGAGATGAGCGGCGCGAGGGTGTATCCGGCGACGACGAAGCACTTGGACCTGGTGTTGAAGCCGAGCAGGAGCTCCTCCTCGTCGTGGCACGGGGGCTCGAAGATGGCGTGGCCGCTCTGCC
>Ga0181573_10002510_pt1 | contig 16985 bp, 15 predicted proteins | sample 101ome_25_FD_148643 | JGI IMG/M metagenome (GOLD analysis project Ga0181573, IMG submission 148643) | Coastal salt marsh microbial communities from the Groves Creek Marsh, Skidaway Island, Georgia - 101409BT metaG (spades assembly) | ecosystem: Environmental > Aquatic > Marine > Intertidal zone... | reverse complement strand
TTTAATTGCCTCCGAAACCGCGTCGCGATCTAGCCCAAGCCGAGCAGCGACAGCAAGTGCCATCATCACATTTTCAGCATTGTGGAGGCCGTGAAGACGGCAAGAAGAAAAGTCGAAGGCACTGGCTGACTGCGAGGAATGAATTTCTCCTTTTTCGTAAAAATAGCACCCGCCTAATTGAAACGCGGAAAAGGTAACCGCGTTAGGAAGGTCTATACCGTCCTCATTTTTCAAAATTGCAAAACTCTCGTCGTCGTAGTTTTGGAAAATCCGCATTTTGGCGGAGTGATAGTCTTCGACGCTTCCATAGCGATCCATGTGGTCCGGCGCGAAGTTTGTCCAGATTGCGATCTGAGGACGAAAACTGCGAATCGTTTCCAACTGAAAGGAGCTGACTTCGATCACAATCCAATCGTATTTCTCGCCCGAATGAATCGCCTCGCTGTATGCATATCCGATGTTACCTGCAGCAACGGCTTTCAATCCACAGCCCTCGAGCATGTGGGCGATGAGTGCGGTCGTTGTTGTTTTCCCATTTGTCCCGGTAATCGCGATGACGGGAATCTCACTGAGACGCCAAGCCAACTCGATTTCTCCGATCAGTTCGCTGGACGCTTCCTGAAAAGCTTTTCCGATCGGCCAGTTCTCGTCGATGCCTGGACTGATGACAGCAAGATCAAATTTCTTCGCAGGGGACAATGCCTCTTCTCCCGTCGTCAGGACTACGCCCATCTCGGCGAACTTCTCGACTGAAGGCGCAAGCTTCCTAGGATCGCCGCTGTCGAACGCGGTGACCGACGCACCACAACCGAGCGCGAGGGCAGCGGCAGCAATCCCACTTCCCCCGGCACCGAGAACAGCTACGTCTTTTCCTTTGAGATCCATTTAATTAGCGAAGCTTGAGGGTCATCAGGCCGACCATTGCGGCAATGATAGAGATGATCCAAAAGCGGTTGATCACCTTACTTTCTTCCCACCCGAGGAGTTCGAAGTGGTGGTGAATCGGTGACATCTTAAAAATTCGTTTTCCGGTCATTTTGAAACTCGCGACCTGGAGAATGACGGACATGGCCTCCATCACGAAAACAAAGCCAATGATGACGAGAAGAATTTCCTGTTTACAACAGATCGCAATCATTCCAAGCATCCCGCCGATCGCGAGGGAACCGGTATCACCCATGAATACTTTTGCCGGGTGACAGTTGAACCAGAGAAAACCAAGTCCTGCCCCGCCAAGAGCCGCGCAGAAAACAGCGACCTCACCCGAGTAAGGACTGAAGGGAATCCGTAAGTAATCCGCTGCGATGGCGTGACCACCGAGGTAAGCAAAGATCGCGTACGCGCCTGCTGTTGTGACCGTACAACCAGCAGCAAGCCCATCGAGACCGTCCGTGAGATTCACCGCATTCGAGCAGCCAACAATCACGAGGGGAAGGATAACAAAAGTGAACAGGCCCATGTCTTTGACAATGGGAAACCAGATAGAAGGAAAGTAGAGCTGACGAATGTACTCGCTCGTGGAGGGATTGAAGTAGAGATAGCCAACCGCGATAAAAGAAATGGCGAACTGAACGATTAGTTTCACCTTCCCTCGTACGCCGACCGAATTCTTCCTCGTAACCTTGAGGTAGTCATCGACAAATCCGAGCACTCCCGTCGTCAGTGTGACAAAGATCAAGGCCTGGATGAAGGGATTCGACATCAGCGACCAGAGAACAACAGACACCAACACAGCTCCCACGATAAGAATCCCGCCCATGGTTGGCGTACCTGTCTTTCCACCGTGCAATTCAGCGAGGCGGTGGACCTCTTCCTTTGTTCGGATCGGCTGCCCGAGCTTGAGTGACGTCAGTTTGAGAATGACGCGACTGCCTAGGAGAATACAAAGGAGAAATGCAGTCAATGCAGCGCCCGCAGCACGGAAGGTCTGGTATTGAAAGACATTCAGAAACTCCAACCACGGGGAGTTGTCCTTGAGTTCATGAAGAAAATACAACATTGCAAAAATCAGTTGAGCGCTTCGATCACCTTCTCCATTGCGGCAGCCCGGCTACCTTTTACAAGAACGAGATCGTCAGGTGTCAGAAAGTCGCGGAGAAATTCAGCGGCCTCTGCATGAGTGGAAAAATGTTGGTTCGTGCCCAGCTCGGACGCACCCTTGTTGATGAGCTCCGCCCGTTCCGATACCGTGACGAGAGCGTCGAAGCCCATTTCGCAGACTCGCTCACCAAGAGCGAGATGCTCACGATCGGCGTGATCGCCCAGTTCCCCCATGAAACCGAGCACGGCAACGCGGCGGCCTTTTACCTCCGAATCACGGAGCGTCTCAAGCGCGGCATTCATTGAATCGGGATTGGCGTTGTAGCTGTCATCGAAAAAAGAAAAGCCACCCGCCTCTCTTTCTTCGAGGCGTCCTCCGGAAAGTTCCGTTCGCGAAAAACCTTCTGCAATTTGCCGCAGGCTGAGCCCTTCACGAAGCCCAACAGCAGCAGCAAGGAGAGAATTGAGAACCATGTGCTTTCCAGCAACAGGGAGTGAAACAGAAACTGCGTTTCCGTCTCCAGCATGAAGCTCATAGGAAGCCCGACTTGTGTCCGACATCTCCACATTTTCGGCGCGAACATCACCTTCTCCGATACCAACTCCGATTATATCGCAGGAGGTTTCCTCGGAAAGGCGATTACTGACAAAATCAAAATAGTCATCTTCGACTGGCATCACGCAGTAGCCACCATCGCGAACTGCCAGGGCGATTTCGGACTTCTCCAACGCGATCGCTTCACGCGTCCCCATGTTTTCGATATGAGCCGTGCCCACGTTCGTCACAACCGCTACGTCGGGCGATGCTATCTCCGCGAGAACTTCAATTTCCCCGGGGTGATTCATCCCCATTTCCCACACCCCAAACTGATCCTCCTCTGACCCCGAGAGGATCGTCAGCGGCAGACCGATATGATTGTTCAAATTTCCCGCCGTGCAGTTGACCGGACCGGCAGCAGAGAGAACCGCACCGAGAAAATCTTTTGTCGAAGTTTTCCCGTTACTTCCCGTGACACCAATGACACAAAGCCCTTTGGATGTCTTCCGATGGTTACGAGCAATATTCTGCAGGGCAACAATGGAATCGCGGACATGAATAATACCTCCAGAATAGGATTCCGTCTCGGCTCGAAAAGAACTCACAATCAATGCCGCAGGCTTCGCCTTGCAGACATCTTCCAGAAAATCATGTGCATCGAAGCGGTCGCCCTTGATAGCGATAAACAGATCGCCTTCCTCCACCTTGCGACTGTCCGTGACAATGCGGGAGACAGTGTCATCGGGGCACCCCTGGATGAGAGCTCCTTCTGCCCACTTGGCGATATCAGAAAGTTTCACCGATCTCATTTCCAACCTCTTTCTGCTTTTTCGTTAATCAGACGCGCTGCTACCTTGCGGTCGTCAAAGTCGTGAAGAACTCCTTCAATCTCCTGGTAAGGCTCATGGCCTTTTCCTGCGATAAGGACGATGTCACGCTCTTCTGCGATAGAGATCGCGCGCTCGATCGCTTCGGCCCGATCAATAATGGACTCGTAACCCCCTCCGAGAAATCCTTCCTCGGTATCGGAAATGATTTTGACTGGATCCTCGGTTCGAGGGTTGTCAGATGTGAGCACGCAGAGATCACTTCCCTCCTCAGCGGCGCGTGCCATCAAGGGGCGTTTCGTGACGTCGCGATCGCCACCACATCCGAAAACCGTAATGATGCGAGACGGATCGAGCGAACGAAGCGTAGAAAGAACATTAGCGAGGGCGTCAGGCGTGTGAGCGTAGTCGACAAAGACGCGATAGGCGATCTGCCGGTTCCCAACAGACTCAAGCCGACCGGGCACCTGTGGAGCGTCTGGCATCCGGGAGATCACTTCGCGCAGATTCATCCCGATCGCGTAAGCCGAAGCAATCGCAGCAACTGCGTTTGCGACGTTGAAGTCGCCGATCAGGGGAATCCGAACGAGAAACTTCCGCTCCTTGAATGAAAGCGTAAAGCTCGTGCCGTTGAAATCTGAGCGCAGATCGGAAGCGCGAAAGTCAGCGTTCGCGGAACGTCCAAAAGTGTATGTCGTGAGATTCGAAAAATGCTCTTTGCTCAGGCGATCCCCGTAGGGATCATCGACATTGATGAGTGCGGTAGATTCCTTTCTCGAATCTGCATTCATCATCTCAAAGAGAATTCGCTTCGCCGCGAAGTAATCCTCCATCGTCCCGTGATAATCGAGATGATCCTGGGTCAGATTGGCGAAAACGCCGACATCAAAAGCAACACCCTCGACGCGCTTTTGCGAAAGCCCATGCGAAGACACCTCCATCACGGCTCCGCGACAATCGTTGTCACGCATCTCGCGAAGAAGCCGGTGTAGATCCGGAGATTCCGGAGTGGTGTGAGGAGCGTCAACAATCCCGTCGCCATTGGAATACTGAATCGTTCCGATCAATCCCGCCCGGCGCAAAATGGACTCCAGCAGGAAGTGAATCAGGTATGTTGTCGTCGTCTTCCCATTCGTCCCTGTCACACCCACAATCGGCATCTCCATGCTGGGGTGCTCTTCTAGGTTGGAGGCAGCGATTCCCATTGCCTTTCGCGCATCGCGCACCTGCAACCAGGTCACTGGAAACTCTGCCGGATTCGGCTTCTCTGAAATAATCGCCGCAGCACCCTTGTCGACGGCAGCACCCACGAAATCATTTCCATCCACTTCGAGACCCGAAAGCGCACAAAACACATCCCCTACCTCGACCCCTCGAGAGTCGCAACAAACCCCTAACACATCGACGTCGAGAGTGCTGGAAACCGACTTCACCGAGATCAAATCAATGACATCCTCTAATTTCATTCTGCCGCTGCATTGCCCGTCACAATGACGAGTTCCGTTTCCTCGACGGGTTCAAGCTCTTCCGGACGATCAGGATCGATTCCCAAAATCTTTACAGCGTCCATTGCGATTGCCTTGAAGACCGGTGCCGCGACTGATCCTCCGTAGACCTCATTGCCGTCCGCCTTGGGATCATCGACCACGACCAAGCCCAGCAGCTCTGGCTTTTCTGCCGGAAAAAACCCCATAAACGAGGCGATGTAGCGACCTTTCACATAGCCAACCTTCTCGACGTGCTTACGAGCCGTCCCGGTTTTACCCGCGACGCTGTAGCCAGGAACAGCCCCTTTCGAACCAGTCCCGTGATCTTTCATTGCTTCTTCCATGCAGAGACGAACCTGACGCGCCGCTTTCTCGGAAATGACTTTACGCCCCGCTTTGGGATCGTTTTTCACAAGATCAGAACCTCTTTTTCTCGCCTGCGTCCCCTTGAGCAATGTCGGTGGACGGTAAATGCCACCGTTAGCAATGACGTTGCAGGCAGAAGCAACCTGCAGCGGAGTCACGGCGACTTCGTAGCCCATGACTTGGCTGGAAAAGGAAGTCTGAGTCCACTCGCTCACTGGATAGACACGACCCGCGCTTTCCGCATTGAGCTCGATACCACTTTTCTGCCCGAAGCCGAACTGATGCATGTAGTAGTGGAAAACGTGCTTATTGAGAGGGCGCGTGACGAGATACGCACCGATATTCGACGACTTGGCGAATGCCATCTGGCATGTGAGCATGCCGTATGGGTGGTGATCATTCAGCTCGAAGCCGTCGAGATCATAGCGTCCCTTGTGGCAGTTCACCTGCATCGAAGGAGTTGCAAGACCGCGGTCAAATGCGCCGCCATAGCCGACAATCTTGAAGGTTGATCCCGGTTGATAAAGATCGGTCACTGCAATATTTCTGCGGATCGGATCCTTTCCACGGATCCCTTCGCGAGTCGTGAGATCGAAATGCGGCCGACTCGCCATCGCAAGAATCTCACCCGTGTTCGGGCGCATCCAGATCACGCTCACCTTCGCCGGATCATACACATCGATCACCGCGTCCAACTCACGCTCGACAATGGCCTGTAAGCCCATGTCGATCGTCAGGTAGACATCATCGCCCGCAATCGGATCAACCTGCAGCCCCCGGTAGGCGTGAATCTCCCGGCGACGACTGTCTCGCTCGCAGAAGCGAAACCCAGGCGTTCCGGTCATTACTTCATCAAAAGTTTTTTCAACCCCCGACGCTCCACCCCCCTTTGAATCGACGTAGCCAATCACTTGGGTGAGCGAGAGAGGACTGGGATAGTAGCGACGCTGCCCTTCCCGAAGATAGAGACCGCGGAGGGCATTGGTATCGACTACGTGGCGCAGGACCTGCGCAAAATCATCCTCAACCCCTTTAGCCAGAACAATCTCTCCGGTCTTTCGCTCGTGCAGCTTGCGAGAAAGTTCCTGTTTCGTCATGCTAAGCGGCTCCGCCATCGATTCAGCGACGTATTCCCGGTAGCGGCTCAAAACTTCTTCTGGAAGGTAGCGCTTCCGAATTGCTTGCGGCGTCGTTTTTTCCGACTTTGCCAAACCGATGCATGCCAGCCCTATATCACGAAGGTGATGACAGTCCACCACGAGCGAATAGACAGTCTGGTTTCGCGCCAGTAATTCGCCGGAACGATCAAAAATTCGACCCCGCTCAGCCGGCAACTCCTCTTTGTATTCGTAGTGAGAGCGAGCCTTGGCAGACAACCATTCACCGCGGAACACCTCGATGTAGACGAGACGACCACTCAGCACGCACAGAAGCGCGACCACGCCGACGCATGCAATCACCATGCGGGTTTTTACAGAACCAGAAAAATCACTCATTGCCGCCCTCCTCGATCCATTCCTGCAGGAACTGAAGCCTTTTTGAACGGACCTCCCTGCACCTGACCCGCTGGCGAAATCTCAATCACCTTTGCTGATTCAATCTCAAACAAATCACTCTGCACCCAGCGCAAACGGCGGCTGATCTCCTGGCGATCATGAATCCCTGCGATACGCAGCTCCCACATCTCTATGTTGCGATCAAGATCTTTCGCCCGGTCCTCCAATGCACGAATCTCCTGACCAACGAGAACATGATCGTTACGCATCAACACAAACCCAACTCCGGCAGCAAGGAGCAGCAAGCACCCCAAGGCGAGACGGCAGAGAGCGATCGCGCCAATTCCGTTGCGGTATCGGTCGTTTTTTTCCATACAGTTAGATCAATTGCGAATCGCCGCCCGAAGCTTAGCACTGCGCGAACGAGGATTTCTTTCTGCCTCCTCCGCATCAGCAATTGCCGCTTTTCGAAATGGGAGAGTGAAAGCAAAATCAGGATTTGGTCGAGGCTCCGGCCACTCTGGACGATCCAACTCAGGAGCGCTGCGACGACGCATGAAGTGCTTTACAATTCGATCTTCAAGCGAATGAAAGGTCAAAACCGCCAACACCCCGCCCGGAGCGAGGACTGGAACCGTTTTTTCTAAAACCTCTTCAAGAACATCGAGCTCGCGATTCACTGCAATCCGAATCGCCTGGAAAACGCGGGTCGCCGGGTGCTTCCCACTGACCCGAGGCACGGCCTTCTCGACAATCTTCGCGAGCTGAAAAGTAGTCTCAATGGGAGCCCCAGCTCGAGCCCTCAAAATCTCTGCGGCAGCGCGACGTGAGCGGCGCTCCTCTCCGAACTCTCGGAAAATGCGAACCAGCTCTGCTTCCTCCCAATGATTCACTATCACAGCTGCCGTCAGCTCCGACCGGTCATCCATACGCATATCAAGAGGAGCATCCTCCCGAAACGAAAACCCGCGCGATCCATCGTCAAGCTGGCGGGATGAAACGCCGAGATCCAGGAGAATGGCATCCACCTGGTCAACTCCCACATCGGAGAGCAACTGATCCATCTCAGCAAAATTTCCCCGGACCGGAAGGAAGCGATCCTCGAAGTGAGCGAGATGCTTCGAAGCGTGCTCAATCGCCGCCGCGTCCTGATCGCAACCGATCACGTGCGCTCCGTTCTCCAGGCACATCTGGCTATGACCACCTCCACCAAGCGTTCCGTCGAAAACCTGCTTCCCCTCCAAGGGCTCCAGAATCTCGAGAATCTTCTCCCCCATAATGGGCTCATGATAGAATTCCTTTCGGTCGCTCATTGGATTCCCTTCGTAAAGATTGCGATAGCCCGATCCCCCGAGACGAAACTCATCCGCAGCAGGATCGGCCGAGAGAACCAGGCCCGACTGCAGTCCCGGGGACCGCTTTCCCCCGGAAAAAGGCGATGCGGATTCTTCTACGAGTTCCAACCAAGGCTTGATGGGGATAATCATTGTCAAATTGGGGTGACTGAAAATGAAATGCGGCTACGATAGATATGTGTCCTACTGGACCCTCTATAATTTCTACAAATTCAGAAATCAGAGTGAGCCTACTATATTGTCTCGAAACTTTACAAGGCAAGCTTAAATATTAATATATCCGAAATAAATAAAGATTTTCGGGCTCTTCCTGAAATATCACGCCCGAAAGAAAGAATCTGAAAAAAATTGCCTCCGATTCCCGTCAATGTACGGCTCTCTCGCCAAGGTCGATGCACGAACCAAAAACTCCCTTCCGTGTTCCGGTTTTCCCGCTCTTTGGGAGCATTCCTATCCCACACGCTCCGTCGCCCAGTTCAGGATGGCAGCGGTAGCGAGAGATGAAGCTCTTTCTAACTTCGATAGAATTCGATCAGCGGCTTGGAGGCATCGTAGCCACGCTCTTCTATCATCGCACCAAAGGTGGGGCCGATCTGGTCGATCCTCGAGGACCAGTCCGTCAGCTTTACGCGCAAACAGGTTCCCGCGCCAGCTCACTCTTCTTGATTCTCCAAATGCTCGAGGTCTGAGATCCTGGAAGGAGCCTTCAGCAAGGATACAACCATTCCAATTGCGAGGATTCCACCAGTAATGACCTCATACCTGGCCAGCCTCCGGAACAGCCCGCCGAATGCAATCGATGCCAGAGCCCAAGCTCTGGCCCAATCCAGCTATCAGAAATAGGCACAGCGCAATAATCGTCATCAGGATTCGGGTTGCTCTCTTCCCGACTCTGCTCATGGGTCACATCATTTGATTCAAATTTCGGGGAAAATGGGATTACCAGCATGCGCTTGCCCCGCTTTGCGATCCGCAAACCTCAGTCAGCCCACTGAAACACTCGAATGTAGTCCACTTGCATGATCTGGGGAAAGGCATCGGGCGGCAGGAGGTCGGCACGTTGATCCGTCTTTTCGAAAAACCGCCCGTCCACTGCCACGTTGACGATCATGTGAAAAGGCTGATCAAAGGGCGCATGTGGATTACCCTTCGCAGCCTCGGAAAACCATTCGCTCTTCTTTCGCGTCATGCACTGCTTCCCATCGACACACCACTTTATCTCGTCCGCATTCCATTCCACGGAGTAAATATGAAACGCCTCAGCGGCATCCTTACCTGGGAACGTGTAGCTATGAGAAAGATAACTGTTTCGCGGCCAGACTCCTCCGAAATGAAGTGCCCCGGTCGTCTCATGGACAGCACTGCCTCGTGATTCGAGGATATCAATTTCCCCACCCGAAGCCCAGCTGCTATATTTCGACTCAGTCGGCAGCATCCAAACCGCAGGCCATATCCCCTGGCCCTCTGGCATTTTAGCTCGCACCTCGAAGCGTCCGTATTTCCATTCCCCCCGATTCTGCGTTCGGATTCGTGCAGAGGAGTAGGGCTGCGTCTTCCCATCAGGCGTGGTGTGTGCGTCACGATAGACAGCGAGGTTCAAGACGCCATCTTTCACGAAACAATACTTGGGATCGGTCCGGTAGGCTTGCCGCTCGTTGTTTCCTCCTCCGTAGTTGTTCTCTTCTTTTTCCCATTTGCGGTAGTCCAAATTGTCACCGTCGAATTCATCGGCCCACACCTTTACCCATTCCTGCCTCGGAGAAATCAAACGATACTCCCCCGTCGGATGGTATTCCTCGTACACCTCGCCCGTCCCCTCGATCGCAAAACCCACATCTCTCCAGCCAGCGCCATCCTTTACCTGAAGTTGGTAGTATTTTCCAGACTCGGTCTGGTAATGAACAGCAACCGCTGGCGATACGGTAAGCTCCGGTTCCCCATAACCAGCCGTTGTGAAAAGCATGCCGAGGGCGACGCAGGAGGTCAGGAAGAAATTGTCGGAGTTTCGCACTGGAGGTGACATTGGTTTCTTCTGGCAGGGCGTTTTTTGGGGAAGGAAGCAGCCTGAGTTGGAGAGTAGGGATTAAGAATTGGGAAGTCAATCAACTCGGGACGGTGTAGGGTGTTAGGATCGGCGCTTTTTTCGCTTTGGCGTATCTAAAGCGAAGTCGACATCGAACGACCACTGCTTGGTCTCACGATTAAGACGAAAAAAATAAAAGCGAATATCAGAGCAGCGAAGCTCGCTCCGGATAGAGACTAGACGGCGCAGTCACTCCTGTTATCTGATCGAGGTGTCCAATTTTTTAGGCAGAACGTCCGAGGTGTGGCAGCGGCTACTGAGAGCGCAACTCCGAAATGGGGTTAAGAGTTGAAGTTAAAAGGTTCATGGCGAATCAGAGCCGGTAGTCGCTTGTCCACCACCGCCTTGTTCGGCATATCTCGTTTATGCGCCTTCAAGTCCATTAGGTTGCTTGCCCTGGCGTTCACGCCACCAACCGCTCAATACCAAAATTACACCGGCCAACGCCAACAGAATACCAACTGTGGCGGGAACCAGCTTACCGCTTATTGCCTCCGCGAGAGCGGAAGCTGAATTAGTAACGATGTCACCCAAAAATCAGGCACGCACCCGCGGGAATTTCTGAATTTCGTTTCTTGGATTCAAGCGACTTGCGCCAGTCTGGTCAAGGGGTTTAGCTGCATCCCTCTCCAGGAAACCTCACTTGATATTTTTTACTCGAAAACCATAAAACCCCAAATCACTCCCACCCCGATCATTTGCTTCGTATTTCCTGACATTTCGGATTTCTGGATGGAATGATTGCTCCCCAATGAGGTCGCGGTTCACCCTGCAAACCATGCCGTCTCTGGGGTGCGAAAACCTAGTTTCCCACTCCGCCGCACCCGCTGCCACACCCAACCCGGTCAGGTCGATGGCTGAACAGGGTCAGCTCCCTCACTTAACCCAGCGGGCCCTTTTGCGAAGGAGGCTTGCCTCGGTGATAGTGCCGTGCTACCGATCCCGCGAACGAATGAACGAAATCGAGGATATCCAGCTCATCGGAAACGAAGTCGCGATCCGGTGGAAGGACGGGACGGAGAACTACTACCGCATGGACAAACTCCGCGCCCTCTCCCCCAGCGCCGAGACGCAGGGCGAGCGCGATCTCCTCGGGAACGAAATGATTGAGGTTAATCATGGGCGCGACTTTGACGACATCACGGTCACGAACTGGAATGCGATCGGCGGCTACGCGATCCAGTTTCACTTTTCCGACGGCCACAAAACTGGCATCTACGCCTTCGACTACCTCAAAGCTATCGCTCCCAAAGCGACCTGAGCCCCTACTTTTCACCGATTACTTTTACCCTTTTACGCCGCAAAGCGGCATTCCCCAAATGATTCCCAACGTCCTCGCACAACGCTACGCAACCGCCGCCATGTCGGCGATCTGGTCTCCAGAAGGAAAAGTCCGACTCGAGCGCGAACTCTGGCTCGCGGTAATGAAAGGCCAGCGCGACCTCGGCCTCGACATTCCCGAAGGTGCCATCGATGCCTACGAGAAGGTCATCGATACGATCAATCTCGAAGCGATCGATGCGCGCGAGCGTGTCACGCGTCATGATGTGAAAGCCCGGATCGAGGAATTCTGCGATCTCGCGGGTCACGAGCACATTCACAAGGGTATGACGAGTCGGGACCTCACCGAGAACGTTGAGCAACTGCAGGTATATCGCGCGCTCGAAGTGGTCCATTTCAAAACCGCAGCGGTTCTACATCGCCTTGCGATCAAAGCAGACGAATACCGTGATCTTGTGATCACAGCGCGGACTCACAACGTTGCTGCGCAGATCACCACTTTCGGCAAGCGGCTCGCCATGTTCGGCGCGGAAATGCTGATCGCCGGGCAGCAACTACAGGAACTGATCGCTGACTATCCGGTTCGAGGATTGAAAGGCGCAGTCGGCACGCAGCTCGACCAGCTTAGCCTGTTCGAGGGCGACGCCGAAAAGGTGATGCAGTTGGAAAACAAAGTCGCCGCTCATCTTGGCATCCACCGCATATTCACCAACGTCGGGCAGGTCTATCCGCGCAGTCTCGACCTCCAGGTGGTGTCGGTTCTCAACGGGATTGCATCGGGGCCTTCGAGCTTCGCGAAAACGATTCGCCTCATGGCTGGGCAAGAACTCGCCAGCGAAGGTTTCGCAAAAGGTCAGGTTGGTTCTTCGGCGATGCCTCACAAAATGAACAGCCGCAGCTGCGAGCGCATCAATGGTTTCAAAACGATTCTCGGAGGCCACCTCACGATGGCGTCGAGCCTGGCGGGTGATCAATGGAACGAGGGCGATGTCTCCTGCTCTGTGGTTCGCCGAGTGATGCTGCCCGATGCGTTTTTCGCGGTCGATGGATTGCTGGAAACAATGGTGACAATTCTCGATCAGATGGATGCCTACCCAGCTGTGATCGAGCGGGAGAATGATCACTACCTGCCATTTCTCCTTTCCACCACGATCATGATGACTGCCGTGAAACGCGGTGTCGGACGCGAAACGGCACACGAAGTGATCAAGGAACACGCTGTCGCAGCGGCTCAGGCCTACCGCACGGGAGAGTCTGATCGCAACGATCTCATCAAGCGACTCGCCGAGGACGGACGCTTAGAAATGACAGCGGACGAACTCACCGCCTGCCTCGAAGAAGGCAAGGCCAACGCCGGTGCGGTGCAGACGCAGATTGATCGCTTCATCAGTGAGGCGTCCACTTACGCCGACAACATCGACGGAGCGGGTGATTACTCGCCGGGTGCGATTCTGTAGCCTGCTACCTCGGCGGTCCCTAACTCGTCAACACGCGGAAAAGGCATGGCTCTTGAGGCTGTCGCCTTCCACAAAGGGGGGCAGTGATCCCCCGAAAATTAATCGCCGAACAAGCGTAAGATCAAGAAAGTGATTCGGCGCCTTGGAAAACGCTTCAAAATGATCATTCGAAGCACTTCTATCAAGGACGGCGCAGCACAGGACGTAAGCACGGCAAGCAATCGCTTTTTCCGGATCACCTATTTCCACGGAGGCGCAAACATAACCGCCGACGTGATCACCGGGTCCCACACGACCGGCGAGATGGTCCCTGGCAACCTGACCCACAATATTTTCACCAATGTGAAACCGAACAAGAAGAGACTAAAAAAAGTGACTCGGAAAAATGGCAAACGGCGAGTAAAATTCCGTCGCAAATCGATCACGCTCCTCTTCCGCTCCGTTTCAGTCAACGATCCGCGAGGCCGGGATTTCAGCAGGTTTCGGGTGCGAGCAAAGTAAGGCGACTGCTTGACACCCTTGTCGTCTGCCGGACCCTTACGAACGTATTCTACGAAAATATCGTTCACTCCGGCATTATGACTCCGCAACTCACTGAATTTTTCGACTTCCTCCGCTTCCCCAGCATCTCCACCGACAGCCGACATCGCGACGATGTTCGCGATTGTGCCAATTTTCTGATTCAGAAATTCACAGGGATGGGATTGCAGACGGAACTGCACGAGACGCCGGGAAATCCTGTTGTGGTTGCAAAAAACGCCCCCAAACTTGATCACCCTACTGTTCTCATCTACGGACACTACGATGTCCAGCCAGTCGATCCTGTTGATGAGTGGGACACCCCTCCGTTCGAGCCCACCCTGAAAGGCGACAAGATTTTCTGCCGTGGCGCAACCGACAACAAAGGCCAGCACTTCTCACACATGCTCGGCGTAGAAGAGACTCTAAAGGAGCACGGAGATCTTCCCGTCAATGTAATCTTTCTTCTCGAAGGAGAGGAGGAAATCGGCAGTCCCAACCTCGCCCCCTTTCTGGAGCAGCATCGCGAAGCACTGAAATGCGACATCTGCGCGGTGTCCGATACCGGAATGATTGGTCCTGGCATTCCCACGATGACCTACGGGCTACGTGGCATCGCTTGCCTCGAGTTTAAGATTCACGGACCCTCACTCGACCTCCATTCCGGAGTCTACGGCGGAGCAGTTCCCAATCCGGCAACGATTGCCGCTCGCCTAGTCGCTTCTTTGCACAACGACAGCGAGGTCATACAGATCCCTGGCTTCTACGATGACGTCGTTCCTCTGGAGCAATGGGAGCGGGACATGTGGGCCTCTCTTCCAGACGGTGATGCCGCCACCATAGACGAGACCGGAGTAGCCGGTCTACTCGGCGAAACTGGCTACACCGCGCTCGAACAGCGCTGGGGACGCCCCACCGCAGAAGCAAATGGGATCGGAGGAGGATACCAGGGCGAAGGTTCCAAAACTGTAATCGGTCGCGAGGCGATGTCGAAACTGAGCTTTCGCCTGGTTCCTGACCAGGACCCCGAGAAAATCCTCGAACACGCCCGTCAGTTTTTGACAGCGCAATGCCCTGATTCCTGCCGGATCGATGTCGAGCTTGGCCACTTTGGTCCAGCCTATGTCATGGATCCGCATTCGAAATACGGAAATGCAGCCCAGCGCGCGCTCGAGACGGCCTTTTCTGGCGAGCCCCGCCTCATTCGCGAAGGCGGCAGCATTCCGATCATTCAATCGATTAAAGACATTCTCGGAGTCGACACCCTGCTGCTTGGCCTCGCCCTGCCAGATTGCCAAATCCATGCTCCGAATGAAAGCTTCACGGTGACAAATTTCGAAGCCGGCATTCGACTAAACCGTGCCTTGCTTGAAGAACTCGCACGATAATTGAAACGACTTTCCTTCAACGGGAGCCGTTGATTTCTGTCAAAATATACCGACAGTTTCATCCCCGCTATGTCCGTTCAATACCGAGACTACTACGAAATCCTTGGCGTCTCCCGCGATGCATCGCAGGAGGAAATCAAGAAGGCGTTCAAAAAGCTCGCTCGGAAGAATCACCCCGACGTCGCCAAGGATCAGGAAAACGCGGAGGCACGTTTCAAGGAAATCAACGAAGCATACGAAGTTCTCGGCGATCCCGAAAAGCGGAAGAAATACGATCTACTCGGCGAGAACTGGGATCAGGCGGGAGGCTTTCCCGGTGGTGGCGGTGGTGGCGGCCAGTACGAATATCACTTTGGCGGCAGCACGGGTTTCAGCGACTTTTTCGAGAGTATGTTCGGTGGCGGCGGCGGAATGGGAAGCGACCCTTTCGGTGGCGCATTTGGCGGTGGCCGCCAGCAGCGCTCCAATCGACCCATGGCCGGGCGGGACATCGAGGCCGACCTGCTCGTTCGCATCGAGGAAATCATGACCGGAGCGACTCGTGAGTTGCGACTGAGTTCTCAGGGCGACAGCGGCGAAAAAACCATTCGGGTGAAAATTCCCAAAGGCGTTGGCGAAGGCCAGAAAATCCGCTGCGCCGGACTCGGCAATCCTGGTCGAAACGGAGGCCCGAAAGGAGATCTCTACCTCCGCGTTCGCATCGAGCGACACCCGCTCTATCGCCCCGTCGGGAAAAATCTCGAAAGCGACCTCTTGCTCGCACCCTGGGAAATTGCACTGGGAGCCGCAGTGACGACTCCAACCCCTCACGGAGATGTGAAGATCAATATCAAGCCAGGAACGACACCAGGAACCAAGATGAGGCTCAAAGAAAAAGGGCTTCCCAAGGGTGCCGAAGGCTTTGGTGATCTCTACCTGATCGTAACGGCCGAATTTCCCGAGGAGATTTCCGATGACGAGAAGGAACATTGGGAAAAGCTTGCCGAGAGCAGCAGCTTCAAGCCTCGCGGGGATTGATCTGTTTCCCCTTTCGACGTTTCAACCCTCGCCGCTCTCCCCACATTGCGAAGGATGAGGAAGGGAAAGACAGGCTGCATTGCGGCAGTGTTGGTAGCATACCTGGCATTCACTGCATTACTCATAGTCGTAAAAATAACCGACACCAAGAATTACTCGACATCCCCTACCGCGTCACGCAATACTCCCGGATTCAAAGATGGAAGCGTCGGTCTGCTGGAAGACTCCTCCCGGGAAATTGACTATGTCAGGCCCGCTTCTATGCTAATGGGGATGCCCCAGCGGCTCGAGTTCAAAGAAGAGGAAGTCACCTTCATCTGGCCAGGGGGAAAGTCCTCTTCGATATGCGTATTCCACGACTGACGATGGATCCGGAAATGGATGACGCCGAGGACAATCTCATCGCCCTTCTTTGCGTCGCAACCCAGGTCGAATGGGAGCACAGCAACCGGTGGGATGATTAGGAACCCAAAGAATTCCCGGACGACTACACTTTTCGCAATACCACCCCCCGAGGAGTTGCTGGAGTGGCATCGGAAAAATACGAGAGGCTCCATCGTGAAATACGACGAAGAGGAGTTCCTACTTTACATCAACCAGGAGACCGAATCCTGGTGGACCAAAATGAGAAACCGCTTCCCGATCCTCCGCGGGATCTTCTAATCAGCCCTCCGCTGCCGCTTCTCCGGCAATCCGCCCGGTCGTCCAAGCGGCCTGGAAATTGAAGCCGCCAGTCACTCCGTCGACATCGATCACTTCGCCAGCAAAATAAAGCCCCGGTGCGAGACGGCTCTCCATCGTGCGAAAGTCCACCTCATCTCGGCTCACACCACCAGCTGTCACAAACTCGTCTTTGTACATGCTCTTACCGTTCACCTGAAATTCGGAAGCGGTCAGCTGCTGAACAAGCTCGTGACGTTCTTTTTTCGACAAATTCGACCAGCACTTTTCTTCATCAATTCCCGCTGCAGCGACAAAACGCTGCCAAAGCCGCAACGGAATATTCGTTCCCACAGCGCCTGATCGCACAAACTTCTTCGGAGAAGCTTCGCGAGTTGCTCCCAGCAATCCGTCGACCTCCTCCTCGCTCATCCCGCCGAGCCAATGAATCTTTACGGCAAAGCGATACTC
>Ga0181573_10002500_pt1 | contig 17021 bp, 19 predicted proteins | sample 101ome_25_FD_148643 | JGI IMG/M metagenome (GOLD analysis project Ga0181573, IMG submission 148643) | Coastal salt marsh microbial communities from the Groves Creek Marsh, Skidaway Island, Georgia - 101409BT metaG (spades assembly) | ecosystem: Environmental > Aquatic > Marine > Intertidal zone... | reverse complement strand
GTTATAAAGGAATTCAGGCTTCCAATCGCAAGGCTTATCTATGCTCGCACGTTTTTGGCGAATCGCTGGTAGTTCGAGTCAACGAGTGCAACATAAAAACAAAACCAAGACGATGAAATTGGAAGGGTCGATCGATTTCTATCAAAACAGTAACTTCGTACTAATTCTGATTCTGAAGCGCAACACCGGTCACATCAGCGGGAAGGTGCCGTAATAAGATCTCGAAGATCGATTGAAATGTGCGACCAATGGTCCGGTCCTTCAGTACGTTTCAGGTCTCTGAAGTATCTTCGTACGAAGAAACCTTAGTGACGAGATGCCTTCGAATAAACTATTAAAACGAGCCGGAAAGGCGTAAAGAAAAGATGTTTGCTTGTGGCGCGAAACGCGAAACCAACAAACGTGAAAAGCATCGACCACGATAGTTCTCAATGAATGCCAAGCAGAATCCAACAACACATGCGCAGAAAACAAACCTTTGGAAGAGTGGAGGTGAACCGATCGATTACGTGACGTCGTGCTTGATGGCAGTATGAAAAACTTTCATTGAGAATCGCAAGGAACGAACATCATCAGCGCCGATCAGAACAATCGCGAATTGAAAAAGGTGCACGTAGAATGTTGCTCTATATCATATTGAAGTAACGCGAGTGAACGTCAACTTGTTAACAAAAAATGGCAGGTAGCATTGGAATCGTCCAACGGAAAAGGTTGTTCCGTTTTTATTCTCGAAAATGCTTCACGTTGACATTGTAAATGCGACATCGCTCATTTTCCGCCCACGCGAACACCAATAAAGCTAGCGCTATTTTACCAATGAAATCGGGTTTGGCGCTAAGCATGATGGTCATGAAAAACTTAAGGGTCAAATAAACATGTGAGCAATGTCCAAAAGAGCATGTCTATACAAGGAATTAGTTATTCGCGAATCACTCGCGGATATGTTGACGCGAACCAAGCTTTGGAGATAGCTTGATACACATGCGCTATTTTATTTCAATGTCGTAAGCGTTGTCAATGAAATGCCAAAAATGACTTCCGTTGAAATCCTTGAAGAGGAGGCAACACTCACGTTTGTCGTTATATTTGTTATTGCACTGCAGGTTATAATCCTCGGTTACCTTCTTGGATATCGTTTAATCGCTTTACGCGAAGATGAACCTTTCATTCGGCGCACACGACTATACCATTCATATAAGCAACGCGATCCACGCGCATGAGTTTATCAATCTCTTGTTCATATCTGCTATTTGGATGCCCAATGAATGTTTTGCAATCTTGAATTTAGGCTTTTACGCGCACGTTTCTCGTTTTCCTTCATCGTTCGATCATTTCACGTACTGCGCCACCAGTGCGAGCTAAACCTCACTTCCGCTTCGACTTACAATCTTGATTTGCATCAAATACCTTGCCGTTTGTACACAGGAAATCTTGCCTTCCATTTCAATTCTACTTTACTTCTGTACGAAGGTAATTCATGCGTTCGCTCGCCGTCGGCGCATCCGTTTTTCGGTTTCACATCTGATTCAGTTGTATCCGCTCCTCTCTGACTTCCGTCTGATGAGGTGCTCCATCACAAATCGGCCAGCAAAGTCTCAGAACGACTGCACTATTTCATTTCGATCGTTTATGTGAAGTGCTGAACAACATATTCTTCGCCGTCGTCATTGATCATTTTGTTCCTCGTCTCGACCATTTTCTCCCGATCCTTCGCAATTGTTTTGCTTATCTCAGCAACTTCCCGACAGTCCGATGAGGAAATTTCTGCATGTTTCAGCCATCCCTCGTATCTAATTTTGCCCGGATGCTCTCTCTTCGCGGCTGAGTATGCCGTTCTTGCATTTTGGCCATATTTCCGTCACTCGTGGAGACTGAAATCGCTGGCTTACCTCGCGTACCATTTCTTTGAAAAATTCGATTTTCTTTTTTATTCGTCCCGACCCAGATTTTTCCTCTCTGCGATCCTGGCAGTTCGACAGTTAGTGTTACACACAACCGGGGGGCAATGTCCGGCTACGACCGGACGCCGGGCCCGACCTCACCGAGGCCGTCGAGTCGGCGGAGAGAGTCTCGCCGAGGATATGATTCGCGGGCATCGGACGTGGCTCCGACCCCGAGGCGCGATAACGCCTCGGTGCGCTCCCAGCGAGGTTCGATGCGCTCGCAGGGGAGGTCCGAGGCCGACAGGATGCCGCAGACGCCGACGACAGTGGACCGGGCGTACGGTCGCACGGATGCAAGGTCGGGGAGGAGTGGGGGCTCGGCCAAGTCGGGCAAGTCCGCAGCTTTCAGAAGGGACAGCTCACTCGCCGGGTTTATCAAGAGATTGAGGGACGTCGAGATCCTATCCGACGTCGCTCTCGGGAAGATTAGGGCGAGCGGACACAAGATGCCGGGCGATTTGGAGGCGTTCCAAAAGCGGAAGGACGAGGTTCTGCGCTGCGTGGACGAGATGAAAGGTCAGCTTCGCTGCTACAAGTGTGCTCGCACGCGATCGTGTCTTACCCGTGTATCCCCTCTCTCTCGTGATTCGCAGGTTTGCCGGGAGCAGAGCAGATCCTGAGTGGGAAAGTTTCAGACGAGATGTTCAGGGAGTTGAGGTACACGAGCAGGTACATCGACGAGTTCAATAAGGTGCCGTTGATGCCGATGAACACCCTCTTGGGAAGTTCAATTTCGAGTTGGCTGGTTTCAGACGAAACCCTGGACAATAACCCGGCAGTGATGAATCTCAGACAACTCAGGGAGACGTGCGAGAGCCTGCAGACAATTGAGGAAATCCTCACGGTGCGACCCAACTGTCTCCGTACACCCGCTCTCTCCACCGCGACTGACAACCATCATCATCCATGATGCACAGAGTCAATTATCCGTACTGAACTGGGACGTGGGCGAAGCAATGACGCCGCCGCCGCCGGAAATCATAGTGAACCCAAAGGATGTGGAGGTTGGATTGAGCCTTGAGCACAGCAGCAGCCCGCCCGAGGATAGCACGTGCTGCTTCTGCTGCTCATCCGCACCGATAGAGGCGCCGGCGCCGGCGCCGCGGAAGAATAACAGCTCGACGAGGGGGCGTGATTCTCCCGCTAGTGGGAGAAGTAGTGGGAGGAGATGAACATGACGTGAACGTAGTAGCTTAGGTTATCATAGAAGCATCGCGAAATAGTCTAAAAGCAGCTACCCTGCTGGCGCACTTGACGACAGGCAGACGCTCTCCAACGCTTCAAGGACGGTACCAGGTGGATATCTTTTCCCGCGAGATTCAGAAGACACGTCACTCCTCACTTGCCTTCGATTGTGTGTACCCGTATCGGCACACCAGCTACCTGTTTCGCGCGATAATGAAGTGTTCTAGGTGTACAATACCATGCGTATACCTCCTCACTATCGTCCTGATGACGAGGGGCGCCCAGTCGGACTCGCAAGCGGACGCGTTTTACCCTTTCGCGAAATGTTCCAGTTGGGAGAACCCATACAGCACCTACAGCGGATATGTCAAATCCTTCAATGCTGAGCTCCTCATGGACGCGAAAATCGACTCTGAGTTTGGCGACCATTACAATTATGTCGCAGAAGGCACTGGTAGGACAGTGAGGTGGACCGAAGGGCGGTCCAAGCTTTCTTTCTCCTTCAGATTTGGTTTGAGCACTGCCCAGACCATTAATACTGACCAGTCTTGGAAGGCCCACATTCACGCCAGCAGATGCGATGTTTCCTCAGGCGGTGCTCATTACTTGCAAAACCAGAATGGCCTAGACGGAGGTGAAAACATTTTCGAGGTCGTCTTCGATGCGAAGCGATCCGGTGACGAAATAATGGGTACAGGAAACGTCACACGCGAGTTCCTCGCAGACTACGACAGGGCAGCGTCAGTCGTCGTGCACATTGCCGACGGTACGCGAATCCTCTGCTGCAACTTGGCACCTGCCCTACCGAAGCTTCCCGATACGTGGAGTGCCACCATCGAGGCCAACATCAACAACTTCGACGCCGGCTCCAATCTGAGCTACACCATGCTTCGGAAGGAATGGTATCATGCGGAGACCAACAACTTGCGTATCGATGAGCACAGCGCGTATTCCCGTCAGACTCGCATGATGAACACGGTTGAAGAACGGTTGATCACCATGCACAGGAACGACACCTTCCCGGATGGCTTATGCAGCGACCACCCGTTGCAATCCAGAATGTCACGATTCCTGACCCGTGGTGGGACGGACCACAAAATTAAATCAACCGCGGAGATGTTCTCCTTCGAAGGAGATGCCCCAGATGAATACCACGGAATCACAGCATCTCACGAGTATGTCCGAGGCGTGCCATGCGAGAAGTGGACACGTAATGTAACGATGGGCACCAAGAAGTACTTGTACGAGTTTTACTTCCCAGTGTCAAGTTGGATGATACGGCGCGAGTCTTACCACCGCATGCTTTGGCGCGTGGTTGTCAAGAGTGACGAGGGCTTCAGAGGCCAACCTGTGTTACATTTTTATGATTTTATCGATATGGTACCTTTCATTGAGGACATGGAGGTTTTCAACCCGTGCAACGTGTACAACACTGGGAAGCCTCTTGCGGGCAACTGTTCTTGTGGTCGCGTCGATGCACCTGCGCCTCCACCGGCTTCTTGGGGTGGTGGCGGCTCGGGGGAAGAGGGCATGAACGCTGGTGAGGTTGCGGGGCTGTCGATCTTCTTCCTCATTTTCGGATCATCTGTTTCGTTCATCGGCACGTATGTGTATTTCACTCAGTTTGCCAACAGAGTTCCACTCTTTCCTGAGATGGAGATGAGTCATGCGTGACTGATGATATCTTCCTTTCAACTTTCTTTAGTCGCGCGCGATTGTGATATAGCTAGCTAGAGAACAAAATCTAAGAGCCACGTGAACAACGCGCCCGGCTTCCAAATGAGCTCGACGAAGGCGAACGCGTTCCACAGGCTGTGCAGGATGATCGGCGCGAGAATGTTCCTCGAGCGGATGTACACCACGCACATGAGCATCCCGAGAAAGGTGAGGGGGATGAGACGCTCCATGCTGAAATGCGCCAGCGCGAATATCAACGAGCTCAGCAGAACCGCGACGTCGACCCGGAAATACCTGGTGATGGACGGCAGCAGGAATCCTCTGAAGATCATCTCCTCCCAGATGGGCGCAACCAGAGATACCACCGCGACGTAGAACAGGATGGAAACCAGATCGTTTGACATCAGCGACTGCTCCCAAGGCGACACCGGCAGCGTGTTGCTCGGGATCGGCATCATGTTGCTGTTCAAGTTGTTCAGCGTGCTCACGATCGGGAATAGCGCGCATCCCAACAGAATCTCCTTAATCCATCCGCCCCGGAGGGACGCCGGGAACCAACGCTCCGGTAGAGGGAAGTACGGCCGAAGACACTGAAACAGCACGAACAGACCGACGAACATCTCCACGACGTCAGCGCTGAGGCTGTACAGCGCGAGCCCCCGCGCGGATAACTCCTGACAGTTGAAACCTAGCCATCGCACAGCGGATGGCAACCCAACGTGCCCGACCAGCAGGAACGACGCAAACCAAAGGATCATCACCTGCGCCACCACGACCCCGTTCCAGGGCACCTGGCAAAAACCTCCATCCGGCACCTTCAGCCACTTATCTGCCCAGCACGGATGCCACCGCGACGGGCTCGTCTCCATCGCGCCATCAACTTTCTCCTCAGCCTGTCCTTCCTGCGAGCCTCCCTCGGCGTCTCCGTCGGAAAGCGGCGCGACCGCTCCTCCGTTACCACTCGCGAACGTGCCTTGGGTGCGGGAGATGGCGCGTCCAGCCTCGCCGCCCATCGCGAGCCTCGGATGGCGGACGCGCCTTGTCCTCACACCGAAGGACACCCCAACCGCAGCTCTGTGCTGCGTCTCTGAGTAAGACGAAGGAGCCGAACCTCGCTTTGTCCGTGCACGCATCTTCGCCCCAACCGCTTGGCAGCCTCCCAGCGACGCCAAGCTGAGGGACCGCATGTTGCCGACCTTCGCCGCCGCGGGGCTCGTACTGCGCTACAAATGTGCGTTCCGAGGCACCGGAGCTCGCCCGATCTTCCCGAGCTCGCCCGATCCTCGTGCTCGGAGTGCTCCTCCCCTCCGAAGTGGCTGGTAATAATCTTGTGGCTCCGGAGACGCCCAACAGATTCGGTTGGTGGTGTGGTTTTTTTCAACCTTCACCTGGTTGTTTCAGCGGCGAACCGAAGAAACGGAAGATCCTGAAGCGCAAGCTTGGTGGGCTGGCCCGGGCAGGTGACCGCGTTAATCTGTCCTGATTGCCGCGTCAGCCTCTTCAGCACCTCGTCACGCGTTCAGTGCACCTCGTCTGTTGTACTATCGATCAAAACAGGGGAACAGAAATTTTTCGTTTTTTTACAAGTACATGAAAGGTCTCATGGTCCATCGAGACCACTAGAACGCCGCCACTCACCGGTACAAGGACTCGGACGCCAGGTTCTTTTGAATCTCTAATTCCCACTTGTCTCCGTTGGCCAACAACTTCTCCTTGTCGTACAGCAGCTCCTCGTGCGTGTACGTCGCGTACTCAAAGTTGGGACCCTCGACGATAGCGTCCACGGGGCACGCCTCCTGGCAGAAACCGCAGTAGATGCACTTGGTCATGTCGATGTCGTACCTCGTGGTGCGCCTACTACCGTCCTCGCGCTCCTCCGCCTCGATGGTGATGGCCTGCGCGGGGCAGATGGCCTCGCAAAGCTTGCACGCAATGCAGCGCTCCTCGCCTGTGGGGTAGCGACGCAGGGCGTGCTCACCGCGGAAACGCGGGCTCAGCGGGCCCTTCTCGAATGGATAGTTGATCTGCGAGATCGGAGGTGGAGAGATGCGGGACGAGTGAAGTTAGCGAACCGAGTGGTGGCGAACTTTGGTAACGGACCTACAGCCAAGGCAGGTCCCAGCCAGGGTCAGTAGGCAGGGATCAGGGCCGCACTCACCGTAACCTTGGGCTCCCAGAAGTACTTCATCGCCAGCGACATGCCGCGGAACATCTCCGTCAGGAACAGGGTCTGCGCAGAAGCGTCGAGGACTGCGATCGAGGGAAGCGGGATTCCAGTCGTTAGGGCCGACGTCGACGGGAAAGGGGCTAAAACGTCATCGACGGAAAGGGGCGAAATATTTGCTTACCCCCGTTCAGGTCCGTGGGCATCGGCGTCGACGAGCCCGCCTTGACTGTGTCGCCAACTTGGGTGGTGCCTGTGAAATGATGCGTGAGAAGCGTTAGTAATGTCGATCGCGGGTGATCCGCGACGTGCGCGCGCGGCGGGGGGGCTCAACGTACCCATCTTCTTGGGCAAATTAGACCCGTGGTTCGACTCCGATGCCTTGCCGCGGTTGAAGGCCTGCAGGCTGCCCCAGTTCGCGGCAGCCCTCAAGTTGAGCCCGGCGCTGAGCTTTTTGGTCGCCTGGCGCAGCATAGTCGCTTACCGTGGGTCCCGACCAGCGACTCGAGAGGTCAAACCCAGCGATCTGCCTGGGTCCGCGCGGCGACGTGTGACGGGCGCGCGGAAACCCTACAATATTTTATCCCAACGGGCTGGGCTGGCTGGCCCGCGGGACGATTTTTCCATTTTTTCCATTTTTGTTCTGCCAGCTGGGATCGCTGGTGGGAGCTCACCGGCCAGGGCCTCAACAGAGACGTTTTATTTCCACCCGCCGGGCGACACAGGGCAAGTCGCCTCGAAGGATGCAGTCCGATCGTCATGGGGACCCTTCCGCTGTCGGAATCGGTGTCCCCGTGCACTTGAGGGAGCACCTGCATGCGCCGGACAGGGAGATATTCGAGGTCAAGGCGAAGCTTCAGGCCCTGACGAAGAGGCTCCATCAGGCGGAACAGGACAGGGACGAGGCCCTTAAGGTTGCAGTTGCTGCCGATGCTAGGAGGAAGGCGGCCGACGAGCACGCGTCACAGAAGCTCGAGAAGGTTCGGACACGCGCTGAGGCGGCGGAGCGCGCGGCTGAGTCCAGCGAGTTACTGGCAGACGCGACCAGCGCTGCTCTCCAGGAAATGGAGATTCGAGCCCAGACCGCAGAGGCTGAGCTTCACCGACAGACGGAGAGAGTGGTGCGACTGGAGGAGGCGTTGGAAAAACAGAGGGCGAAAGGTATGACCCTCGAGGACGATGTCGATATTCTCAGGCGTCGTGTGAGCAATCTGGAGCGAGGAATATCGTCGTTCTCAAAGGCATCGCAGACCGCGACAGAGGACTTTGTCGACTCGGGTCCGCGAGAGGAAGATCACAGCTTCGGAGTCAATGCGGCGGAGCTGCTCCGCGAGCTTGAAGACGTGGGAACTGATGCGCACATAGATGCCACCGGGGCAGTACGTCGTGCCACCGCGAGGGATCCCCGCGAGCCAGAGGGGCTGGGTGCCGAAATCATGCCACCGCGGTTGGAGGCGCCGGTTACAGTTCCCGAAGACGACTGGGGACCGGATGCGTCAGACGACGAGGAGGCGGAGCAGCGGAGAGTCGAGGAGTGGGACCAACCCGAGGCGAGTGAAGGGAGCGCACTGGTTGCCGTCGCGAGTGGAGAAGATGCTGTAAACTTGGAGCAGGAAAGAGAGGAACGCGACACCCAAGAATTCGAAGGACTCGAAGGACACATCATAGAGAGCGCAGGAGTGGGTGAAATGGAAGACGATGGATGGGCCGGCGACGACCCGTCGTGGGTTGCGGACAAAGAACTGTAGAAGGATATAGTCTAACACTTAGCTTTCTTGAAGACGTCGCGATGCCGTTTGGATTTGATTTTGTGTGTGTGTGGCTTTTGTGTCGTTCACGCTGCGAGTGCGGCAGCATGGGCGGCTGCTCCTGGAACAACAATGACAGGACATGGCGCGAATGCGAGGCAGTAGGAGCTCACGCTCCCAAGCAACGCACGCTTGAGTGTTCCCTTGATGCCGCGTGTTCCCAGAACGAGAAGGTCGAGGGCGCCGCCCATGGCTTCAACGTAGTCGACAATAAGGTCACGAACATCGCCGCGAAGGTCAAGAAGCACAGAGTCGACAGTTCCGGTCTCGTCTGATTTCTTCTGGAACTCGGAGATTGTCGATATGCACGTCTGTACGTTCGCGGTGGCAATGAGGGTCTGTTCCGGCGTTTCTTGAGCGGCGGAGTGGAGAAGGTGAACCTGGTCAGACGTCGTGAGCGCATACTTTGTCGCCCACGCGCAGAGCTCGACTCCGGTTTCTGAACCGTCGAGGGCGATGGCGATCTTACGCTGCTTGCCGATCGCGGTCATGCCGAGGTAGGCTTGACCGATGGTATCCGAGGTGAGGTCGGGAATGTCGCGGTACTTCCGGGACCGAACGACGAGCACGGGCAGCTTCGAGTGCTGAGTGACGTTGTTGCTCACAGACCCGAGCAGGGTCTTGCGCCAGCCCTGCCTCCCACGGCTTCCCATGACAAGAATGGCGTCCTTGGGGCACTCGAGCTCAGCGAACTTTGCGAGCGCATCTCCTGCGTCGTGTGTCGTCTCTATGACGATCAGCTTGCGCTCCATGCGGCTGACGGTGTGCGCTATTTCTCCAGGGAGCCAGTCCTTGGCAAGTGACAAGTCGCTCAAAGTCTTCACCGTGTCCATGGGGATCCATCCAGAGCTCTTCGCTCTGCAGCGGACTAACACGAGTTCATCTGAAGGTAAGAGGAAGTTGTCCCTGCACCATCGCCACGACAGCTTCGTCTCGATGGAGTCCTTGTCTCCGACTGTGTAAGATATAGGGTAGAACAGGCTAAGACCTTCGTAGCGGTCCCGAGGAAGGAGCAAGGAAAGGTGTGGACATACCTGCAAACAGAACTGTTCTGGGCTCGGAAAACGTCATGTCTTCGATGGAGTGAGGTGGCGATCGCGAGCGTGGCGAGGAGGGCATCCGACGGTGCAACACGGCGCTCTCCACAGTGGCTCTCTCGTTAGCCACGACGCCGTTGCCAAGAAAAAAAAACATTTCATTGGAAGGGGCGAGGGACGAAAGAAACACGACGAAGTTTTTTGACCTGCTCTCCTCGACTGACAAAAGACCAGCCTTGGTCGGGTACTAAAGACTACTCACGCGACATCAGCGACGCCCACCGCGGCCGCCGCGGCCACCCTGACCGGCACCCCTGCCGCCGCGTCCACCCTGACCCGCCGCACCGCGACCTCCCGGCGCCCCGCGGCCACCGCGACCTCCTTGATCCTGGGTTCTGCGAGCACCGCCGGCGGCGCCGAAGGTCTCCATGTCGTGCCTGCGCATCTGGGCGAAGCGAGCGCGACCGCCCTGCTGCTGCATCTCCTGCTGCTTCTCGAGCGCCTCGCAGCTCATGGTGTCGAAGAAATCGTCCTTGACGTACGTTGCACCCGCGGAGACGTCGGGCAACGCCTTCTTCATCTCCGCCTTGTTGAAGAGCTCCTCCTTGTTAAACTTGCTGAACGCGGCGTTGAAGTCGAAGTCCTCCTGGGGAACAGCCATGCGCGTGGGGAGGAATCCATCGCCCCTGACGGGTGCGGGCCCGGCGCGGGGCGCGGGAACCCTCGCGCCGCCGCCGCGACCACCCGCTGTTCCGGCGCGGGGCGCGGGGGGAGCGCGACCGCCGACGGTGGACGAGGGCACCCTCGCAACCTGACCCTTGGGCTGGACGCCGCCGCCGCCGCCGCCGATGGCAGCCGCGAAACTGGTGGGCTTGGGTTTGGGCGCCGCGGGAGCGGGAGCGGGAGCGGGAGCCTGTCGGCGCTGCTGCTGCTGCTGCTGCTGCTGCTGCTTCTGCTGCATCACGGGAGCCGGCTGGGCGACGGGCGCGCGGTTCCATGGGTTGGAAGGGGGCGCGGCCGGCGCGGGAGCGGGCGCAGGCTGCTGGTACTGCTGGCGAGGAGGCTGCTGGTACTGCAGCTGCTGGTAGTTCTGCGGGGGAGGCGCCTGCGATGAGAGGGGAGAGAGGGAGGGTCAGCCTGAGTGACAGGGGGAAAATTTAAGCACGTGCGCCTGCTAGGTTTCTTCGGGATCGGGGCGGGCGGCGGGAACCCGATCGGCGGTGCTTCGACGACGGGTGAGCCACGTGCGCCCGTTAGTTTGCGTTTGGTGGTTCATTTGTTTTATGACGGTTCGCTCACCTGGTGCTGGGGCGCGGGCGCAGGTGCGGGCGCCTGCTGCTGAGGAGGGCGCTGCTGCGGGGCACCGGACTGAGGAAGAGGAGGGACGATCGGAGTCAGCACAGTCGGTGCGAGATTGGGAAGCGATCGCGAGGGTGGCGTGCTCCGGGTTGGGAACGGGCGGTGACAACGACTCGGGATGGACTATATGACGCCCGGGACGGCGGTGGAACGCACCTGGTCGATCTGGATGTCCTGGATGTCTGTGCCCTTGAACACGATGTAATCGTAGATCTCCGCGCTGGGCGGGATCTGCGGGCCAACCTTCTTGCGACCCTCGGTGCCGTAGGACTTGACGTTCTGGACCGTCAAAGAGGAATCAACATTGTTAATGTCGTGAAGGATGCCCTCGTACCTGATCTCGCTCTTGGAGATCAGGCTGATCTTGCACCCGATGTACTGCTGCGCCTGGGCCATGTTCGCGGCTTGGCGCGTGGGGATTATGTTTGGCGGCCAAAAGGGGGCCCGCAACAGAAAACTCCTCAAGTTTTTCGAACCCACTTCTGACAGGTCGCCAGTGTTGAGGGGCGATGGAACGAACGCGCGATGAGGTCAGGATACCGTCACCCGCGACCGCTGAGCTCGTCGCCCATACGCTCAAGGAAGTGATAAAGTTCCTCCTCTACGTCAGGCAGCAGCTCCCATGCTCCTACGACGACCTGAGGAGCGGGTTGGAGGAGTCGATGGGCCCCGAGGCGTTGGGGGTGGGGGAGGGTGAGCGGAGGGCGGATTTCTTGCCTGGCTTGAAACGAAAGCGCGCTACATCCGGTGAGAGACGATGCTTGAAACTCTTCAAGGCGCTCGAAGCTATGCTGAGCCGAGTCACGCCGCAAATGCTGCAAGACACGCGCGCCACGGAGCTTGCACTACTCCTTGGGTCCACGCCATTGAGACCCAAGGAGATGTACACCTTCGTGCTGAGCGACGCGTCGAGCTCTTACGCGCCGCACGAGCCCGCGCCCGGTACCGAAAGGATGATGGACAACGCAGCGCGGCGGGTGATTAGAGAGTGTCTTCCGGCCGTAGCGGGCTGTCCACCCGCAGCGGCACCGATGAAAGTATTTGTGCTGGTCAAGGTGCCAACACCAGAGACGGGTGGTGGCGAAGCCGAAGGTTTTCTGCCCAAGAGAGGGTTCGCACCGCTTCTCAGACAGACCAAGATCGCGGCAGATTTCGTGATGAAGGTGAAACGAGCAGAGGATGATGTAGTTCAAGGGGGAGGCGTTGTCCAGGGTCTACCCGGGATGTGGTACCAGTGCATGTCGTCTGTCAAGGGGGTTAAGGGCCCGGGGTCGTGAACGCAATGCCATAATATTAATGAATACGAATCTAGCTTCTAGAGTGCGCGAGTATTAGCTTCATCTGTCCATCTCAGTCCGACTTGCTCACCTTCTTGCGCATGGTTCGGGCGAAGGGCCCCATGTTTGGGTCCGCGATGTAGTCCACGATGACCTTGGTCCAGGAGGTGTGGTACTTGAGGTTGTTGTAATACTCCGGAGCGATCTCGCGCACCTTGGGCAACTTGCTCCCGGCAACCTTGGGAAAGTCGTGGTGCTCGTTGTGGTATCCGACGTTGTACACGAACACGTTGAGGGGGCCGTAGTAAGAGTACGTCTCCTGTCCAGGGTGGAACACGTAGTGCTCGGAGATGAAGTGACCGGCGATGGGGTGAAGACCGCCGCCGAGGAACACCGAGGCGAGCAGGTAGACGAATGCCCGGGGACCCGCGAAATGAATAAAAGCCATGTCGAACGCAGCCTGCGTGACCAGGTTAAGGAAATCCCACTTTCCCATCGGCTTCGGGCGCACAAAGAGCGGCCTGATGGCATAGAAGAAGAGCTGGCCTATCACCCACACAATCTTGAGCAGGGAGCCGCCCAGAGAAAAGAGCCTCGCCTCACCGACGGTGGGAATGTCTGTGTCGATGGCATCGTGTCCCTGAAACATGTGGTGCTCCAGGTGGTACTTCTTGAACGCCACGGAGAAGGGGATGCCGATGGGTAGGTTCGCCACAAGGCCCAACGCACGGTTTGCGGCGGCGCTCTTAAACGCAAGGTTGTGGCTCAGCTCGTGGTTCGCCAGGAACAGGTTAGCGGTTGCGAAGCCCCCGAAGACGTACGCGGTGAGCAGCAGCACGGGCCACGACGCGTTGTTCCCCATCCACCAGGCCACCGCGAGCTGGAGGCTCACGACGGCGAAGATCTGCGGGCAGGTGGTCCAGTCCGGGCCGTACAGGTCCTTGATCTGCGGGTACTTCTCGAGGATCTCCCTCCTTCGCTTCGCGTGGGGCTCCTGCGGGGTTGCGGCGAGGGCGCGGGAGATGATTCAACGTCAGCGGACGTACGTCGACGGAAAGGGGCGTCAACGGCTCGGCGCGACGGATTCGGACGGCCGAGAGGTGGAAACAGCGACGTGGCCGCCCACGGCGGCCGGTAGCGATGCGGTCGGGCGGACGACGCGACGAGGACGCGCGCGCCGAGATGCGGGACGGACGACGTGACGCACATCATCCTTGCTCCAGTAGAAGTCGCCAGACTTCTTCGTCTCGAGTTCGCCGCTCGACATGGTGGATCGCTCCTTTCCGTCCACGCGCGTCCTACTACGTCACTCGGAAACTTGTTGGGCGTCGGCAAACGGCCGCGCGGCGTTCTGACTCGCGAGGCTTACGCGCTCGACGAGGTGGATGCGATGCGACTAACGGAAGCGAATAGCTCCGAAGCCTTACAGATGCGGGTGAGCGGGGGCGAGCCTCGCGTCACGCGTTCTGGCCGCCGATGGTGACCCGGTGTTTCGAGGTCCTCCAAACGGCAACGGCCCTCCACCTCACAAAACAGGCGGCTCGGGGGCTATATGGAGCACCAGTCATAAAAATATGTTTTTTTCTATTTTGCTAAAAGTTGTGACTAAGATTACTCTAATGTGGATGGGAAATACGCTAATGTCAACCCCGAACAGCAAAACCAGGGGTTGGTCCTCCCTTGACGGTCTTGGTCAACCTCGGCGCTTCTTCTTTTTCTTGTTGTCCCTCTGCTCGCCGTCCAGAGGGTCGTGGATGTGCTTCATGTCCTCGTACTCCTCGGTGAAGTCCCACATCTCCAGGTCCGTGTCCGTGACAGCCTTTAGCCCGCGCATTTTCTTTATGATTTGGAGGCACTTGAGGAACGGGGGCGTGGCGAAAAGTATCGCCCCGAATATAACCTGGTGGTTAGGTGGGTGGGTGTGGGATGCGGATTCAGAGGTCTGAAGACGTCGTGGATGTCGCGGAGATTTGGGTTACTTGAAGGGAGGTTCGGCTTGTGGAGAGTTCTTCTCCTCACCATGAACAGATACACCTGGTTTTCCTCGGCGGTAAGGTCGAAACTACCGCCAAGCAACCTCCTGCTCGGGCCGACGGTCGGGTGCTCCTTGCCGAAGTCGACCAGCTCATCCCAGATCGCCGGGTCCTCCCAGACGTCCATGATCGCGGGTGGCAGCCACGCGCTGCGAACTGACCCTCGTGCGCTCGAGCCCGCGAAATAAGAGTTAGGAAATCTAACTCAGCGTGCTACTTCGAGAGGTGCCCAAATATTTGTTCGACACGCGAGCCAGAGTCCGCCGCGTCCCTGGATGCAGGGCGCAGGCCAGGATCGATGATGTTTTCGTCGCGGATGAGCACTAGTCGTGGTTTTGGGCCATCTAAGGTGCGTGTCTCCCCAATGAGCCCTGATGATATTCTTCCCGCTTTCTCCTATGGGAACATCAGCTGATCGACACCTCAACACCCTCCGCTCCTCCCTCCACAGGACCGCCGGCTCGACCTCGAGAGCGGCGCGCTGCTGGATGACAACTCGAAATCCCGTCGCAAGGGCCAATCGTTTCTCACCCGGCAGCTCGTTCGCTTGCTCTGGGCGATCCTCGGGGTTGCCAGGAAGCGATGGTTTACCTCCACTCTGCTCGTTTGGATAACATTTCGAGAGCTTGTTCCCCGCGCGCCTTCGTCTCCAACCCCTCGGGCGCCATGGGGGATGCCCGGGAGCGCGCGCATACCCGTCCCCGGGGCACTCGGGGGTCTGGAGACATATCCGTACCCGTCGGCGATGGACCTGGTCGTGGTATGCGGTCACGCCGTCTACACAGCCGGTGACTACTCGCGGGCAGGTGAGGAGTCAAGTTGGTATCTCGAGGACTACCAACGGGTTAAAGGGCGAGCGGAGACATTCGTAGAACACGCGAAGGTTGGGGTGATGGAGGCGGCGAACAATCCGAAGGCGCTCCTCGTGTTTAGTGGCGGAAAGACTCGAAAGAGCGCTGGAAGTCTCGGGGAAGGGACGAGCTACTGGGAGGTTGCGAGGGCCAACCGCTGGTTTGGAAAGGCAGACTCGGTGGCCCCCAGGGCGTTCACCGAGGACTTCGCCCGCGACAGCCTTGAGAACGTGATGTTCTCAATCACGAGATTCCACGAGCTGACCGGCAAGGTTCCGAGGAAGCTCACCGTGGTTGGGTACGAGTTCAAACGGGACAGGTTCGTCGACCTACACCGTGCGGCTCTTAGGTTCCCAAGAGACCGGTTTGTTTACGTCGGCACAGGCGCGGCGGGGACCGAGGAGAGGAGCGCGGCGAGCGAAATCGAGGTGAGGGCGCAATTTAAGGCTGATCCGTACGGGTGCTCCGGGGAGCTGGGTAGGAAACGACGGGAGCGGGACCCCTTCAACGTAGGCCAGCCGTACTCGAGGACAAACCCTGAGCTGGCGCCCCTGCTAGCGCACTGTGGCCCTGAACTGTTCGACGGGAAACTGCCGTGGCCGAAGGCTAAAGAGCGTGTCGGGGACGTCCCAAGCGGCGGTGAACATGCGTCGAAGACGGGCGAAGGGAATGGAGACGCGGAGAAGGGCGAGGAGAGCGCCAATGCCGAGACTTCAAACCAAAACCATGCCCACGATGACGTCTAGAACTTAAGAGGTTGGAACATGTGCAACACGTCTCGTATTGATGGCTAACACCTAATCTTACGAATACGACGTCATCCACCTCTAAACCACGGGAACCAGCGCTTGGAGTTGGACTTGATGTCGGGTGTGCTCTGCAGCTCGCTTTCCACGCTTGCTATAACGTCAGCGATGTGATCCCGACCGCCTCGCTTTCCCCCCTTGTCCACCGCGTTCTCCTTCGAGGATCGTATGGAAATCGGTAGAGCGTGCTTCTCCAGCTCCTGTAGTAAGTACCCCAGTGGTAGGCATAGCCCGCCTCCAACCACCAGCCCCAGCGCCAGCCCCTGCAGTCGCATCGCGAATCCACCCGGGAGCGCCAAGCCGGTCGCTCCCGCCGTGATCGCCCCCGCCGCGACAGTGTTCCACATGTCCCTGATATCCCCTCTGTAGCTCTGGGACCCGAGCTGCACCGCACTGAACACCGCGACGAAACTCCCGAACCTCACGCCTCCCATTGTAGCCTCGTGCACGCTCCTCATCCATAGGTTGCGGCGTCGCACGATGTCTGCCAACTCCGGATCGAACGCCCTGGCCTCGGCCGCCCTGGCACGCATCACCCCGTACACCATCCCCGCCATGGTGCCAGTCGCCGTATCAGCGGCCCATGCATCCAATTCCTTCGGCCGCGGCGGAATCTCCTCGCCGGGCTTGACCCGCCTGAACGCCACATCCATGGTGCTTCGCGAATGATCGCCTCTCTCGAACTGTGACTGATAACTTTGCCTCGGGACACAGACACGAGCACGCAATGACCTCCCGCCAGATATGCATGACATGCGGGACCCGGGGACACGGTGCGTCGCAGTGTCCGGAGAGGACCAGGCTGCACCGTGAACACGTTCTAGGGACGTCGGAAATGCCCGACGTGACCGCGGGGGTCTTGCGCCGGGGGCCAGGAGGGT
>Ga0181573_10002498_pt1 | contig 17028 bp, 9 predicted proteins | sample 101ome_25_FD_148643 | JGI IMG/M metagenome (GOLD analysis project Ga0181573, IMG submission 148643) | Coastal salt marsh microbial communities from the Groves Creek Marsh, Skidaway Island, Georgia - 101409BT metaG (spades assembly) | ecosystem: Environmental > Aquatic > Marine > Intertidal zone... | reverse complement strand
ATTTTGTTTCGATTACTCTCGGTCTCTCATCCGTGGAAAACCATGAATCAGGGTCTAAATGAAAAAAATGACACAAACAACAACTGTCACGTGCCACTTGGTCAGAGTCAGCGAGCTCACAGCCCGCGTAGGCCAAAAGGCCTTTGAACAGGACTGGCCCCCCTGCCGGAGCGGAAGTTGCTGCGTTTTCTTTTTCTTTTTTGGCAGCCTGGACCTGCATACGGGTGCACACGGTACTGAGGAGAAGGCTTGTCTCGTGTATTAATAATGAGCGAGCTCCGCGTGCGAGCGCCACGTCCGCACGCTTTCCTTCCTACGGTGCCTACGCGCGCGCTCCCGAGCCCCCGCGCGTCCACTCCAGACCCCTCCCCGTGTCCCCCACCCTCTCTCGCCAAAGCGACGAATGAAAAAGCTGCGGCTGCTTGGCGTTAGATCCGTTCGCTACCCTCTTACATGCTGGCGAGGATGTCCCTTTCGGCGAGGACGACGTACTCCTCGCCGTCGCCATCGTACATCTTGTCACCGGCGTACTTGAAGTACATCACCTTGTCGCCCTTCTTGGTGGCGAGGGGCTTGATCTCATCCTCCTCGCCATCCTTCTTGCCCTCAACCTTCTTGCCGGGGCCGACGGAGACGATGACGCCGGTGCAGGGCTTCTCCACTGCGCCCTCGGTGAGCATGATGCCGCCCGCGGTGGTCGTGGACACGGAGTCAACCTTGAGCATGACGCGATCGGCGAGCGGGGTGAGCTTGGGGATGTCGTTGGCGGTCGCGCCGGAGCCCGGGAAGGTGCCGATGAGGTCCTCCTCGCGGATGAGAATGTAGGAATCGCCGCCCATCTCGATGTCGACGCAGCCGATGCCGAACTTGTTGTAGAGGACGGTCACGCCCTTCTTCACGCCCACGCACTTGTCGCCGAACTCGACGACGTCGCCTGATTAATAACGATCGACGGACGGTCAGCGGCCTGGCGCGAGTTCGCGCGTGCGGGTGAAAAGAACCAAACTTTGCCTCGAAGGTTGGCTACAGGGTTTAGGGCGGGGGAACCGATTTGTTTTCGTGGGTGGGGTACGCACCGGAGGTGGGCTTGCGCTGAGCGGACTCGGCGAGGATGATGCCGCCCGCGGTGGTCTTCTCGGCCTCAGCAACCTTGACGAGGACCTGGGTGCCGACGGGGGAGATCTGAGGTGGAGAAACGGGGTGAACGTCAGCACGGGGATGCGTCGACGACGATTTGCAGACCTTCGCCTTATCTACCAGAGAGGCCTTTTCCGATGGCTCCTTGGCGGGTGGAAAACCGGACGTGGCGGTGGCCGAACGGGTCGGATCGGGGCTGGCTTTGTCTCTAACGCGCACCTTCTTGTACTGGGCGGGCATCTCGAAGGCGGCGGCGCGGACCGCGACGGAGCGGCGCGCCTGGCGCGCGCGACCGGCGGAGACGGCGGCGGCGGCCTTGAGCACGGGGGCGGAGACGGTGAAGGCAGCCATTGTCGGTCTGCTACTGTGTTGCCTTTAGCGGGTGAGTGTGCGTTGGAGCGGCGCGGATATGAAGTCCGTGCGGCGGCGTGAACGCGGTGATTCGCAGGTGTGCGTGCGGAATGAGCCGCGGGGGGAAGGGAAGACGCGTTGTCAACAGAAGCAACCTTCCATGGAAGAAACTCTCACGCGAAGAGACATTTCCCAAAATTTTGCCAATTGGCGTTAGACTGCGTTGGAATCGTAACTAGAAATGATACGTCGGTGTTGGCGATTTTCATCTCGTGCATGAAATACCCATGGGAGACGGGTATAATTGCCAAATTCGGGAAAAGTCATAGTCCAGGAGGTCGCGACATTTTGTAACCTCCCGGTCCCGGGCGTCACACTCGGCACGGCGCAGGAAAGGGAACGGGCGGCCTCGCCGCCATGGTGGCCAAGATGATCTACGACGTCCTCGCGTCATTCACGTGCCCGAGGACCATCACCTTCAAAGACTGGCGCCTGGGCTTCACGCACAAGGCGCTAATGGTGGCCATCGTCTCGTACGTCTGCTGGAACCTCTTCTCGTCGCAGCTGTTCTTGGTGGACTCCGTCCCGCTCGGGCTGGTGTCCATCTGGCCCACCAGCGAGTACAACGGGAGCCTCGGCGTCGCCAACTACAGGGAGGCGAGGGAGACGTTCTACGAGGAGTACGCGAGCGCGCAAAAGAAGGACAAGACGTACCGGTACTGCGACAACAAAAAGTACAGTTACTACTACGACGCCAACTACGACTACAGGGACATATCGTGCGCGCTGTGGCAGGAGGAGCAGGTCCCGGCCAAGGGCGAGTCACAGATGTTCTTCACCACCTTCGTCCAGGAGAACTCGGTGTCCTACGTCACCGTGGATCCCGACTTTGACGGCAAGTGCGATCGCGACATGTTCGTGAAGGCTGGGATCGACGAGGATCTGTGCCCGAAGCACGGGGAGGTGTCGCACTCGCTGGGGCGGTGCTACTGCCGCAACACGCGGAACATGTTCGTCGCGGCGGCGGAGAACATGACGCTCAACATGGAGCACAAGTACATGGCCATATACGGCGAAGGGTTCCTGCCGAGGACGATAATTCGCGTGGAGGGCAGTTTGGAGAACCTTCACGAGTTTCAACCAGGGGAGTCGCTTGCGATTCCTGTGCTTAAGATACTGGAATTCCTCGGCGCGAACCTGGACGAGGTGTACGACCCTAAGGTTAATCCCGATGATGCCACGCTGAGGCTCAAGGGCATGCAGGTCACCGCCAAGTTGCAGTACTACAATTACCACCAGGCTCCCGGTTTTGAAAAACAAAAGGATGGCAAGCCGGGTGAGACGATTTGCATCCTCGAGTTCAGCCAGCAGGACATGTGGGCGTCCATGGGTAACAATCCCGAGTACTCGGTGACCACCGCGCACAAGGGCGGGTTCGTTGACCGGTACCGTTACGGCATCAAGGTTGTCATCCAGGCGTCGGGAATAATATCGACGGTGGATCTGATGTTCATGGTCAACACCGTGATCCAGGGTCTGGTGCTGCTCAACATCGCGGTCGTCGCGACGCAGATGATCGCCTTCTACGCGCTGGGAGACAGGAGTAAGATGTACAAGGAGCAGGGCAACGAGACGGCGAGCTTCGAGCGCGAGGCTGCCCGGTTTGCGGTCCAATCCATCGTCGCGGGTCACGTGTTCCATCTGTTGGACGAGGACAAGAGCGGAGCGCTCGACCAACAGGAGGTGTTTGAGGCGATTAAACGTCACATAGAGGGCAGCGGCTTGACCGAGGAGGAGATGGACACGCTCGCGTCGTTCGTCATACACCAGGCCGAGCTGGATAGCGAACAATGGGGAGAGAACGGGCAGGCTGGCGTGATCGAGTTGGCGGAGTGGGACAACCTGTTCACTTCGGGACACGCCGATTTCCACTCGCTGTCGCGCATGATCAAACACCTGGACAAGCAGGAGGCGTCGTTCCTGCTGGACAGGGCCAAGTCGTTCAGGCAGTCGCTGGGTCGGGGTTACGGCTCCATCGGCTCCAAGAACGTGTAGCGGCGCGCGTGACGGCTTCTTCAAATTTGGCACCTCTTAAAGCCGTCGTCGAGAGAGCTTCGATCACTCTTTGATCACTCCACGAGAGCGCAAACCCACCCCCCGCGCGTCACCGCAGCGCTCTCCTCTTCAGCTCGGCCTCCAACCCCGCCCTGGTCTTCCACCGCGCAAGCGCGCGCTCGAGCACGTCGACCCTGCGGTACAGCTTCATCGGCGCCCAGCTGGCGTTTTCCGGGTTTGTGTCCAGTCCGTACCGCAGCCCCTCAAGATCCTTGGGCCGCAGACACCAGTCGTCCTTGCACCGCGTGAACGTCACCAGTCGCATTCGGCCCCGGGGCTTGTACGCGTACTGCTCGGAGCACGACTTGCACAGCCTGACCTGCAGCGAACCCGCGGTGCTCCTCCACGTCGCGTTACGCGTGACGTCGTCCCGTCGCTTCATCTCCCGGCAGTCGTAGCACGACTCTTCGTACAGCTTCTTGTAGAGCTCGAGGGGGTTCATCGCGGCGTACGCGTCCTCGGGGGAGGTGGCGCTCGCGCCCCCGGCCGGTCCGGCTCCCGGGGAGGCGCTCTCGGCGTCCCCGGCCGCGGTTTGACCCGAGCGCTCGAACCCCCCGACCGGTCCGGTGTTCCCGGTGCTCGGCGCGAGCCCGCTGTGCACGTGCATGAAGTGGAGCTCCTCGCCGGTCGTCGGCGGCGCGCACATCGTCCTCGCCGCGAGCAACGGGGCGTAATGGGCGCGAACCTTCCGCCGCTCGTGGCTGTTCCATTCCTCGGCGCTCATCGGGTTGCCGAACGAGCCGGGTTTTCGCGCGGCGTCCTTGTCCAGGGCGCAGAGCGCGTCGGAGTTGGCGTCCACGAACTCCGTGAGCCTCGTGCGCCAAACCTCCGGGGTCACCCCCGCGAGGTCCCTCGTGAGCGTGTCCCGCCACGCCTTGCAGACGAACGCGCACGTGAAGAGCGAATCGTGGTCGAGCCTGCGGAGGATGAGCTCGAGGACGGCGACGGGGAGGTGCTCGAGGCCGACGCGGGGGGAAGACGGGGCGGTGGACGTGGACGGTGCATCGTCGTTACCGTCGTCGTCGACCACCGGCGTCGCCCTCGGCTTGCGCTTGCGCTTGGGCGCCATGGCGAGTGAAGGCGAGGGGGCGCATTGTCGCCTCCATGAAACCGCGCGGCTCATCAGTTCTGTCTCAGTGTTCCGAGATGATATTTGGCGATGCCAGCTCGGCACCTGGATAACCGAAGGCACGGCCCCCACTCGCCGACCCGGGCGGACGAACCATGACGCCCGCCATCGCTCAGGGCGCGACGGTCGCTCAGGTCGCGCTCCCCGCCGCCGTCGTTCGCCCGCCTCGCATCGCGGCACCGCGCCGCGTTCATCGTCGCGCCGATCGTCGTCCGGTCCCGCTCGGACGGAGGCCCACCGTCGTCGCCGCCGCGGCCGCGTCGGCCGACTCGGCCGCGAACCTCCGTTCCCTCCCGCAGACGTGCGCCGAGCAAGTCGCGCAGGCTGCCGAGATGATCCGCGCCGCCTCCTCTCCACAAAACGGCGGCCACATGCGCCAGCGCATCCAGCTCTTGCTCCCCGTCAACCAGCGCAGGAACGAGTTCACGTCTGTCGAGTCCGACGACTACCCCGCCAACGACGCCGACGTGTACAAGGCGGCGATGGAGACCGCGTCCGCCATGATCCGCGCCGTGGACCCCGACGGGGGCGACATGTCCGCGACGCGCGTCGACAACGACAACGACCCCGTCGGCGTCCTGGCCAACGCCGCGGGCACCGTCCGAGCCCTCGTCATCCCAAACGCGCAGAACCTTCAGACGCTGCGCGACCTCGCCGCCCTCGGCGACGCCAACGGGACGCAGATCACCCTGCTCGTGAACCCGCAGTGGAACGAGCGCGGGCAGATCGTCAGCGACTTCGGCGTCGGCCCGTGGAGGAAACGGGCGACCGACTTTCTGTCCACGTTTGAGCCGACGTATTCGCTCGCCGAGTACCGGGTGGGCGCGGCGGCGACGAGGGACCCGGCGAGGGGGGGCGACTACATGGGCGTCGGCGGCGTCGCGAGGGTGCTCAAGACCCACGGGGGTGGGTGGCAGACGTTCGCGATGGGCGCGGACGGCAGCAGCGAGTGCGTGGTTTCCGGCGATGCCGAGCCCTCGTACTCGTACCTCGAGAAGGAGGTGTTTACTCGTTTCGAGTATTCGCTCGCGGGCCGGCGAGTCGGCGCGGGGCCGTCGCTGGAGGCGCGGTTGGAGTCGGCGGCGAGTGAAGCGGTCCCAGGGGCGATCGACTGGTCCATCGCGAGCACCGCGGAGATCACCGCCGCGGTCAGGGCGGAGGCGATCGTGGCGGCGGACGTGGACGCGCTGTCAAAGACGGGGTTGAGGACGGCGCTCGGGGCGCTGGGTCTGCCGACGTCGGGAAAGCTGGAGGCGATGCGCGAGAGGCTCAGGGAGGCGCTGCTGGGGGAGGACAAGGACCAGTGGGACTGAAGAGGGAGCGGAGGCGGTCGTCATCGTGTTGTCGTCGTCGTTGTCATCCAAATCGCTTCATTCGCTACAGTTCAAAGCCCAAAGCCGTTTACAGACAGGTTTGCATACAGACAAGCCTTCGGGTCCTTCGCCGTTCGCGCCTCGCGAGCGGTCGATTTGTTTGTGAATACATAGCCCCCCCTCCTCGTACGTCACCCTCCTCTCCTTCTCTAAATCAACACTTGTTCAGCATCAGTGGATGACAACCTTGTCGTATCCCCGCTCGGCGACGAGCCTGTCGAGGTACTCCAAGATGGTGTCCCGCCTCTCCAGCAGCTGCAGCTGCTCCTCGCGGCTCAGGAACCACCCAAACTCGCGCTTGATCGCCGCATGGTCCAGGAATCTGAGACGCAGGTAGGTCTTCGCCCTGACCACCGTCGTGGGGCCCGTCTGGAAGGCGTTCTCGTGATCCATGGCGACGAAAGCCTCCTTGCGAAACGCGGCGGCGTGGTCGATGAGCGTCGGCCTGTACTGAGAGCCAGATAGGAACAGCTGGCCCTTATCCGTCAGGCCGCCACCCTTCGGCAGGCCGCCCTCGGTCCAGTGTCGGCCGAAGAGAAAGTGACCCTCGTGCCTGTCGCTGTTCTGCAGGAGCACGTCGAGCACTCGGGTGTCAGACAAAATCACCCTCGGGTCGACCCCTTGGCCCCAGCATCCCGTTTGCACCGCCTTCTGGTAGTCACCCGTCTTGCACAGGTCGTCAGCGCCGTCCACCCAGTAGAGGAACGCGCCCTCGTTAAACGTCTTGTAATCGAGCTCGATGCCGCCCTGGGGCCTGCGATACGCCGCGGGGGGGACCAGGTCCATGCCAAGCATTCGGTTCAACTTGTAAGCCACATACTCCATGGGCGCGCGGTGCCAGCCGTCGCCGTGGCCGTCGATCGCCGGCTTAAACACGCAATCGATGACCGCGGGGGAGTCGCTCGCGTCCTTGTCGTCCTGCAGCCTGAGCTTGTAACACGGGTGGCCGTACTTGCCCTGCACCTCGCTCATCGCCTCCACCCAGATCACCTTCCCGTTTTGCAAGATTCGCTGAATGTGTGCGTGTTGCCTCTCCGGAACCTCGTCCCCGTGCTCGGCAAAGCTCGCCTCCTTGTTGGACTTCTCCGCGAGCTTCTGCGCGGCGTCGGACAGCGCCTGAGTGCCGAGCGCGACGTAGTCTCGCATCTCGAAGGCGCCCTTGGGGGGCTTGTGCGTCGAGTTCATGTCCCGGTGAATCGTCCCCGAGATTGTAATCGTCGCCTCGCGCTTCTCCTCGTCGACGCCGACGTGGGACTTGATCTCGGCGACGATGCCCGGGTGCTTGGTGACGGTGGTCGTGACGGTCTCGTCCAAAGTCTTGACGGGCGTCTCCCTCGTCTCCTCGACGACGCGATCCTCCTCTGTCTCAGTCTCCGCGTCCTCCTCCTCCGCGTCCTCCTCCTCCTCCTCGACGGTGGCAACCTCCGAGATTTGCGCCTCGAGCTGCTCGCGCTTGTTCGCAATCTCCGAGGACGACGCGCCCCTGGCCTCCATGGCTTCCAACAGACGCTCGACGCGCTCGCTCAGCATGTTGTTGCGCTCGGCCATCTTCTCGAGCGCACCCATGAACTGGTTGGGCGAGATGCCCCAGCCGCCGGCGCCGCCCGTCGGAGTCAGACCAGTCTCGAGCGTCTCAACCTGGTCGGGCGTCACGGCGCCGTAGTCGTCGTCGTCCTCGTAGGACGACGTCTCCACGCGCTCTCTGCGCGCGTCCTCCGCCTGTCGGCTCCACTCCGCCATCAGGCGCTCCTCCTGCGACGAGTGATCCGTCTGCGGCTGCGGCGACGCGGCGGGCGGAAAGTACGAATCCATCGGCGCCGCGTCGTGCCCGTGCCCGTGCGTGGTGGTGGATCCGGTCCCGTTCTGCTCCATGTACCGTTCGCGCCCGCGGTCCGTCACGGGCGCCGCGGCGTCGGGATACATCTTCGAATACCACGGGAGCGTGTTGCTGTACCACTCCCGGGTGCCCGGGAGATTCTCCATGCTCTCGCGAGAGTTCTTGCGCGCGAGCGAGTCCATGACGTCCGCGTGGCCCACTGGCATGCCGTCCACCTCGAACTGCACCGTGGCGTCGGGGTAGAGCGTCTTGAGGGTGTTCGTCAGCGGCGAAGACTGCGCGATGCCGAAGGACGCCACGATGGTGCCGCCCTCGCGATGATTCACCGACGCCACGAGCAGCGGCGAGCCGTTGATGCGCACCTGCGTCCCGACCCTGACGGACGCGACGGCGTCGTCGGGGATGACCAGGGAGAGACGGGTGAAGTCTTCCATGCGCTCGATGGTCACCACCCTGGTGGGACTGGAGATCGGCGGGAGCTCTGCCGGAAAAAAAAAGAAGTGAAGAAGGTTGTTCGTCAGCGGCGAGGTTCCCTCCGGTCTCGACGGGGAGGGACGGACGGGCCCGGCGCCGCGCGGCACCGCGGGTGGGACGCGCGGGGTTAGGTAACCCCGGGGCGAGGGTATCGAACCCCCGCGGGGAAGGCTCGAGAGGTCGCGGGTGCGACGGGTATCGCCGCGGTGGGCGCGGCCGCCCCCGGGGCGCGGCCGCCCCGGGGCGCAACGTCAGCCGCGGAACTCGACAGGGGACCCGCACGAACCGCCCGGAGGAGATTCAAAGGGAAAAAGTGGGGGCCGTTGGGTCGCACCGGTGTAGGTAGCCTCGACGCGCCGCGAGCGAGCGCGGTGGTGGCGCGCGGGCGCACGCCTCGGAACATGTGTCCCTGCGCGACGACGGGGGATCGGGGGCGATCAGATCCGGCGGGAGCGCGCGCGCCCGCGGGGAAGGGCGAGGGGGCGAGGGCTGAAAAAAAGACAATCAATCGTCCACGCCGGCCGAGGTGGCCGTGGGGCGAGGGGAAAAGTTTGGGCAAGGGGCGCACCTCGCGACGCGGCGCGCGCGGTCCACACGTCGTTGGACGCCGATCGTGAGACGCTCGGGGCGCTCCTGAGGGAATCACGGAGGGATTTGGGGGCCCGGGGGCGTCAGTTCGGATCGTTCGGCGGGTCGGCGGCGCGCGCCCCTCGAGGGCGACGCGCCCCCATCGCTTCGCGACACGTTCGGAAAAGCGCGAGGGGTGAAAAAGGTGCGCCCCGGGGTGGAGGGAGGCTCGGGCGGCGCGCGCGGGGACGACGGAGACTGAACGCACCCGACGGCGTAGGACTGCATGGCGCACGGTCGACCCGAGTCAGTTCGGGCGACGTAAGCCGAGCACGCTTCGAGCGCGCGCCTGGGCCGCGCGTCAAAGGGACTGGCCCGGCGAGGTGCGCAATCAAGCAGCTTCGCTTCCGAAAACTTTTCGGCCACGACGTGAGATTCTGCCGAAACCGGCTCGATTTCGCGTTTTTTGTCTATGGCCGTCCAGTTAGAATCGGGACCAAATCGCCAAAACGCAGCGACCAAATATCTGACGCGATGCTGACGCGTCCACGCGCGGGGCAGATTTTTTATTGGGTCGCTTGATTTGAAGGGCGAGTTGTTCGTTGAAAGTTCCGGTATTTGGGTAAAGATAAATGAAAGGAACGTTCTGTCCGTAAACACGTATGTACAAATGCCATGTAATCGCCAAATATGCTGAAATATGACTGCCCGCAGGTGCTGAAACGAAACGGAGTCTTCGCGAGATCCGCCTCCACACTCCATCAAGCAAGTCGGCGCTTCACAACAACCGCCGCCGACGACGTGCACGCTCCCCATGCCGTCCGTGGAGATGTCCCCGGAGGATGAAGCGACGCTGACGCGCATGCGCCGCGACGTCATCGGCCACGGCTCCACGTTCTCCGGCGCGTACGGCGAGAAGCTCATGGTCTACGCCGACTGGACCGCCTCCGGCCGGGCCCTGCGCAGCGTCGAGAGTAAGATCCGTCGCGACGTCCTGCCCCTCTACGCAAACACGCACACGTCGACGTCGACCACCGGCGCGCAGAGCAGCTGCTTCAGGCAGGAGGCGCGACAGGTGGTGGCGCAGTGCGTCAACGCGCGGGTGAGCTACAGCGACAAGCACAGCGACGTGGTCATCTTCGCCGGGAGCGGCAGCACCGGCGCCGTCGATCGACTCGCGCGAGCGCTCGGCGCGCACGTGCCGCTGCCCCGCGGGGCCCCGAGACGCGCCCGTCCCGTCGTCTTCGTCGGCCCGCACGAGCACCACAGCAACCTCCTCCCGTGGCGCGAATCCTGCGCCATCGTCGTCACGATCCCGGAGGATTCGCGCACCGGCGGGCCGTGCGTGCGCGCGCTCGCGTCCGCCCTCGCGCGGTACAGACACCACCCGACCCTCATCGGCTCGTTCAGCGCGGCGTCGAACGTCACCGGCGTCCTCGCCGACGTGAACGCCATCACCGAGACGTTGCATTTACACGGCGCGCTGGCGTTCTGGGACTACGCCGCCGCGGCGCCGTACGTGGAGATGGACATGAACCCCGTGGTCTTCGACCCGAAGACGAAAAAGCTCAACCCAAACGTGTACAAGGACGCGATGTTCGTCTCGCCGCACAAGCTCCCGGGCGGACCGGGGTCGCCCGGGGTGCTCGTGGCGAAGCGCTCTCTGTTCCAGAACGACGTGCCGAGCGAACCGGGCGGCGGGACGGTGTTCTTCGTGACGGGCGCCGATCACAGGTACCTGAGCAACCGGGTGGAACGGGAGGAGGGCGGGACGGCGGACATCGTCGGGTCGGCGAGAGCCGGGCTGGCGTTTCAGGTCAAGGCGGCGGTGGGCGCGGGATTGATCGCGCGCGCGGAGCGGCGACTCCGGGACACTTTGTTCGGGTCGCTGGCGGCGAACCCGCGGATCGTGCTGCTGGGGCCGAGGACTTGGAAGGAGGAGGAGGAGGATGAGGGGGATGGGGATGGGGACGGAGCTTCAGCGGGAAAATCCGGGAAAATCGGGAGGCTGCCCATCGTCTCCTTCCTCGTCCGCGCCCCCGCGGTGGGGGCGCGGTGGGAACGCGGCGGCGCCGGGCCCACATCGCGGTTCCTTCACCACTCGTTCGTGTGCGCGGTGCTCAACGACGTCTTCGGCATCCAGGCGCGCGGGGGATGCGCCTGCGCGGGTCCTTACGCGCACTCCCTGCTGGGCATCGACGAAGCCGCGAGCGCCGCCGTCGAGGCGCACCTGCTGGACAAGGCCGAGGTGTTGCGTCCGGGGTTCGCGCGCGTGTCGCTGCCGTACTTTGCGAGCGCGAAGGAGATCGAGTACGTCGCGAGGGCGATTCACGCGGTGGCGGATCACGCGTGGCGTCTTCTTCCGATGTACAGGGTCGACGCGAAGACGGGCGAGTGGCGGCACGTGTCGCGCGCGAGGTCGTTCCCGGAGCGCAGGTGGCTCGCGCACATGAAGTTTCCGCGCGACGGGGGAGACGGAACTTCATTCAGAGACGGAACTTCAGGAGACGGAACTTCAGGAGACAGAACTTCGGGTTCGGTCATCGACGTGGGGAACGATGTGAGCAACGACGACGTTCCGAGCGAGGAGTCGATCGCGGCGCGGCTCGACGAGCAGTTGGCGACGGGGCTTCGCGTGTTGGAAACGTGCGGCGTCCACCCGTCGAACGCGTCGTCGACCGCGCGTGTTCGCGGCGGCAAAAACAGTAACGGCAACGACGACGACGACGACGACAACGGCAACGGCGGCGAGCGGCGTAGGCTCCGGGTGCCCAAACCCGAGGGTGGTCTCGCGGCGGATGAGCGCGCGATGCTCGCGGGGGGGATGGACGACGACGACGACGGCGACGCGCGCCTCGCGTACGGCGACGGCGGCGACGACGACGACGGGGATCTCCAACCGGTTGGGGGGGCGCACCACGGGTCGAGCGCGGAGCGGGGCGACGCCATCCGGTGGTTCATGTTCCCGTCCGAGGCGTCGCGGGTCCTGGAAAACGCCGTCCAGAGCTACTCGGCGGGGGGGATCCTACCGCTGGACCACCTCCCGGAGGTTCGCGGCGTCGCGGGGGCGATGCGGCCGCCCGGCGTCGAGGATCTCGACCCGCGGGGGGGCCCGTCACATTCGTCGGGGGGATCTTCGGTTGCCCGGGTAGGGGCGCGCGCGGAGAGCCGCAAGCACCCGCTGCGGGTGACGGAGAGGACCGAAAACGTTCGCGGCGGATTGATCCAGAAGCGCGCCGCGCCCCTCTGCGTCGGCGATCCTCGCGAGCCGACGGAGGGGGAGCCGACGGAGGGGGAGCCGACGGAGGGGGAGCTGGCGGATGGGCGAGGCGCGGGCGAGTCGGACAAGGAGAACGTCGAGGAGGACAGGGTCGTCGAGCTCGAGGCCGAGCCCGAGCCCGAGGCCGAGCCCGAGGCCGAGGCCGAGCCCGAGCCCGAGCCCGAGTCCGGCGTCTCCACCGCCGTCGCGACGGTGGCCTCCTCCGACGCCCCCAAATCTAAGCGCCAGTCCAAGAAGCTCGCCAAGCCCCCGGCGAAGATCCTCAAGCCGCTCAACCAGGCGCTCAACGACTTCGACATGATCAAGGAGGGAGACCGCGTGCTGCTCGGGCTCTCCGGCGGCAAAGACTCGCTCGCCATGCTCCACCTCCTCCTGTACGTCAAGTCGCGGTTCCCTCCCGGCTACTTCACCCTCGCGTGCGCCACGGTGGACCCCGGCACCGAGGCTTTCAACCCGAGACCGCTCATCCCGTACGTGCGTTCCCTGGGCGTCGAGTACCATTACCTCGACGAAAAGATCATGGCGATGGCGGAGCGTCACATGACTGGCGACTCCATATGCGCGTTTTGCGCTCGAATGAAGAGGGGCGCGTTGTACTCGTGCTGCCGGGCGCACGGGTACAACAAGCTCGTCCTCGCGCAGCACCTGGACGACTGCGTCGAATCGTTCCTGATGTCCACGATGTACAACGGCGCCGTGCGAACGATGAAGGCGAAGTACGTCATCGACGAAGGGGACGTGGAGGTGATTAGGCCCGCGGTGTACCTGCGCGAGAAGTCGTTGAGGGATTTCTCCTACGACGCGGGGTTGCCGGTCATCAACGAGAACTGCCCCGCGTGCTTCGAGGCGCCCAAGGAGCGCAATCACATCAAGAAACTCCTGGCGCGCGAGGAGAGCGTCTTCCCGAGCCTCTACTCCAGCATGAGGAACGCGTTGACGCCGCTGTTTGACCCAGCGGCGGTTGACGTCCTGACGATGATTCGCGAGAATATCGACAGGAGGAACGGGTGGAACGCGAGGAGGGTGGCGCAACGCCTGGAGGCTGTCCGCCAGGGTAAGTGCGAGAAGGGTCGGAAGGACATCGCCGCGGAGGAGCACGAGAAAACGTGGGGTGTAAACGAAGGCGATTTACCCGAAGGCGTCGACGTCGGCGTCGACCTATCGCGCGCGAGCGAGGCGCAGCTGCTGGAGGAGCTCAACCGGCGGAGGCGCGAGCGCGTCCGGAAGACGGGGGGCAAGGAGGGCGCCACGGTTGGCTCCAGGTTGAACGACGTCGAGCTCGACGCGGACCTGACGGAGAAGCAGATGTTCTGCACGGCGGACGGGTGCTCACGAGAGCCGTAATCTTAGCGCGGGTGCCTCGTCTGAGGGTTTTAAAGACGGACGTCCGACAATAAAACCACTCCTCTCTCCCCGCGCGCCGCGCCCCTTCCGAAGCCGATCACGCGCCGCGTACCCTGCTTGACTGCCACTTGCGCGCACCCGCGCCGTCGAGGATGCCGTCCGCGCGCCGACCGACAGTGCGAGGTTTCCACGTCACCGCCGGCTGCGCGTCGCGCTCGCACGTCAACGCGAAACTTCCGTCGCCGATTCGTCTCCTCGCCGAAACCGCCTCGGCTTCGCACTGCCACGTCATCGCGTACGTCCACGTGTCCGCGTTACCCCTCACCCCGCTCCCGAGCACCTCGACGCAGAAGAAGCCGAGCGCACCGAATATTCGCCGCAGCGTCGTCGTCTTCGCCTCGGATCTCAGCGACTCGCACGCGATGATTTTCCCACCCGGAGCCGTGCACGCCACTGCCGCCGATAACAGCGCGTCGTTATCGTCGCCGAGGTACCCGGCGTCCGCCCACACGACCACGTCGTACCCGATCCCGTCCGCCACCCTCGCGAGCGCCTCGCGGTCGGTCCAGTCCAGCGCCTCGACGCTGACGCGCATCGCCGCGTCGGCGAGCTTCTCGAACGACTCGTTCGCGGATGCCAACGCGCTGATCTGCGCCTGAAACTCCTCCACGTTGGCTCGCAGCAGCGGCAGCACGTCGGGATGCTCGGTGAGGGTCACGGTGCACCCGTGTCTGAGCGCCATGGCGAGCCCGGGCAGGCCCGCGCACCCCGCGCCGAGCTCGACGACGCGAGCGTCGCGAAGGGGGTCGTCGTCGTCGTCGTCGTGTGCGTCGACGCCGAGTCTCAATCTACCCGGCGCCCCTTCGAGCGAGTCCCCGCCGGCGCTGGCGCGGCGCGCGGGGCCCGCGGGTGCGCCGGATGGACGCGACGATACCGTCGCGGACAGACTGTTCGGAACGTGACGCAGCGCGACGCCGCGCTCGATCTCGCGCGCGAGTGCCATACCGGAGGCCCACAGCCTCTCGCCGAGCTCGGGACCCTGCTTCACGATCAACGACGCCCCGCAGACGTCGAAGGTGACGCGCCCTTCCGCGTCGGCGCTCGCGCCGCACGACTCGAAGCCGTACCTGGGCTCGCCGTCCTCGGAGCTGAAGTCGATCTCCATGCCTTTTCGAACGAGGAAGACGAGGCGAGCGGGGTCGGCGCTCGACGGAGTGTCGTGTCTCTCCGCTCCAAAACGCGTGAGCCCGTTACTGCGTTACGTGTTGCGCCCACAGAACCCAAGCTCCTATCGTACATCGAACCTCTCTGAAAATTTGCCATTACCGCAACCACGGAAGCGCGTGCGGCGATTGGAATTTTTTATGCCATCACGTAATTGCTCAATCACTCCCATGCGCAAAGCGTTTGCGCATGCAAAGCCTCGAGACGGTCGACGAGGGCCGCTCGTTCGCATCACGATCGTGGATCGGCCACGTCCCCGCATCACTTTCAACGACGACGATGGCGGTTCTCGCTCTGCCGTCGCTCGCGTCCCGGGTGGGGCTCGCGCCCCGCCGCGCGTCCGCACGCCGCGCGTCATCCATCGTCACCCGCGCCGCCGGCGCCGACGCGGTCCCGGCCAAGGAGGCCCGCGCCGCGGCCGAGGCGACCAAGGTGGTCGCTAGAAAGGGCGTGATGGAGACGCTGGGATTCGGCGGGTGGGCGCCCGAGGTGATCAACGGACGGGTGGCGCAGATCGCCTTCGTCGCGGGCGTGGGCGCGGAGCTGGCGACGGGGGAGACCCTACCGACGCAGTTCCACGACCACGTCTTCTCCCTCGCGTTCGTCTCCGTCTTGGTCGCGCTCGCGTCGTTCATGCCGAACGTGCAGGCGAAAAAGTTCACCGCCGAGCCCGCCACGAAGGGCGCGTTCGGGCCCTTCTCGCCGGGCAAGGAGATGCTGCACGGAAGGCTCGCGATGATTGGGCTGGCGGCGGCGTTCGCGATGGAGCTGCACTCCGGGACCCCGCTCTTCGCGCGATAGGGCAAACGCTGTAACACTCATAGCTCGCACATTTGATGACGTCAATCTCTATAGCTAGCTCGACTGGATAAGTCGCCCAGTCACCTGTGATGGTACACGCGCGAGTACGCCTCGGCGGACCCGTGCCCGTACCCGTCGTTCCTCTCGTGTCTCCCCAGGATGGCATCCGCCGCGCGAAGCGCCTTCGCCGTCCTCGCGCCGCGAACCGGTCCGAGCATCGCGTCACTCGTACCCCCGGGGTGCACCCGAGCGGTCCCCCCGTCGTGATACACCTTCGCGTACGTCGAGTGGGACGACGATTGCCCCCCGGTGCGTCGTTTTCCCGCGTCGTTCTCGCTACCCCCCGCGTTCTCCTTGTCGTCCAAGACGTGTAGATGGTTCGTCGTAACGCCTTCGTAACGGTTCGTCACGGGTCGCGAAGCGTCGTCGCGGCGGGTCTCGGCGAGTCGGGCTCGAAGCGCGGCGGCTTCCGCCTCCGCCGCGGCCAGCGCGGCGTCGTACGCAGCCTTGTACGCGACATCGTACTCCCTGCTGTGCGCGGACGGGCTCGGGGCGACCGCCACCACCGCCGCCGCCGCCTCCGCCTTCAACTCCTTCTCGTTTGGAGCATCCGGGGGGGTCAAATTTTTGTCGTCGTCGTCGGCGATGGAGACGTCCTGTTCATCCGCGGAGAGGTCAAAGATTGCGCTCTCGTCGATCGACTCGATCGTCGCCGCGGGCGCGACCACTGGAGGATGAAGAAGGGGATGTGACGAAGGCGGCGGCGGCGCGGGTAACGCGGCGATACCCGCCGCCGCCGCGACTCTGTCCATCGCGTCAACCTCGTCCACCGCGTCAACCTCGTCCATCGCGTCAACCTCGTCCATCGCGTCAACCTCGGCGGGCTCCGCGCACACCGGGTCAAACTCGACGGAGGTCCGGTTCGCGATCATCTCCGCCTCCGCCAGCACCTCCCTCGCCCGCGACCTCACCTCCATCGCCCTCGTCAGCTCCCGTTCGCGCGCGCTCGCCGCGTCTTTCGCGCGATACACGGACGCGATAAACGCCCGAAACGCCCGAAACTTCAAAGCCTCTGTTTTCGCGCCGAATCTCGTCTCCGCAGCCGCCGCCGCCTTCAACGCCTCGCGCGCGACCCGGCGCCACTCGCGGACGCACGGCGGCAGCTTCGAGCGCCTCGCGCGCGCCGTCGCTCCGCGCGCCACGAGAGCCTCCCGCTCTCGATCCGCCGCCGCCGTTACCGCCAGACTCTGCCATTCGGCGAACGCGCGACGAACCAGCTGCGTCGGCGTCATCGCCGACGCCGCGCTCGGCGCGCGCCCGCACCTCGCGGCGAAGCTTCGCAGCCGCCTGGATCGGCTCGCGTGGATCGCCAGCGCCCACACGCACTCGAGCGCCG
>Ga0181573_10002495_pt1 | contig 17035 bp, 11 predicted proteins | sample 101ome_25_FD_148643 | JGI IMG/M metagenome (GOLD analysis project Ga0181573, IMG submission 148643) | Coastal salt marsh microbial communities from the Groves Creek Marsh, Skidaway Island, Georgia - 101409BT metaG (spades assembly) | ecosystem: Environmental > Aquatic > Marine > Intertidal zone... | reverse complement strand
ACGTCGCGGTTTTTTTTGTGTTCTTCTGGTCTGTTCGAATCCCCCTGGGGCGATCCATCCGCCGGGACGTTTCGTTTATCAAGGCGGGTTGAAAGAGATTGAACGTCGCGCTGGGAGGCCGCACGATCCGGTGCCTTGATTTCTGTGTTGTTGCGATGGACTTCATTGATCTGATCCTGAATTTCTGCGCCTTGATGTTGTGGGTGGTCTGGCGGTCGCTGGGCTTTGCCCGGATCCAGCCGTCGATTGCGTCGCATTCACTGATGGCGGGGTTGCGCGCGACTCCGGCGCAGGCGGGGGGGCGGCGGTGGGGCTATCTGTTTGCGTTGGCGGCTTTGCTGACGCTGCGAAGCCTGTTTTATCATTCGGTGGGTCCGGCGGCTCAGTGGACGCCGACGATGGAGTTCGGGCCGGTCGGGGTCGCCTTTCGCACGGATTATCTTGGGCTCGCGTTTTTTTATTCGGCGGTGAGTTTTGGGAAGTTTCTGGGGTTTTTCTATCTGTGGATGGTCCTGTTTTCGGCGGTGAACGAGTTGGCGCCGGATTACGATCCGGCGCTTGACTGGGTGAGGTCGCACCTGGGGGTTGTTGAGCGGTTGCCGCGCGCGATGAAGTTCCTGTCGCCGGGGATTGTCGGCGGGTTTGCCTGGGCCGGGTTGGGCTGGGCGTTCATCAGCCTGGGAATGGCGCCGCCGGTGGAGCGGGGCCCGGACTTTGTCAGGGAGTGCCTGATGATGGCGGCTTGCGCCTATCTGCCCCTGAAGATCCCGGTCTTGATCGTCTTGGTCTGCCACACGGTGAACAGCTACATCTATCTGGGGCGGCACGAGTGGCTCGACTTCATCGACGCCACGGCGCGGAACCTGCTCGTCCCGTTGCGGTGGCTGCGGGTGGGCAAGGCGGACCTGGCCCCGTTGGCGGCGATCGCCCTGATCGTCGTGGCCGAACGCGAGGCGCAACTCCGGGTTGAGGATTTCTTCGGCGGCGACGAGGGATCGGCCACGTTGTCGGCGGACGATCCTTTTGGGGCGCGGTCCGGCGTCAGTCCAGGGGAAGTTCGTTCTGCAGAATCTGATCCAGGGACTGGCGGCTCCGAATGAGGCGCAGTTCGCCGGATTCCATGATCATCACCTCGGGCGCCTCGGGGAAGGAGTTGTAATTCTTCGCGGGCATGGCCGAGCAGTAGGCGCCGGCTCCGTCGATGACCACCAGATCCCCGATGTTGGCGACGGGCAGCGGGCGCGGCGCGAGCTCTTCGGCGTCGTCGGGGGAAGGGGTGAGGAGGTCGCCGGATTCACAGCAATGCCCGACGAGGATGTAGTCGCGTTGTTCCGCGGCGGGCTCGTCGGCGAGGGGAATCAGATGAAAGGGGTGTTGGGCCGCGTACATGGAGGGTCGGAGGATTTCGGTCATGCCCGCGTCGAGTTTGAGGAAGGCGTAGCCCTCGGCTCCGGTGTCGGTCATGTCCTGCACGGAGGCGAGCAGGGCTCCGGCGTTGGCGAGGAGCCAGGTGCCGGGTTCGACTTCGAGGTGGATTTCGCGGCCGGTTTCGCGGGCGAGATTCTCGAAGGCCTGCTTGACGGGCGCGGCGACGACCTGGAGGTCGGTGGTCTTTTCATCCGGCATGCGGCCGACCTTGTAGCCGCCGCCGAGGTTGAGGCGGGTGACAGTGGGGAATTCACGGACCATGTTGAGGCTGAGGGAGGAGGCCCGCTGCCAGACATCGGGGTCGCTGCCGGAGCCGATGTGCGTGTGGATCCGGAAGACATTCAGATCGTGCTTCGCCACCAGCGACTTCACTTCATCCATTTTCTCGTGCCAGATGCCGAAGCTGGAGGAGGGGCCGCCGACGTTGGTCTTGCCGGTGCCGCCGGAGCCGAGGCCGGGATTGAAGCGGATGCCGATGTCGCGTCCGGGGAAGGCCTGGCCGAAGAGGTCGAGTTGCCGGATGGAGCAGGCATTGATGGAGACGCCCTGTTCGTAGTATTTCGCGAAGTCTGCGGGGAACTGCTGGGTGCTGAGGCTGATTTTCTCCGGGGCGACGCCGGCGCGGAGGGCGCGTTCGATCTCATGGCCGGAGCTGGCGTCGATGTGCAGGCCGGCGCGGTCCAGGGTCTGGAGGATGGCGACATTGGGCGCCGCCTTCATGGCGTAGCGGGGCGTGAGTCCAAAGGCGTTGGGAAACGCGAGCACGGCCGCCGCGTTTTCCTTCAGCGTGCGCTCGTCATAGATGTAGGCGGGCGAACCGAACCGTTGCTGGATTTCGATCGCCTGTTTGCGGTTGATGAATCGGGGCATGCTCATGACAAGGCGGAGTTGCATACCGGCGGGGGCGGGACGACGCCAGCAAATTCCGCGCTGGCGTTGCGATGGGCTTGCGGCTAGAAACCGGGCGTGTCGAAGAACAGAAAGCAGGAAGACGAGGAGCCGGGGCTTACGCCGGGCTTGCGGAGGTATCTCTACGCGACGGCGGCGGTCACGGGCGGGGTGATCATGATCGTGGAGATTCTTGGCGCGCGGATGCTGCATCCCTACATCGGCGCGTCGCATTTTGTGTGGACGGCCCAGATCGCGGTCACCCTGCTTTCGCTCGCGGCGGGCTACTATTTCGGGGGGTATCTGGTGGATCGATCGGCGGACCTGAAGCGGATCTATTACTGCGTCCTGGGCGCGGCGGCCTATCTGACGCTGACCATCGGGCTATGCGAACCGGTGGCCTACGGCTGCCTGAGGTTCAAGCTGGCCACCGGCTCGATCCTGGCGTCGGCATTTCTCTTCTTTGTTCCGCTGACCCTGTTGGCGGCCGTGGGGCCATTCTTCGTCCGGGTGTTGACCTCCTCGGTGAACCAGGTCGGTGGGCAGGTGGGGCGCCTTTCCGCCATCAGCACGCTGGGCAGCGCGATCGGGACGGCGCTCATTGGGTACGTGTTTGTGCCGCATCTCGCCAATTCCACGACGATGTTCGGCACCGCGGGGCTTCTGGCGGCGACGGTCGTCGGTTACTTTGCCGTCTGGGGGCGGGGGCAGGGCTCCCGAGCGGGGTTGGCGGCGGTGATCGCAGCGGCCGGCGGGATCGGCTACGCCGGGGTGCGGGGGGATTTGAATTCGGAGTATGAGGGTTACACCGAAGTCGCGCGTCTGAATTCCGTGTTTGGCGAGATCCAGGTGATGGAAAGCCACGAATCGGGCTTCCGCCTGTATTTCAACGACAAGCTGACGCAGAACGGCATCGATCCGGAGACGGGGCAGAGCATTTATCAATTCTCCTACATGCTCTCCGGGTTGACCCGCGCCTACAACGCGGAATTGCAGAGCGCCCTGTGCATCGGTCTCGGCGTGGGGCTCGCGCCGATGGAACTGGCGGGCGACGGAGTAGCGGTCGACGCCGTGGAGATCAATCCCGCCATCGTCGATGTGGCTGCGGAGCATTTCGGCTTTGAGCCGGACAAGGTGGGCGTGCACATCGACGACGGGCGTCATTATCTGAACGACTGCGGCAAGACCTATGACGCCGCGATGCTGGACGCGTTTCTGGGGGATTCATCGCCTTCGCACCTGATGACCGAGGAGGCGTTCCGTTCGATCAAGCAGGTCCTCAAGCCCGGCGGCACGCTGGTGATCAACAGTTTCGGCGATTTTCTGCCGGGCCGGGATTTCTTTGCGGCCTCGCTGCACAAGACGCTGAGCGAGGTTTTCCAGAGCGTGAAGATCCACAACGACGGCGGGGGCAATGTCTATTTCGTCGCGGCGGACCGGGAGGAGTTGGAATTCGAGAGGCAGCCCGATCTGGACGAGGTGCATGAGGAGCTGAAGGGGCGGGTCGAGGCCGCGTTCCGTGGGACGCGGCTGCCCGACCCGGCCTCGGGGATCGTCCTGACGGACGACTACAATCCGGTGGAGTACTTTGACGCGACGAATCGCGAGGAGACCCGCCGTTACCTGGCCCGGGCGTTGAAGTCCAGGTGAGCGCGGGGCGCGGACGGAGCTCGGCGGGATGGAGGCGAAAGCGGCAGACCGATCGGCCTCCGGCGAGACCGGTCGGCGCGAACTGTTCCTCGTGTTCGCCTCCGGGTTTGCGACCTTGGCGGTGGAGATCGTCGGGGCCAAGTTGCAGGGGCCATTCTTCGGCAATTCCCATTTTGTCTGGACGAACCAGATACTCGTGACGCTCCTGGCCTTGGCGGCGGGCGCGTGGTTGGGCGGACGGCTTGCCGATCGGGGCGGCGGGCGGGCGTGGTTCCCGTTGATGTTCCACGTCGCCGCGGGCTGGTTGTGTCTGCTGCTGCCCATCCTCGAAAAGGCGAACTACTTCTTTCTTCGATTTCATGTCGGACCGGGCGCGATCCTGGCCTCGGCATTCTTCTATTTCGTTCCCCTGACGGCGTTGGGCGCGGCGCCCCCGCTGGCGGCCGCGGCATTGATTGACGAACGTCGCGGGGCGGGGCGTGTTGCGGGCAGGGTGTTCGGGGTCGCGACCCTCGGCGGCGTGGCCGGATGCGCGGTCGCCGGCGGCTTGTTGATCCCGTCGTTTGCCAACGAGGTCTCGTTGTTGATCGCGGCATGCGGGATTCTGGCCGTGGGCGTCTGGGGCGCCTGGGGCGCCTGGGTCTCAATCGGTCGTGGACGGAAGCGGGCGGTTGTCGTCGCGTTCGCCGGACTGCTGGTTCTGATCGGGGTCGCGGGATGTCTGACGCAGCTGAAACCGCGTCGCGGGTTGGGCGTGGAGATCGCCAGGCACGCGTCGGGGCACAGTCTCCTGCTGGTCATGGAAGAGACAGAATCGGGGCTCCGCTACCTGATGGATGACTTCGTCCTGCAGAACTGTTTCGACCCGGCCAGGGGGAGGAGTTGCGCGAGTTTCACCCGCGCCCTGCGGGCGCTGACCCTGGCGTATGCGGGCGTCCCGGAGAAAGCTCTTTGCGTCGGCTTGGGCATCGGCGTCGTTCCCATGGAGCTGGAGAGGGCGGGGAGCGATGTGGAAGCGGTGGAGATTCATCCGGGGATTCCGACGCTTGCGGAATTCCACTTTCAATTCGATCCAGGGGCCGTGCGGGTTCATCACGGCGATGGGCGGGGATTTCTGCACGGACGCCAGGGCGAATACGATGTGATCGTTCTGGACGCCTTTTCCGGGGATTCGTCGCCGTCGCACCTGCTGACGCGGGAGGCGTTGGCCGACGCGCGCGAGGCCTTGAGGCCGGCTGGCGTCCTGATCCTGAACTGCATTGCGTCGTTGGAGCCGGGGCGCGACCTTTTCGTGCGGTCGGTGGAGAGGACCCTGGAGACGGTGTTTCGCGAATGCGCTCTGCACGTGAGTCCGGGAGGGAATCTGTTTTTTGTCGCGGGCGACGGCGATCTGGTCCCCGACTTCGAGCGCGGCCTGGAAGGCGTCGACGACGCATTTCGCGAGCGCGTGGCGAAGACCTTCGCCGACCGGCGGCGGGCGTTGTCTCCGGGAGGATTGGTTCTGACGGACGATTTCAATCCGATCGAGTTTCACGATGCGGCTTATCGGGCGGCCGCCCGGGAGAAGCTGGCATGGCTGATGTATCGCGATTGAGGCTCCCGGAGGGGAGGCGCGGCCGGTTTACAGAAGAGCCCCGGGGGCTGATGGTCCCCCCCGGGGCTGCGGGCTTTCCTTGGCGTCTGTAGGAGATTTGAACCGGATCGCTCTGGGCGCCGTTTTGGGCCGGTCGATCAGCTGGGAAGAGAATGGCGGGATCGGCTCCGTTTCTCATCTACAATCCGAGAAGGTGATTGTAGCGCCGGGGAGTTGGAAAATGCCTTGGAAAACAGCCAAAAACCAGTTGACCCGCGGCCGGGGGGATTGCTAGCTTCCGCGGCTCATGTTTCGAGCGGACACCGTCCCTGGCCTGTTGGTAAGCGTCGTCGTGGTCGACTGACGCGCCTTGGGGCATTGTCCATCCGCGCGCAGATCGCCCGTTGTTCCGAATGGAACGCGGGTTTTTGATTTTCGCGCGGGGTGCCTCGGGACCACGACGGGCGGGGTTGGTTTGCGGAACGGCACGACAACCCTGGAACCCACAAAAAAATGCGACACACGATATCAGTACTGGTTGAAAACAAGTTCGGCGCGCTGACGCGCATTGCCGGGCTGTTCAGCGGCCGCGGCTTCAACATTGACACGCTCAATGTCGCGCCGACCCAACAGCGCGACCTGTCCCACATGACCATTGTCACGCGGGGCGACGACAAGACGGTCGATCAGATCGTCAAGCAGCTCAACAAACTGGTGGATGTGCTCGAAGTGCGTGATTTCCGCGATGGCGAATACATCGATCGCGAGCTGATCCTGGTGAAGGTGAAGATCACGTCGAAGACCCGGGCGGACGTGGTTTCGATCACCGATATTTTTCGCGCGAAGATCGTGGACGTGCAGTCGAAGAGCCTGACCATCGAGGCGACGGGCGGCGAGAGCAAGATACGCCGGTTCATCGAGTTGATGGAGCCCTTCGGCGTGCTGGAGCTGACCCGCACGGGCAAGGTCGCGCTGCCGCGGAGTTGACGTTCGCCGCGCGCGCCGCCCCGCTCCCAATCAAGTTTCCCAACTCTCAACCCCAGAATACAAACAACAAAAAAATGGCTGCAAAAGTCTACACCGACAAGGACGCCGATCTCGGCGTGTTGAAAGGAAAAACCCTGGCTGTCCTGGGCTTCGGCTCGCAGGGGCACGCCCATGCGCTGAACCTCAAGGACAGCGGCTGCAAGGTCATCATCGGCCTTTACAAGGGCAGCAAGTCCGCCGAGGTCGCCAAGCAGAAGGGTTTCAAGGTCTACGAAACCGGCGAGGCCGTGAAGAAGGCGGACGTGATCATGGTCGCGCTGCCGGACACCAAGCAGGCTTCCGTCTACAAGGAGTCGATCGAGCCGAATCTCGCCAAGGGCAAGACGCTGCTCTTTTCGCACGGCTTCTCGATCCACTTCAAGACGGTCGTTCCGCCGGAGGACGTGGACGTGATCATGGTCGCGCCGAAGGGGCCGGGCCACATCGTCCGGCGTCAGTACGTGGAAGGCAAGGGCGTGCCCGCGTTGATCGCGGTCTACCAGAACAAGAGCCGCAAGGCGAAGAAGGTGGCCCTCGCCTGGGCGAAGGGCGTCGGCGGCACCCGAGCCGGCGTGTTGCAGACCGATTTCAAGGAAGAGACCGAGACGGACCTCTTTGGCGAGCAGACCGTGCTGTGCGGCGGCGTCAGCGCGTTGATCACGGCGGGTTACGAGACGCTGTGCGAGGCCGGCTACCAGCCTGAGATGGCCTACTTCGAGTGTCTCCACGAATTGAAGTTGATCGTCGACCTCATCAACGAGTCCGGCATCAGCGGCATGCGTTTCTCCATCTCCGAGACCGCGAAATGGGGCGATGTGAGCGTCGGCCCGAAGATCATCGACGCCAGCGTGAAGCGGCGCATGGGCAAGGCTCTGAAGGAGATCCAGACCGGCAAGTTCGCCCGTGAGTGGGTCAAGGAATACGAGGGCGGCTACAAGACCTACAACAAGCTCCTCAAGGATGGAGCCAAGCACAACATCGAGAAGGTCGGCTCCCGTCTGCGCGGCATGATGCCGTGGATGCAGCAGCGTTCGGTCAAGGGCGTGCAGGCGGCCTACTGATCCAATCAGGCTGAAAATCATGGCGGAGTTGCGGTCGGGATTCGGACCGCAACTCCGCTTTTGCGTTGGTGTTTCAGCCCGAAAGCGCTAAATCCTCCCCATCTGACGTGAATCGAATCGGAAAGCTGATCATTGCGGGCATGTTGGCGACGTCGCTGCTGTGGGCGGTCGTGGGCCAAGGGGCTCCGAAGTCGCCGCCCTCGCAGAAGTTGCCGGCGTTTCCGGCGTTGCCCTCCGTGTCCAAGGCGGAAGCGCCGGCGGCATCCAAGGAAGCCCCGGCGGCAGAGGGAAAGCCCGAGGCGGCGCCGGCGGACGAATCGGAGCCGTCGGCCGATGAACCCGACAAGGGAGACGCGAAAATGGCGGCGGTCGAACCGGCGGTCGATGAGGCGGAGGCCCGGAAGCGGGCTGCGCGCGACCGCTACAAGGTGATCCTTATCCGCAATCCCTTCGGCTTGAATCCGCCGCCTCCTCCGGTGGAGGAGAAGGCGGAGCCTGCGCCCGAACCCGAGCCCGAGTTGACCATATATCTCACGGGCATCACCACCTTGCTGGGGACGAAGAAGGCTTTCCTGAAGACCGACGATCCCAAGGAGACCGACAAGGCGAAGAAATTCCACTATTACGCGATGAAGGAGGGGGAATCGCGGGACGGTCTGGAGGTGGTCTCGATCGATGTTGAGACCGGCTCCGTGAAGATCAATCACAAGAGCGTCGCCCGGGAGTTGAACCTCAAGGACAACGGCATTGAGGCGGTCGCGGCGCCGGCCGCCGCCGGCAAGCCGGGCGTTGCGCCGGGCGGCAGGAAACTGCCGCCGGGAATGAGCCCCAAGACACCGGGAGCGCGGCCGACTGTCACGCGGCCGGTTTCCGTCCCCTCGACCGGCCGGACGCCCACGGCGCGCCCGACCAGCCTGAACAACCGGAGTGCCTACAATCGGACGACGACGCGTCCGCCCAGCGTCAGCATTCCGGGACGGACGCAGCGATCGAATGCGGCGACGACCCAGAGTCTCAACGGGGGGCGCACGGTCAATCTGCCTGTCCGTCCCACGCGCAGCAGCAACGCCCCGTTGTTGCCGCCGCCGCCGAAGGTCGATCCGGAGGAGCAGAAGGTCCTGATCGAGTTGAACCGCGAGGTGAACCGTCTGGGGCGCGAGCAGGAGGATCTCATCATGCCTCCGCTGCCTCCCATCGATCAGTGATCCGCCGCGCCTCCGCACGGTTTGATGCGCGGTTTGCGGTGCGGGGTTCCGGGCGCCTTGGCGGGAAAGCGACTTCATGAAAAAGATCAAGGTGTCACCAAGGGCGGTTGCGCGGCATTACGATGTCCTTTGCCGCGAGATTGGGAACCGGTACGCCGGGAGCCCGGGGGAACGCTGGGCGGCGGAATACATCGCCGCCGAGTTGCGGCGTTTCGGAGCGGCGGTTGAGATGCCGGAATTCGACTTTGTCAATTGGCGCCCCGGCAGGATCGGCGCGACCTTGATCAAGGATGGCCGGGAGAGAAAAGTCCCGCAGGTCGGCCCCTTCACCTATTCATTGCCGACGCCGGAGGGAGGCGTGGAGGGGGAACTCGTCTACATCGAAAGCTGCGACCCGCGTTGTCTGTCGCGCCGGAAGCTGAAAGGGAAGATCGGGTTGGCGATCGGGTCGCTGGACGTGAGCAACCCCGAGATTGCAAAGCGCTTCATGGATTCGGGGCTGGCGGGACTGATGTTTGTGGACAACCGGATTCCCTTTGGCTGGCGCGCCCCGATCGGGATGGCTCCCCAGTGGCGGGAGGACTTTCAGATGCGCGTCGTGGCGCTTCCCTTCCTGCGGGCGATCGAACTGGAGAAAGAAACCCCTGCGCGGGTGCGGTTGGAAATCAAATGCGCGACGGAGCTCTCGCGAAGCCGGAATGTGATCGGCGAGATCCGGGGGACGACGCTGCCCGAGGAAGTCATCATCGTCAGCGGTCACATCGATTCGGTCTGGGGAAACGTGGGAGCCGACGACAATGCCTCCGGTTGCATCTTCACCCTGGAGCTTGCCCGGGCCCTGGCAAAGACCCGTCCGCGGCGGACGATCCGCTTCAACTGCTACGGCGTCGAGGAGCGGTTGTCCGTCGGTTCCTATCTCTACATGCGCGGCCTGGGGGCGGCCGAGGCGCGGAAGGTCGTCTTCTGCATGAACGCCGACACGATCGCGTCGCGGGTGGGCAAGAACGTGGCGATGGCGACAGGAACGCCGGAGTTGGCGGATTACCTGGCGCGGAAGTTTGCCGAGTCGGGGCATGTGGCGGAGATCCGCAACGAGGTCAGTCCCTACAGCGACCATTTTCCGTTCAACATCCACGGGGCGCCGTCGGTGTGGGCGACGAGGTTGAACACCTTCGATGCGTCGCACTGGATGCTGCACAGCGTCCACGACTCGCTGGAAAACGTGAGTCCGGGATTGTTGGCTGACACGGCTTCGGTCTATGCGAACATCCTGTCCGAACTGGCCTCGGTCGAGAGGATGCCGTTTCCCCGGAAGCTTCCGACGGCGCAGCAGCGCGAGGTGAACCGGGTGGCGAAGACGAGCTTCCGGCATCCGTGGACGCCGGATCTCGCGTTGCCGCAATGAGGCTGCTCTGGATCTTCCTTGGCCTGGCGCTGGCGTTGTTGGTCCCGTTTCTGGTCTGGGGCGCCGATCTGGCCTCGACCTTCACCCGGGAGGGGGCGGCGGACTGGCTGGAACAATTTGGCTCGTGGGCCTGGGCGGCGGGCGTCGTACTGCTGATGGGGGACCTGCTGCTGCCGATTCCGGGGACGGCGGTGATGGCGGCGCTTGGACTGGTCTACGGACCGATTGTCGGGGGAATGATCGGCGGCGGAGGTTCGTTTCTGTCGGGTTCGTTGGCGTATGGTCTGTGCCGGGCGATTGGCCGGAACGCTGCCGTGCGGATCCTGGGGGAGAAGGATCTGGCGCGCGGGGAAAAGCTGTTCGCGGAGGTCGGGGGGTGGCTGGTCGTGCTTTCCCGCTGGCTGCCGCTGTTTCCCGAGGTCATCGCCTGCATGGCCGGGCTGACCCGGATGTCGGCCCGGACGTTCCATCTGGCCATGGCCTGCGGTTCGTTTCCGCTGGGATTCGTGTTTGCCTACATCGGGCACAAGGGCGCGGACCATCCGACCCTGGCGCTCGTGTTGAGCGCGGTTTTGCCGCCGGTGATCTGGTTGACGGTGCAGCCGTTCTTCCGGGCGAAGAGCGGTGCGAAAAGCGGGTGAGCGGGGCGTTGTTGCCGCTATTTCAATCCCTCCCAGTCGGGGCCCTCCTTTTGCACTTCCAGGTAGATCCGCTTCAGCGTTGCCGCGAGGGCCTTGAGTTTCTCGGGCTGTTTCGCGGCGAGGTCGTTGGTTTCTGATGGATCGGAGCGGAGGTTGTAGAGTTCCAGTGTGGTGAGGCTGGCGGATTTGATGAGGGCCATGGACCCGGGGTTGACGTTGCCGCCGAGCGGTTTTTCGGGGCCGTCCCAATGGGCGACGATCTTCCAGTCGCCATCGCGCATGGCGACCTTGGGGGCGCTGATGGCGCGGTAGTAATTCCAGAACAGGGGCGTGTGGCGGGAAATGGACTCCCCGCGGAACACGGGCGAGAAATCGGCGCCGTCCAGTGCGCGGTCATTGGGAATCTGGGCTCCGGCAAGGTTGCAGAGGGTCGGGAGCAGGTCGAGCCCGCAGACAGGGGTGTCGATCACGGAGCCGGGCTTGAGCTTCATGGCGGCGGGCCAGCGCAGGATGCCGGGCACGCGGATGCCGCCCTCATAGATGTGCAGTTTCATGCCGCGCATCGCGCCGGGCGAGCCATAGGAGCGCCCGGCGCCCCGGTAACGCTTCAGGGTTTCGGGGCCGTTGTCGGAGGTGAAGAAGACGAGGGTGTCCTTGGCGACGCCGAGTTCGTCCAGGGCGGCGAGCAGTCTGCCGCAGGCGGCGTCCATGTTCTCGACATTGGCGAAGTACTGCGCCTGGTCTTCATTTGCAGCGGCCTTGAGATAGCCGCTCACCAGTTTCCTGGGCGAGGCGACGGGTTCGTGCGGTTCGTGGAACCAGACATTCAGGAAGAAGGGGCGTTTCGTGTCGGGGCGTCCTTTGAGCCAGCGGATGCCTTCGTCGGCGACCAGTTGACAGGAGTAGCCCTGCTGCGGGCCGACTTCAGCGCCATTGCGGACGAAGTTGACGGGGTTCTCGTGGGAAGGGGAGGCGTTGTTCTGGGTGGCGAACCAATGGTCGAAGCCATGGTCGCCGGGTTGGGGGTGTTCCGATGAATTGAATTTCCCGTTCAAATGCCATTTTCCGGCATGGGCGGTGTCGTAGCCGACGCTTTTGAGCAGCGAGGCCACGGTCACCTCTTCGTCTTTCAGGTGGACGACGTGGTCATTGGGGATCCAGTCATAGACACCGCTGCGATTGGGGGTGCGGCCGGTCATGATCCCGGCGCGCGAAGAGGAGCAGACCGGCGCGGAGGAATAACAGTCCGTGAGCCGGATGCCTTGTCGGGCGAGCTTGTCCAGGTGGGGCGTCCTGATGTGCGGATGGCCCTGGCAGGCGAGGTCGCCATAGCCGAGGTCGTCGCAGAACAGCACAAGGACGTTGGGGCGCGCGCCGGCGCGCGAGGAGGGCGCGGTCGACAGGCATAGGCCGGTGAGCAACAGGGCGGCGAACGATCGGATGGAGGAGCGGTTCATGCGGAATCGTCTACCACGGCGGAAGACGGGTAGAAAGTCCGGAACGCCAAGAAAAACGCGTTGGCGGACAGGATTGAGTTTACGGGGGCGAGGCGGCTTTGCTAGAACCTGCGGCGGTTCGGGATATGGGATCGACGAAACGTCATGTTTGAAGCCGCGGAAAAGGCAGAAAAGATCTCCCGCAAGGAGTTTGAATCGGCAGTGGAGGAGCTGCGCCCGCAGTTGTTGTCCGCCCAGTTTGCGCTCAAGCAGAAGCGGCGTTCGGCGATCGTGATCGTCGACGGCGTGGACGGCGCGGGCAAGGGCGAGGTGGTGCACCGGTTGAACGAGTGGCTGGATCCGCGGGGCGTGGACACCCACGCGTTCTGGGAGTCCTCGGACGAGGAGGAGCAGCGCCCGTATTACTGGCGGTTTTGGCGGCGGCTGCCGGCGCGGCGACATTTGAGCATCCTGTTCGGCTCCTGGTATGCGCGGCCGCATGAGCGGCGGGCGGACGGAGAGGCGGACGACGCGGGGTTTGAAAGGGAGTTGGATCGCATCCGGGCCTTTGAAGAAATGCTGGTCGCCGACGGGACGATCATTGTGAAGCTCTGGTTTCACCTGTCGAAGAAGCTCCAACGGGAGCGGTTGACCTGTCTGGAGGAGGATCCCCGGACGAGGTGGCGGGTTCTGGCCTCGGATTGGCGCCGCCATGCAAAATATGACAGGTATGCCGAAGCCGCGGAGCGGATGGTGGCGCGGACGCACTCGGAGCGCGCGCCCTGGCATGTGATCGAGGCGTTGGATCGTCGCGCCACCGATTTGACGGCGGCCCGGAAGGTCTGCTCCGAGATTCAGCGGCGGTTGGAGGAAAAAGACGCGGTTGTCCGGCCCTCGGCGAAACGACGCGAGAGAGATTGGGGCGACGCCCTGTCCCGGGTCGATCTTTCGCAGCGCATTGAATCGGCGGACTACAAGGAGCCATTGGCGGATTACCAGGCGCGGTTGGAACGGATGGCCTGGAAGGCGCGGGAGCGCGGACTTGGTTGCGTGCTGGTGTTCGAGGGTTGGGACGCAGCCGGAAAGGGCGGCGCCATCCGCCGGGCGACCCAGGCGATGGATCCGCGTCTGTTCCATCTCTACAGCATCGCCGCGCCGAGCAAGGAGGAGTTGGCGCAGCATTACCTCTGGCGTTTCTGGAAAGTCCTGGCCAAGGACGGGAAGATGACGATCTACGACCGTTCCTGGTATGGTCGCGTGTTGGTGGAACGCGTCGAGAAGCTGGCCCGGGAGGATGAGTGGGAGCGGGCCTACGATGAGATCAACGAATTCGAGGACCAGTTGATCGATCACGGGCGGCTGGTCTTCAAGTTCTGGCTGCACATCGACAAGGACGAGCAGTTGCGCCGTTTCAAGGCGCGGGAGAAGACGCCGCACAAGCGGCACAAGATCACGGAAGAGGATTGGCGCAACCGCGAGAAGTGGGACGACTACGAGCACGCGGTCAACGAGATGATCGCCCGCACACATTCGCCGGAGAAGCCCTGGACCGTGGTGGCGGCGAACCAGAAGAAGTTCGCCAGGATTCAGGTCCTGCGGACGATCTGTGAAGGTCTGGAAGCGCGGTTGAAGTAGAGGCCGGTCTTCATCTTCAAGCCGGCGGTTTGCAGGTCGGCCTACGCGGCGCGCTGAGTCCGGTCGTCGGTTGCGCTCTCGTCGATCGGCAGGAGTATCTCGAATTCGGTTCCCTTGCCCGGTTCGCTTTTTGCGGCGATCCAGCCTTCGTGTTGTTTCACGATGCCGAACACCGTGGACAGGCCGAGCCCGGGGCCCTGGCCGACGTCCTTGGTGGTGAAGAACGGTTCGAAGGCCCTGGCCAGGGTGTCCTTGTCCATCCCGCATCCCGTGTCCGCGACGAGCAACCGGAGGAAACCGCCTTCCCTGGCGTCGGGGTGATCGGGCAGGGCCTCCGCGAGCAGGGAGGTCGTGGTTGTTGAGATGGAGAAGGAGCCGCCGTCGGGCATGGCTTCGCGGGCATTGCGCGCGAGGTGGACGAATAGCTGGTTCAGCATGTCGGGGTCGGCCCGGACCGGCGCCGTCGGCGCGTTGAGATCCGCGGAGATCCGAATGTCGGGGCCCAGGGTCTGTCTGAGGTCGGTCTCGGCGTTCCTGATCAGGGCGTCGGGGTTCACCGGTTCGCGGCGCATGACCTGTTTGCGGCTGAAGGTGAGGAGTTGGCGGGTCAGGTCTGCGATGCGCTCGGAGGCGGCGTCGGAGGCTTTGAAGAGGCCGGCGTTCGCTTCGTTCTGCGGCAGGTTGAGTTTCAGCAGTTCCTGGTTGCCCTGGACGACGGTGATGAGGTTGTTGAAATCGTGGGCGATGCCGGCGGCGAGGCGGCCGACGGCCTCCATCTTCTGCGACTCGCGCAGTTGCTGCATCAACGCCTGGCGTTCGGTCACATCCTGATAGATGAGCAGCAGGCGTTCCGAGCCTTCGTAGTGGATGGGTTCCGCCGTGATCAGCGTTTCGAGCGACGTTCCTTCGCCGCTCGTCATGCTGCATTGCAACGCCCGGACGCTGGAGCCCTGTTTGAGGTCGGCGTGAAAGCGCGCAAGTTGTTCGCCCTTGGGTGAGAGTCCGAGTTCGCCGAGGGTATGGCCGAGCGCGCCGTCCAGTTCCAGCTCGAACTGGCGGAGAAAACTCTCGTTGACCTCGAGCAGACGGAAATCCCCGCGTTCGGCGATGGCCACGGGAACCGGACTGGCCTCGATGGCCTTGGCGAACCGCGCTTCGGTCCGGGTCACGCGCAGTCGTTGGAGCGCCCCCCAGCCAAATGCGACGGCCAGGACGACGATCAAGCCGCCGACAAGTCTTGCCAGGCTCTCCGGAGAGAGCCGGGGAGCCGCCTTGACCAGTCTGATTTCCGACAGGTCGTTGACAAGGACTTCCAGGCTTCTGTCGCCCCAGGCCTCGTCTTCACGGATGGAGCAGATGCCGGTGACAGCCACTCTGGCCCCCTTCCACAGAGCGGCATTGGCTGCGATGTCCTGGGGAAGGGACGGGAGAATGGCGGAAAAAGGGGGGGCGTCTCCTTCCAGTTGGAGCGCGAGGCGGTTTCCCCGGCGTTGGAGGCCGAGGACAGTTCCCGGGACCTCGACGCGTTCGCCATCGTTTTCGATCTGGAGCAGGGAGGACGCCTCGGCGGTGCGGGGCGCGGTGCGTTCGCCGGGCGAAAGCAGCGAGGCGGTCGCGTCTTCAAGGTGGATCCCCCGGCTTGTTCGTTGGAGGAACCCGAGCAGGTTCACCCTGTCTCCGACGTTGAAACTCTGAGGCTCGGTCAACATGGCTTCAATCCGGCCGGTCCCGTCGGTCAGATGCAGCCGGTCCGGCCAGGAAAGCGTGACTGTTCCGATGACCCGGTTGCGCCGGGTGATGCGGGCCTTGCCGCGGATGCTCAGCAATTCGTCGATGGTCGCCGCCGGAGCCTTGAAGGGCGATCTGGGCCCGGGGGACTCGGTGGTCAGATCGTCGATGCTGTTCATCAGGATTTCCGGCCGCGTCGGGCGACCGGAGGCGTCGAAGCGGGTCAGGGCGACTCCGACGACCAGAACGCGCGCGTCGATCATTCGGGCGGGCAGTTCGGCGGCTCCGGGGAGGCGGGCTTGAAAGAGTCGGCCGGCGTAGGCCAGCTTGAGGCTGAGGCCCGCCGGATCCAGGGTCATGTTCCGGACAACGCCTTCGACTTCGACCCGGTTCATATTGTGCATTCCGGCGACCAGGCTGGAGGCGGTGACGCCCTGAGGCTCGGGAAGGTCACGGCGATCGAGCCGCCTGAGCGAGGCGTTGGTCAACGCCGGACCCTGGGAGGTCAGGCTCGTGATCCCCTCGACAGTCACGAAGTCGCCGGGCGCTGCGGGCGCTGTCATATTCGGGGCGGCGATGCGCAGCCCCTTCCCATCCTGCGAGATGAATACGTCGCCGGTGTTCGTTCGCACGAGGGTCGCCACGCCGGCCAAACGGGCGCGTCGCGGCGTCGGATTCTGGTCGTCCCACAGGGCGCGCACGGCTTCCGTAGTTTGCAGCAGCGGCTTGAGGGAGTTCCAGTCGATGCTCCCCAGCGGCCCGATTCCGCTGGATGCCAGCGGGGCGGTCGTGTCGGCCAGGAGCCGGAACTCCCCGTTGACCAGCGTCGGCGAGTCGGCATTCAGGAATCCGAGGGCGTCGACCAGATCGCCTTCGGAGAGTGGCGGGAGGTCGGGGGCGGACTGGACCTGGATTACTCCCGAATCGTCGGCGAGCCGCAGGTCCGGCGTGACGGCTTCGATGCGGCCGCGCAGGCGCACGAGCCCTGCGGGCATCGCTGCGGGTTGTATGCCCAAGGCGTCGGCAATGCGGACGCGGGGCAGATCGAATGGACGTTTTGGGGGCTTGCGCTCGACCGTGATGCGCTGCCAGTCGTCGACCCAGAGGACGACCTTGTCGGTCTCCGCGCCGACGGCGGTTCCGGGGAGGGTGACGCCCTGAAAGCGGACCAGCGCGTTAACGACATAGGAGGTGACGGCGCGACCGCGTCGAAGGGTGGCGACCGTGATGGTCCGACCGCGGGCGCCTGTCTCCAGGATCCAGCCGGTCCGGTTCTTGGTCGCCGAGCGGACGACGCCTGTGAATTCCCGCCAACGCCAGGGCTCCGCGGTGGAGGGCTCTTCATCCATCTTGATCGGC
>Ga0181573_10002491_pt1 | contig 17048 bp, 4 predicted proteins | sample 101ome_25_FD_148643 | JGI IMG/M metagenome (GOLD analysis project Ga0181573, IMG submission 148643) | Coastal salt marsh microbial communities from the Groves Creek Marsh, Skidaway Island, Georgia - 101409BT metaG (spades assembly) | ecosystem: Environmental > Aquatic > Marine > Intertidal zone... | reverse complement strand
GTTTGTTCGCAGTCGCTCGAGGCGGCGGGGGCACTTCTGCGAGCCACGCGGGGACGTCTGCACCAACCAGTCCGAGGCACCTCTGGAGCGCAGGAACTATCTGTTTCTTGCAGTAGTACTCCGCGTGCAACCTGAGGGTACCGCGGCTTTCGATGAGCTCGCCCGGCGAGAACACCATGTCGATGAGCCTCGCGCCCGGCTGCCCGTGCGTCACGACGTACCTCACGCGCTCGCCGTGTTTGGGCTCGCCCCTCGGATCCTTCGCGAGAGCCTTACTCGCCACGAGCGCAGCGGGCGGAAGTTGACCGCCATTCGCCGAGGAGTAGGTCCCGAGCCGAACCTCCTTTGCAAAGATAAACTCTCGAATCGGCACTCGACCCGCGAGAATCTTGCTGAGCTGAGACTGCACGTACCGCTTGACCAGGCTCAGGTCCTTGGAGGCAAACAGAAGCCTCAGCGAGGTTCGCATGATCTTCACCACCGCCGGACACGAGTCTCTGCGCACAGTCTCGATTCCCTTCGCGTCAAACGTTGGCACAGTCTGCGAAGGCGTCTCAAACATGTGACCGACGTAGCGTTTCTTCGTGACCAGCATACACGGCGAGTACACCTTCTCGAGCTTCAGCACCACAGGAGGAGGGTTCTCAGCGGTGACTGCCGCGGCAATTTCTTGACCGATGACGTGCGCCTCTTCGACGGTCCGACCCGGCATGTGCACAAACAAAGAGTCGGTGTCGCCGTACACAACCCTCGCGCCCCAGCGCGGGTTGGAGTGCACCGTCTGGATGGCGCGCTCCAGAGTCTCCCTACCGCTCTGCACGATGGCATCAGCGAGCTCAGCCATGGGCATCCGGCCGGAGAATCCAGCCGCGGTGTACCCGTAGGTGACGTTGGCGATGAGCTTGAGACCAAACTGACGCGCGTTCAGTGCTCGGCGGCGCGCGCGCTGGTCGGCGGGTGTTCGCTTCAGCGCCTGCTTGACCATCACGCGCGTGTCCAGAATCTCTTTGAGGAGCCGCGGCAGGACACCGGGTCGAGCCGAGTGAGGTGCGAACATCACACCGTTGGGTGCACACGTCACTCCGGGCGCAGCCTCCGATCCGTCGCCGTTGATGAGCGATGGGAGTAGGCCGCGAGGCAGCGCGAGCTCTGCAACGCCAAGCTTGGCGGGGGGACCGCCACCAAGTCCCGGCGTCTGTCGCGCGACGATGGAGCCTCCATCGCCGCCGTCGACGTCTCTCGGCACTCTTCCCATGCACGTAGAGTAGCACAAATTATAAGCGATGACCATCGATGGATAGAGCGACTGGAAATCCAGAACAGCCACTGGATCGTCGTACATCTTCGACTCGGGTTCCATCACCAGCGGCAGACATTCCATCGCGGGCTGCCTCGCAACCTGTTCCTTGTTGGGGCTGATCATGACGTAATTTTGGGTGTGCGCAAGTCGCAGCAACATGGACTCGACCCTGTACTGACTGCCCCTGGACAGCACCGAGAAGAAGTCGATGCCGAAGATTCGAGCCTGCTCTGCGGTGCGCGCGACAAGGTCAAGCTGCTCCATCATCCTCGCGGTGATGTTCGATCGAGAAGTCGCGTGGCGTATTGCACGCCAGCGCTGATGCGCGATGCCTACGCCTGGGCCGATGGCCGAGTCGCCGCCTCGAGCCCATCGCGCCAGAGTCTTCGCAGGAAAACACGGTAGGCGTCGTCGCAGCACGGCGTGTGCGCATGATTCGAGCGTGTATGACTGCAACTTCAGTTCACCGCGAAGAGTGCGCCACAGGTTGATCACAATGCGACCCGTGACGTGGATTCCGCTCGCGTGTAAGCGACCGTATTCATCGTCCTGTCGCTCCGCCGCACCCGGTCGTCGTTCATCCCTGGAAATCTCCCGCAACAACCCGATGTTGAGCACCGCCGCTCGCTCCGCGAGGTACCCGAGCGATGAACCCTGGATCTCAAAACCGGCGATGACGTCGGGGTCGAAGGAACGAACCGTGTTGATAAACCCTCGGAGCAACTCGGTTTCATCATCGAATGCGTGAACGTCGATGTCCTCCGGCGAGCCATCCTCGACGCCCCAACCCCAAGTGCGATCCAGGACATCCTCGTCCTCTTCGCCACGCACTTCTTGGTCGTTGTTTGGCGTTGTTTGGTGTTTTTCTCGATGAATCAGCGCCACGTCATGTGTGGTAACGCCGCCGTCGTCTGAGAATCGCATGGCAATCACAAGAACGGAATCGTGCCTCGGATTTGGTAACAGATCACCCCGCGTGTCTCCGATGCACTCCACGCACATCACCCCGAGATTCAATGTGCCGTTGTCTCCGTCGTCGGTCGTGTTCGCGCCACCTTGGGATCGGAACTCGACCGAGTCGCTGTTCGGGGTTGAATCGACGCCGGCACCTGTGTCTGGTGGTGTGAGCTGCGAAAATCCGCGGCGACGACTTCGGCGACGTGCACTTCGCGTTATCGACGCAGGCGACCTCGATTTTGACTTTGAGGTTCTTTGGACATTTTTCTCTGCATGGTCCTCGAGCACGTCGGGGTGTGCCTCGCATCCATCGTAGCGCAGCAGCTCAATGAAACCGGACGGGTCGTCGTATTTGGGCGAAGGTGGCCGATGCGGGAAAGGCGATGCCGACGAGCTCTCGCTCCTAGACCTCACCGCGGGTTTTTGGTTCGGTCGTCGGATTGAACCATCGTCGTCCTCAACAAACGTGTCGCCGTCACCAAGACCAACCTGTGCGGGTCCAGACTGGCCGCGGTTGCCGCCAGCTTTGGGAATACCCTCGTCGTCATCAGCCTCGTGCAGGGTCTCGAGCCAACGATCGAGCCTATCATCGTTGGTAACGCGATCATCGGGAATGTGTGTGGCTGCGGCAACCGCCGACATTCTCAAGATTCCCCCAGGGGGGTTGAAGAATGGTGAAGGGGGAGGACCGTCGGCGACGGATTTTCTCGCCGCTTCCGTTCTATCCGCAGGGGTAGCGCCGATGGGCACGTCAGGTGATGCGACGAGGTTGACCGATTTCGACCTAGTCACATCCAACCACGCGTCAATCCCTACACGAGAGGGTGGCGGGCGAATCGGCCGAAGTGCCCAAAGCTTTACTCGCCCAGTCTCGTCGGTGTCCCTTGAAGCCAGGCCATTGTCTGATGCCGCTAGCATCATCGCTCGCATCGCGTCCCGCCGAGAGAAAGGCGGTAGCTCGTCGGGGTTGGACGTGGGTAGACGAAACACCCTGCCTGCAAATACGAACGGTCGCGCGGGGGCATCAGCGATCCTACCGTAAAACGGTTTCTGGTTCACCACGGAGGGCAACCCGTGGTCCGCTAGGGTGGCCAGCAGCTTCGCCGTGTCAGGAGGACCTCGCTTCAACCGCAACGCGAAGGTGGCGTCATCCTCAGCATCTCCATCTTCCCTAGGATCGAGTGTTGCCCCTACAATTGAGCTTTTCCTTTGGGACGACACTCGGTAAACTCGGGAGTCGTCCTCTGCACACGCAAAGTGAGCGTACCCATTCAAGTCTCGTATCCGCCGATCTGTCTCTGTTACCGGCTCACCGCATATAAAGCAAGGACCCTTGAGCGCCGAGAGGGGCGTGAACCGCACTCGTTTTGCTACGCATCCCGTCTCGGGAGTCTCCGCGATACCAGCGTCGGTTCCCGTGAGGCTCCTCTTCATTGAAGTGGAACCGAGTTGGGGTTCTGTGTCTGGAACGTCATCTTCGGTGTCAACAAGCCCCGAGAGACTTCGCTTGGGACCAGGCGTCGACGATACAGCTAATCGACGACGTTCCTCGTTCGCGCACGATTTGTGCGCGTACCCTTTAGTCCGCGAGCGTTCGCGTGGATGTCCTTGGGTTGTCAAGCCGCAGATGCGGCATGTCTTGTCAACCTTGGGCGGCGCTGGCGTCTTGGGCTCTGGCTCTTGGGGGTCTTGCGCCGGTATCGGGTCTGGCTCAACCGGTGACGGCGCAGTGCACGCAATGATATCGTCGCACTCACGCTGCGTCGCGGCGATTTGCATGTCGTCGTCATCTTCACCATCACCGTATGGAATTTCACCGTCCCCATCAACCTCAATTTCCTCGCGCTCAGCCGCTCTCGCGGCGACTGCCGCGATTGATTTTCTGAGACGGCTCTGAGACGCCTCAACCTCACCTTCCGACGCGTCGATGAATGAGCCACCACCAAGAGACTCGCGCGCCATGCGCACTGCTTTCATGGCAGATGTTGGAGCTGCCAGCATAGCTTCCCGAACCGTCGCCTCGACATCATTGTCGTCAGTGCCATCTGCATTTTCTACCGGCGAGCTTTTATCGTCAGCCGGCCTGACCCCTTCGAGGAACGCTCCGCGGGGCTCTTCACCGTCGACCCCGGATCGATCAGCTCCCCCGTCAACCATCCAACGAAGCAATTCGTACATTTCTTCTTGTTGCGTACCCTCCTGTGAAACCCCCAACCCCCCATCGACACTCCTTCCCGGATCCGCCTGCGACGCCGTGACAGCTTCCTCGTTGATGACATCGTCGGTATCCACCGGATCAAACGCCCTCGATGTCCTCGACAACCTTCCCTTCTTTTTCGCTCGTTGCGACGAACCTGCGGCAGCCTTCCCCTGGGATGATGGCTCGATCGAACCGTTGTCTTGGGACGACGCGTTCGCGGGTCGTACAGCGTCGAGAAACGCATCCGGATCATCTCCAGAACGGCGGCCATCCTGGGACCATCTCCGAACCAGACCGGGCGGGGTCTGCGTTTCGAACGCCCCACGGTCGATTGAACGAGATCGGGATTCACCAAGGTCGATTACGCTCATCGATCTTTGGCTCTGTCCCGCACTGACGTCATATCCTCGCCCCTCGCCTCTCTCCTCGCGAAGGATATCCCCCAACGTCAGAGCCCCCCCAACCGGAACGCCGGTTTCGTCTCGCGCCTCGACGGCAGCCGCAACCGCGACCCGCCGCGAGAGCTCGCTCACCAGTCTGTCGGTCTTGGTCAGGTCTCGAACGTTTCTCGGTGGTGGACTCGGCGCGACGGGAGCGGGCTCGCCCCTCGCGGCGGCCCTTCTCGCCTCTTCCTCCCACACTGGGGCGAGCGACTGGACCAGCCGAGCCCCGTTCTGTTCGCCAGGCGGCGCCGCCGTCGCCAGCGGTTGCCGGACGACGTCCTTGGGGTTCGTCAGATGTTCCACGCATCCGTCCACCTCGATTTCGACGTTTGATGAGCGCTCGGGTGGATCGAATCCGCCCTGGCTGCTTCGAGACGACCCCAAAGTGAGGACATGTCCGTTCGCGGCGGAGGCGTCGTCGTCTGCCGGATCGAAGGCCCTGTCCCAACCGCGAGGTATCGTGGTTCGAGTCCACACGCGGTGAGGCTTGGACTTTTGAACCGAGACATCGTTGCCGGGAGGTTCCGGGGTTCTCATCGCGTCGGACGACGACCCGCGAGGAAAGCCACGCGCTGTTTCTCCTTCCGCCGCCGCGTTCTGAACCAGAAGCGTCGATCCCCGCGGCCTGGTCGGCTGAGGAACGTCGTCGTACTCCAGGACCACCGTCTTCGGCCGGGTGGTCTCCCCGCCCAATCCAACGGCGCCCGTCAACACCCTGCGAACCGCGCGCCTGTGTCGGTGCAGCCTAGGCCAGCGCGGAACAGGGTCGCGGAAGCACACCCTGCTCAGCCTGGCGAGTCCCATGCCGTGTAGGTTGTGGTCCACCTTGACCTGCAACAGGTACGGCACGTGCGACTCGTGCGGCTGAAATATTCGGTTCATGATTCCTCCGCTCAGCATCGCCGCCGCCGCGCGCTGCACGGTGCTCGGGTCGTACATCCTCAGCTTGACGAACAGGCGCTCGCCGCTGTGATAGCCGTAGAACGGCTTGGCTCGAACCAGCGTGGCGTCGTGGACGAACCTCCTCTTTTTTAACCGAGATCCGTCGGTCCCGCGCGTCGACGCCATCGCCGAGTGGTTCACCCCGCCGGCGGGGTTGATCCCTGGCCGCGTGTTGGGTCCGGCTCCGCCCCCGGCCCCTCCCCCCGCCCCCACATCGCCGCCCGACAGCGCCAGCTCCATGGCTCGCTCCAGCGATTGGCAGAGGTTTTTAAGGAAGGTGCCGCACTCGACGGGGTCTCGCGGAAGGTCGTCGTCGTAGGGCACGTAGAAGTACGGGAACGCGCGGTGCAGGTGCAAACATGCCTTCTGACCTCCTGGGGTCTCTCCAAAGATTCTCACGACGGGAACCTGCGCGTGGATCGAGGGGAAGGGAAGTCGGGGTCAAGGCGAACGTCAAGGTAATTCTTGGGGGGTGCCAACTTCGGAGGCGGAGCGCTCACCCTGTCAACCTTGACGCCGGTGAGAGGGGACTCGGTGACGTCCAGCCCCGGGGCCGGCTTCGCAAGGTAGTAGTCCACGGTGACGATGCGGATCACGAACTCGTCATCGTCCCTGGTTCGCAACACCAACCCTGCACCGCGGGCCTGCATCACTGGGACCAAGCTCAAGCCACGTCGCTGCGCAGCTGCGGGGTCGGGACGTATCGAGGCGCGATGCCTTCCTACACCCGCCGGCGGCGCCGTGTATCGTCGCGACACGTCTCGCAAACGGCGCCCATCGTGTCACCCCCACACACGATGCTATGTTTGTCGTCACGAGCCACGCCGACAGCCGCTTGGTTCGTAACAATATGACTGCCTGTGTGGGACCTCCGATATCGAGCTGCCGAGACCGCGTCAGGGCTCCGTCATTTGTGTCGGCGGCGTCGATGAAGGGGGAGACCGAGGGCGAGGGCGAGGCGCCCGGCGACCTCGAGGCTTCACTCCTCGATGCATCCAGGATCGAGGATGACGTCCAGGAGGAGGAACCGACGGCCGCGTCGCAGGCGATGAGCGCAGCGCTTGGGCACGACCTCACGCCATCGCAAACGCGTTTTCTCCTGACCGGGTCTTTCATCGACATCCTGACGAACATCAGCGTCTCGTTCATCTTCCCCTTCCTTCCCACCATGCTGGAAGACGCGGGTGCCGGTCCGTATCAGCGAGGTCTCATCTTCGCGGCGCTACCTTTTGGCGTGCTGCTGGTCTCCCCACTGATTCCGCCATTTCTCTGGCGCGTCGGGACCAAAGCTGTGTTGGTCTCGTCGCTTATGCTCATCACCGCGTGCCTTTGCCTGGCCACGTACGCGGGACCTCCACGGGGCGGTACGAAACTGACGGACCGGGCATTGACACGCTGCGTGACGATATGGGCTTGCTCGAGGCTCTTCATGGGCTTTGCGGTGGCGGGCACGGGAGTGACGGTGCTGTGCCTCATGACAAGGCACCTGCCGAGAAGGTCACACGTGTTTGCCAACGGCGTCCTGGAGTCGGCGATTGGAGTGGGATACATGATTGGACCCGCGTTCGGTGGGTGGCTTTTCGAGCTGTTCAGGTGGTCCGAGGTTCCTTTGATCGTCAACGCGACGGCGACCGCGATGCTGGTGCCGTTCGTGGCGAACATGCGACTAGACGAGGTGGAAGACGACGAGGAGGAGGGTGCAGACGGGAACGCAGCCGGCCAGGAAGGCGGAGATGACAAGAGGGGCACGGTGGGCATGACCATGAGATTGTTTGCCAGACCGCGGTTTTTCGCGGCCATCTTGGTGCTTCTCGCCGTCTCCATCAGCTTCGGCGTATTTCCCAGTACGCTCCCGCCGCACCTGCAGCGAACGCTGAAGATTGGAGAAGGCTCCGTCGGGTCCGTGTACGCCGGCATCGCGGCTCTCTACGCGTTCTTCACCCCGTTCGTGGGTCCGTTGGCTGAAAACGGAGGGATGACAAATCCACTCGGGGCCATGGCGGTGTTCGGCGCTTCGCTCATGGCCGTCGCACACCTGTGCTTCGGTCCGTCGCCGCTCCTGCCGATGAGGTTTGACGGGCCCAGGGACTGGCGACTTTGGGCTGTGGACATCATCGGCGGCGGTGTGTGCTATGGTGTTGGGAGCGCATTTGGGTTCGTCCCTCTCCTGCCTCTGATGCAAGCGGCGGTGGTTGACATGGGACCGAAATATCTGGAAATGACGGCCGGGGTGTCGAATGGGGTGTATTACTTTGGAGAGTTGGTGGGGCAGCTGTTCGGGGCGCAAATCGTCAGCGTTTTAGGATTTCCGTGGGCGAGCACTGCGTTTGGAGTCATGCTCGTCGGCTCATGCGCGCTCTTCGGGCTGGTGCGCCTAGTGGTCAAACCTCCCGCCACGGTCGTTGCTACCCTTGAGGCTGAAAGAGTCGAGTATGAAGAGTTGCTGTTGTCCAGGTCGGAGACACCAAATTTAGAAGATACCGAAGGTGATAATCGATAGCGCTGGTCCAAAACAATGCTCGTCAATAGCAAGAACACGTACTCACACTCACACTCCTCGTCAATACCCGAGGTCAATTCCCCACGACGTCTGGATCGTCTTCGCCAGCCCGTCCATGATCTCCTCTTCCCTCAGTTCGGACATGCCCGCGGGCAACCTGGCGCAAAGACTGGCCCTCAGCTTTGCGAGCTTGGTACACGGCCCGCCGCCAGGTTTGAAGTTCTCGAAGGTTGTAAACGGCCGCCACAGCTCCGTGGGGTTCACCCTGCCCTCGGTGCTCTTGTTCTGAACCACCACCGCCGCCATACTACCCACCGTCAGAGGCTCGACGTCCTTATCGTCGGACAGGCCGTACGAAACCTCGAACGGGATATCCTCCGTCGCGCCAGCCTTCATCAGACGCTGCGCGCAAAAGGCTGTCACCGAGCTCACCTGATTGGGCAGCCGCATGTCGTAGGGTCCGACGATGAATCCGACGAACGGCTCCACCCCGACGGATTCGTCGCGGAAAAGGCGCTGATAGTTGAGCTGGTTGTTGATGTCCACACCCGACGGCGTGGGTTCGAACACAGGGTGCGAGTGGTACCAACCCACAACCTTCATGTTCTGCGCCTCAACCTGAGATTTGAGCTCAACCTCCGCGATCGGGTCCATCTCCACGTCCATGCCGCTCGCCACGCCGCGACCGGGGAAGGCGCGTTCGATGGTCAGAGACTTGGTGTCGGGGTCCCATGAACCGCCGAGGTATCCGATGACCTCGTTGGTGCACAGGTGCGCGTGGAGGTCCATGACCAACATCGCCGCGGGGGAGACGGTAAGCTTGAAAGGCTGCGCCCCGGGCACACCAGACCCCGGAGGGGAAGGGGAGAACTTACGCATGGGATGGAGCTCCAGGGTGCCGCCGCCCGCATCCCTGAACGTGGTCGCTCCAACCGCCGCGGTCTCGCGTCTCGGCCTGCTCCGAGCGTACTCCGTGGGCTCGGCGGCGGCGGCTTCGGCTGCGGCCCGGTCTCTGGCCTCCCTCACCTTGGCGAGCTGCTTGGCCTCCTTCTCCGCAGCCTTCTCCGCAGCCTTCTGCTCCTTATCCGCGAGTTTGGCTTCCCTCTCGGATCGTTTGCGCTCCATTTCCTCCTCCCACGCTCGGCGCTCCTTCGTCTTCTGATGCTTGATTCGGGCCTCGATCCAAACCTCGAGTTCCTCGTGCGCGAGATCCTCGAAGGTTCCATCGTCGAACTCGACGGAGTACGGCAGAGGGTTGTCGGCGTCGTCCTTGTCCACGTCAACCACCTTGCCCTCGATCCACTTCTCGGCGCGGTCGTCGTCCTCTGTGCCGACGTTGGGGTTGGCGTCTGCGTTTTCGTCACGTTCAACCTCCTCGTCAAACTTCTTCCTGAGGACGGTTCCCACCTTGAAGCGTCCGTCAGAGTCGACGGGCAGCTTTCCCATCGTCTCGGCCACCTTCGCCTGCCTCGCCTTCTCAGCCTCGTCGGCATCCTCCGCGGTCATGAGCCCGGCGGGTCGGGTCCCGTCCGGCAAGGTGAACGACGTGTCCACCTTGAAGCCGTACTGCTTCGCCGCGGAGGAGTTGGGATCCAGAGGCTTGCCGGAGAGAGTGTACCCGTCGCCGGTTTCCCTCACCTTCGCGGGCAAGGGCTTGCCCTGGAGGCAAAGCTTGATGAAGTGCTTCTGAGCGTGAGAAGTGAACGATCGCGCGTCCCTCGTGCCGACGTGCTCGGCGCACTTCTTCCAGTCCCTGCCGTACAGCACGAGCGCCTCGCGGAATTTCACCTCCTCCTGCTCGTCCCAAGGCCGGGCCTTGGCGCGCGCCGTGCCGGTATCCTTGCGCTTGCGCCTGCCGGTTTCGGTGAATTCCTCATCGCCCGTGGGCTCGCGCGGACGCTTGGGCTCCTTCGGCGCCTTGGGCTCCTTCGGGGGCTTGGGCTCCTTCGGAGGCTTGGGCGCCTTCGGGGGCTTGATGACGGGCTTCTTTTTCTTCTTACGCTTAGCTCGGCCGTAATCCTCGTCGTCGGAGTCGTCCTGGTAGCCGTAAACGTCCTCGCCGTAGGGGTTCTCCTCCTGCAGGAGCTTTGCGATGAGTGCCGCGGAGGCCGCGTCGGGATCCGCCATCGAGTTCGGTCCCTGTGGCGCTCGATCTGACCCAGTCGTCCGAGCCAGTCGTCCGAGATCGTCTGTCCAAACAGTTTGAAATTTTTGGCGCGAACCCCAGCGCTGCGAGCCGATCCAGGGTCGCGTCGCGCGCGCGCTGTCGAATCGGTGCGACTTCTCCACCGCGGAAAGAAGAGAATGTCCGAGAATGACGTCTGGAGGAGGAAGTTTCTCCTCGGGGCCCACGGCACTTTCGAGTCGCGCAGGAGACGCACCAAACATGGCGCAGCTCGCGCAGACGACGCAGGCTGCGCTCTCGGGCCAGTCCAAGACGGTCACCGTCACCGTCATGGGTACGTCTCCCGCTCAAAACCCTCGTCCTCCGCTCGTGACCTTTGCTCGCGAACGCGGCACAATTGCAATTGGTGCACCCCCCTGTCTCCCGGGAAATTGCCTTACCCTAACGCGCGCCCCACCTCGCTCCCTTCCGCGCAGGCGAGCACGAGCACGTCATCAGCGGCTACTCCCTCCTGAAGGGTATCGGCGATGGCGAGCCCATCGCGAGCGACAGGTTCACGGTCGGCGGCCACGAGTGGGTCCTCCTCTTCTACCCCGACGGCAAGAGGAGCATTAGCGAGACCCAGCAGGCTCCGCCCCCGAACGACGACCCGTACGCGGCGCTCTTCGTCGCGCTCATCGGCGAGGGACCCAGGCCCCAGGGCGTGGTCCACTCGAGCAGCGGGCGCGTGGTTCGAGCCTTTCACAGGTTCACGCTGGTCGACCAGACCGGCACGGGCAACAGGGACATCACGAAGGGGAGGCAGCGAGATCAGGGCGCGGTGAAGATCAGCTGCGCGAGACAGGACCCGAATGCGAGAAACTGCCACGGATACCGCAAGTTCGTGCGCAGGAGCGTGCTCGAGAACCCTCAGCACGGGTACCTGGTGGACGATACGATCGTGATCAGGTACGAGATCGAGCTGGTGGTGACCAACGGCGGCGCGCTTCACCGCATAAACAAGGCGAATCCGCTCATGTCGATTGACGTCTCGTCGTTCCCCACGCTGGGCGACGAGGTGAGGAAATTGCTCACCGACGACGCGGACAAGACGGACTGCGTGTTCGAGGTCGAGGGCGAGAAGTTCCCGGCGCACTCTCTCATCATGTCCGCGCGCTCGTCGGCGTTCAGGGCCATGCTCAGGACCGGGGCGGAGATGCGCGAGGGGTCGGAGGGCGTGGTTCGACTCTCGGACATTCGCTCGCCGGTGTTTAAGCTCCTGATGCACTTCATCTACTCCGACGAGCTCCCGGACGGCAGCGGGAGAGGACCCGTCACGGACAACGGGTACCGCGCGAGCGGCCCGGGGCGCGCCAACGCGCATTCCGGCGCCTTGGTCTCGCACGGGTCGGGCGGTAGGAGAGCCGCCGGGATTGGGACGGAGGGCGAATCGGGCGCCCCATCCGCGGATGGGACGAATTCGACACCCCCCGACCTGGAGGGCATCGACCTGGACGTCGCCATGACCCAGCACCTGCTCGTCGCCGCCGATAGGTACGACCTCACGAGGCTGCGCGCCATATGCGAGTCGAGGCTGTGCGACATGGTGGACGTGGAGACGGCGGCGACGACGCTCGCGCTCGCCGAGCAGAACCACGCGCACGCGCTGAAACGAGCCTGCCTGGAGTACGTCGCCACGCACCTGGCGGAGGTTATGCAAACGGACGGGTACAAGCACATGGAGCAGTCGTGCCCGCAGCTGGCGAGCGAGCTCCTTCGAACGGTAGCGATGCACACGACGCAGCAACAGCAGGCTGCCGCGGCGGCGGCGGCGAACGGCGCGCCCCTCGCGCTCGGCGGCGCCGGGGATGTCGGGTTCGGCGCACAGCTGTCGCCGACCAACGCGACGAACGTTTTGGGAGGGACCCAGGGTTTGGGAGGGACCCAGGGTTTGGGAGGGACCCAGGGTTTGGGAGGGAACGGCGGTCACGCGGGTGGGATGGGCGCGGGCATGATCCCTGCCGCCGGAGCCGCGGCGGCGCACCACGGCGAACCCTTCGGACTCGCCGGGTCCGGGTTGCCGCCGCAGTCTCTCGCCGCGGCCGTCGCCGACGCGACGGCTGGCCCGGACGTCGCGACGGGCGGTGCGACCGGCGCGGGGAACGTCGTCGATGACGTCGCCGTGGATGCCGTGGACGCGGACGATGAGATCGTCGCCATCACCGCGGCCGCGGCCGCGGGTGCCGGGGCGAGAGGGGCGCAAGGGAACGCGAGTCAGCCGGATGGGTCCACCCCGTCGGGCAGGCGCGTGCGCAGGCGAACGTCGCACCACCACAACTGAACGACGACGCGCTCGAGCGACCGGGCGCACACGATGCGCACACTGCATAACTACTACTAGTCTCTAATCGAAATTCTATGAATAGATACCCGACATGGACACCTCGAACGACCCGCTCAGCGCGTCGGCGACGCAGGAAAATCGTGCGTCCGGGACCTCCCCCAAACAAAAGTGACCGTTTTCCTTCTGGAACTTTCGCCCGCCCCTACAGCAGCCACATCTGGTTCGCGCCGAGGACCCAGGCGATGAGGCGCGACGCCGCGCGTCAAATCCGCGCCGGATTCATCGCGCTGGCGTCAGTCGCGGCTCTGATACACCTCGTCGGGGTCGATAACACGTCTGGGCGGGCCTCGATCCTGGCACGTGGCGCAGGTCGGGGCGGTCGGGGCGATGATGCGTTGAGATTCCTCGGCCCAGGGGCGAGGCGCCAGCTGCTATCATCGCACTGCGAAGCGGGTCAGAAGTGGAACTCGACGGATTGCGTGAATTGTTCAGACGGAGAGACCTCAGCCGGCGGGAGCGTTACGACATGCGATCCTTGTGATAATGGTGAGTACTCCAACGAGGGCACCTCCTTCCTGTGCGTGGAGTGCCCGGTGGGAAACTTTTCCTCGTCCCCGACCGGGAGTTGCGCTGCGTGCGCCGCGGGCGAATATCAGGATCAGACGGGGCAGACGAGCTGCAATGATTGTGATGCGGGGTACTTCTCCGCGGTTGAGGGCAGGCACAGGTGCGACCGATGCGAGTTGGGCTTCCACTCCGAGTCGGGCCAATCAGAGTGCACCCGATGTACCACCGGGTTCCCGTGTCCTGAAGACCGCCCGAGGTACCTGGAGCTGTTGGTGGTGAACGACAAGCGAAGGTGCGACGAGTACGGCAGTTCGAGAGACGAGATGCACGCACACACCGCAGCCGTCGTAGACTCCGCGGCTGCTCGTTTCAGCGGTGCATTCTCCCCAGGGTTGACAATTGTTCTTGTGGAACAAAAGGACTGGTGTGACGGCGACGTCACCGAGCTCGCCTCCGTTCCCGAGGATTCAACCCGCGCTTACTATCGCAACGACAAGGCGGAAACGAACACGACGGCCCTGCGGGATGCGTTTGGGGTGTGGAGAGACAAAAATCTTGACTCCCTCCCGTCACACGACGTCGCGTACCTGTTTACGGGTCGTGACCTGCATGGAAGTATCGTGGGTGCTTCGAACGAGTACAGCGTCTGCGGCGACGACGCGAAACACTGCGGGACGGTCGTTCCAGGGAACAGAGAGTCGAGCCTCGGTGTGAACGAGTGCGCCACCGGGGATGACGGCGTGGTCCGGTGCTGCTACGCGCATCGATCCGGGGCGGTGGCGATGGTGTCCAAATCAGACGCTCCCTCCGCAGCCGGACTCGTCCTCGCGCACGAAATCGGTCACCAGCTCGGCATGAGCCACGACGGTGACACGGTTTGCACGAATATGACGGGTCCGTTCATCATGGCCGAGCAGTTTGAGCACGTGAACGCGTCTGCGGAAACCTGGTCTCCGTGCAGCGTCGCGAAGTATGAAGCTCAGGTTGGGGATTACGAGTGCCTCGCGCATGGGGTCACCGCGGTTTGCGGCAACGGGATTGTCGACGAGAACGAGGAGTGCGATTGCGGGAAGAGCGATTGTTCCGCACTCGACCCGTGCTGCGACGGGAGCACGTGCCAGCTCAAAAATCAGACTTGCGCGCCGCCCCCGCCCACCGCGCCTCCACCACCCGCATTTTACACGCAGGACCCTCTGTGCACGTCGAGTTGCGGCGTTGGATACGAGATTGGCGTGTCACCGTCTGTGATCAACGTTCGCGCGGACCAGTGCCTGCAGTGCAGCGGTGGACATGGGCTCGCGGGGAGCCCCGCCGGGTACAGGGAATCGGACTGCAAGATCGACTCGGCGCCGTTCAAGGGTTGGAAATATTCAGACGTCCAGCCCAACGAGGAAGAAGGGATCAGGTACGAAAATTGCTACTGGACTGGATGCGGGGATAGTAGTACGTGCGGGGATGGCGAGGAGACAACAAAGTCAGAGGTCTGCGCTGTCGGCACAAACAAGAGATGTTGCACAAAGGTGGACCTCTGGGTGTGTTGCGGCCTACTGTCTTGCCAGAATGCTGCATACCCTTCGCCACCTCCTCCATCGGCACTTTCACCTCCTCCGTCGCCACCTCCTCCGTCACCACCTCCGCCTCCACCGAGTCCCGATGGATGGCGGCTCATGGGCGGTGGCATCAACGGATCCGCAGCCTACGACTTTTCGGGATCTGATGTTTCCATGTCCCAAGATGGGTTGCGAGTGGCCATCGGATCTTCCTTGAGCGACGGGACGGACAAGAAGAACGCCGGCCACGTCAGAGTGTTTGGATGGAACTCGGCATCTTCAAGCTGGGATCAGGTTGGTGCAGATATCGACGGCGCGTTTGCGCTCGACCAATTCGGCCGAGCCATATCTCTATCTGACGATGGAGATCTTGTCGCAGTCGGTGCTCCGTTCTGGTCCGACGAAGAGAAGGGTCGAGTGCGTGTGTTCTTCTTGAAAGACGGAGTGTCATGGGCTGATTACGGCGAGTCTCTCGAGGGGGATTCAAACTGGTATTGGTTCGGATGGAAGCTCTCCATGTCGACAGTGGAGAATAACCCTCGCCTCGCCGTCGCCGCTTTCAAAGACGACGACGCAAGCGGGAGGAAAACTGGGATAGTTCGCGTGCACAGGTATAAAGAAGAGGCGGGAAAATGGGCTCAGCTTTCCGATGACATTGGAGAGGAGGACATTGGAGACGAGGCTGGGTTTTCCCTAGACCTCTCCGACGACGGTACCCATCTTGCAATTGGCTCGGCATTCAACGACAACACGGGCGGTGCAAGTGCCGGACACGTTCGCATCTATAATTTTACTAATGAGGGTTGGAAGCAGAAAGGCGCTGACATCGACGGATCACTCCCTTATGAATACTTAGGATCGTCACTTGCGTTGGTGAATTATGACGACCCTGGTGGTGCTGCTGATGTCTTAATCGTTGCTGTGGGTGCGCCTGGTGCATATGGGAAGAGGGGTCGCGTTGCGGTCTACGAGTGGAAAGATGAAGCGTGGCAACCGAGGGGTGTCGATCTATATGGAGACAACGACGGCGATCAGTTTGGATTCTCGGTGTCTCTGTCGACCAATGGGACGCGCCTCTCCGTCGGTACCGTTACCGGCTCTGTTCGAGTGTACGAGTGGAAAACAAACAAGTGGGTCGGCGTCAGTTTGGACATCTTGGCCGAATCTGCTGGTGATGCAGCTGGCTTTGCCGTCTCGATGGCAGGCGACGGTAGCCGCGTCGCCATCGGGGCGCCCCAGAGTGACGCCAACGGAACGGACTCTGGACATGTGCGGGTATACGAGCTGGCAAAGTGGGACGCAACTGCGCCCGAGCCCCCGACGAAGACGAATCCCTCGCCACCTCCCCAACTTCCCCCACCTCCCTCGCCTCCCCCGCCGATTCCTCCTTCACCACCGCCCTCTCCGGTCCAATGGGAGCAGATGGGTAACGATCTCGATGGCGAAGCCGGCGACAATCATGGCGGGGCGGTCTCTTTGTCTGGGGATGGCATGCGGTTGGCAGTCGGGGCAAAGAAACATGACAAAGATGGTACAAGCAGCGCCGCTGATGACCATGGACGCGTTCGAGTGTATCAGTGGCTATCGTCCAAATGGGAGCAGCTCGGAAGTGATATCATTGGAGAGGACGGCGACGACGAGGCTGGATCTGCGGTGTCTCTGTCCAAAGACGGCTCGCGACTCGCCGTCGGGGCGGCGCAGAAAGAGTCAAAAGGCAAGGGCAGAGTTCGAGTATACAGTTATGACGATGCCAGCTGGCAACCACTCGGTGTCGATCTCGTCGGCGAGGAAAACGAGGATATGTTTGGTTCCACCGTCGCAATATCTGGATCGGGCGCACGCCTCGCTGTCGGTGCCCCATACCATGATCCCGGTGGCTTGGCAGAAGCGGGACACGTTCGCGTGTTTGAGTGGAAAAAAAATGCGGTAGCTTGGAGCCCGATGGGGAATGCTATCGATGGCAAAGTGAAGGGTGATTTGTCTGGTTGGTCCGTGTCCTTGTCCGACGACGGCTCCCGACTAGCCCTCGGTGGCATTGAAGAAGACGCCGTTTCCGGTTGGAAAGGACATGTCCGCGTCTACGAATGGAATGCCACCGCCGGTGATTGGAAGCCATTGAGTGCAGATTTTACGGGGGAAAA
>Ga0181573_10002489_pt1 | contig 17053 bp, 9 predicted proteins | sample 101ome_25_FD_148643 | JGI IMG/M metagenome (GOLD analysis project Ga0181573, IMG submission 148643) | Coastal salt marsh microbial communities from the Groves Creek Marsh, Skidaway Island, Georgia - 101409BT metaG (spades assembly) | ecosystem: Environmental > Aquatic > Marine > Intertidal zone... | reverse complement strand
CAGAGCCACTGCCGTGAAAGGACGACGAGCGGGCGAATTTTGAGAGGCTGTGTGGTCTTCTGTTGAGAAAAGAAAGCGAAAAAAGCTTGACTAGTGACCAAACGGCCCCCTCCCGCTCCACTTTGTGCTCATGGTGACTGCAGCGAGTGGAACTCACGGTTGAACTCTACACTTGATGTGTTCTTTCCACTTAGTGCCACGTGGTACATCAAGTGAAGGACGGTTCCACTTGCTGCAGTCAACACTTTCGAAGACAACAAAGTGATCGAGATCGAACAAAGTGGAGCGGCCGAGATTTTCCCAGTCGCCGCCGCGGCGCTCTCACACCGCCGAGTGAAACGTCCTGGCGATGACCTCCCTCTGATGCGCCTTGGAGAGCCGGTTAAAGTTCACCGCGTACCCGCTCACCCTCACCGTCAGGTTCGGGTACCGTTCCGGGTCGTTCATCGCCTCCACGAGAGTCTCCCGGCTCATCACGTTGACGTTGAGGTGCTGCGCCCCATTGGCAAAGTAGCCGTCGAGCAGCGCGCACAGGTTGTTCAGCCTGTCCTTCTCCGTCTTTCCCAGGCTCGGCGCCGGTATGGAGAACGTGTTGGACACGCCGTCCATGCACGCGTCGTACGGAATCTTAGCCACCGAGTTGAGCGAGCACAGGGCGCCTTTCTTATCCCGCTCGTGCATCGGGTTCGCCCCCGGCGCGAAGGGCTCGCCTCTCTCCCGCCCGTCGGGGGTCGACCCCGTGTTCGCCCCGTACATGACGTTGGACGTTATCGTCAGCACGGACAGCGTCGGAAGCGCGTCGCGGTACATGCGTCTTTTACAGAGCTTGGCGTGGAAGCTCCGGACGATGTCGACGGCGATGGCGTCGGCGCGATTGTCGTCGTTGCCAAACGCGGGCCATTCGCCGTTTATCTCGAACTCGACGCAAAGCCCGGTGTTCTCGTCGAGGATGGGGGTCACGAGCGCGTGCTTGACGGCGCTGAGGGAGTCGGTCAACACGCTCAAGCCCGCGACGCCGAACGCCATGAACCTTCGTGCGGGGACGGAGTCGATGAGCGCCATCATGTTAGCCTCGTAGTTGTACTCGTCGTGGCAGTAGTGAATCAGGTTGAGAATGTCCGCGTACGTCGCCGCGAGCCAGTCCATGTACCCGTCCAGCCTGCGACGCACGTCGTCGTACTCCAACGGCGCGGGGGCGTTCGTGGCGACGTCGATGAATATCGCGGGCCCTCCGAGGTTCCTGTCCAGATCCGCGGGAGCCACGCGGGCGCCCGTGATCTCGTCGACGCCCCCGTTGAGGGAATACAACAAGAGTTTCGGCAGGTTGCATCGAGCGCCGAAGAATTGAGTCTCCGCGCCGAGTTTCATGCCCGAGACGCAGCAGGACACGCCGTAATCGTCGGTACGGTACGCGGCGCGCATCAGGTGGTCGTTGATGTACTGGATGGAGCACGTCGACGCGCTCACCTGCGCGCAAAAGCGTCTGAACCCGGCGGGTAGCGCGTGGACGTCCCAGAGCACCGTGAAGTTGGGCTCGGGCGCGGGTCCAAGGTTGACCAGGCTCTGCAAAAACCTCCACGAGGTCTTGGTCACGAGGTGCCCGCCGCCGGTGTACCTCGCGCCGCCGATGCAGAGCGTCGCCCACACGGGATCCCCGGCGAATATCTCGTCGTACGCCTTGGGTCTCAGCTGCCGAACCAGGCGAAGCTTGATGACCAGGTGGTCGATGAGCTCCTGCGCGCCCGCCTCGGTGAGCGCCCCGGATTTTATATCCCTCTCGATGTACACGTCGAAGAAGGCGTCGAGCCGGCCGAGGGAGATGGCCGCGCCGTCGTGCTCCTTGACCGCGGCGAGGTACGCGAAATACGTCCATTGCACCGCCTCTCTCGCGTTCGCCGCGGGTTTGGTAACGTCAAAGCCGTAAGACCTCGCCATCGCCGCCAGATCCGTCAGGGCGTCCACCTGCCGCGCGATCTCGTCCCGCAGCTTGAACGTCCCAGCCCAGGAAGAAGCCCGCTGCCCGAGGTCCGCGAGGTCTCGACGTTTGCATTGTTTTAAACGAGCGACGCCGTACAGTGCCACGCGGCGGTAGTCCGGTAGGATTCGACCTCGGCCGTAGGTGTCCGGCAAGCCGGTCACGAGGTGGTTCTTCCGCACCGCGCGCATCTCCGGGGTGTACGCGGAGAAGACCGCGTCGTTCTGCGTGCGTCGCCATCGCGTGAAAAAGTCGGCGACGCCTTCGTCCAGGGTCTCGCCCCGTTCCTCGAGGGCTCGTCGAACCATGCCTGCGGAGAAGAAAAAAGCGGGTGCGTCGTTCATCGGTTGTCGGTTTTTTTTCCGGGCTCGGCTCGAGGCAAAGGCGGGTCCGAGGAAAGTTGCTCACGTATCCCGCCGAGCGGCTTCATCGCGCGCCTCAGCGGCACGTCCGTCTGCAGCCCGACGACGACGTTGTCCATGGTCCCATCGTCGATATACCCCGGAGGATGCGAGGTGGCCTTGGCCGGAGTCCTCGGGTCGCAGGAGCTCACGCCCCCGTTTCTCCTCTCCTCGGCCAAGAGACGCTCGCATAGCCGCCACAGCGCCAGGGTCTTATCAGTGGGCGGCGCGAGTTTGGGGTACTCCGTGTCGAGATCGTCATCGCACGGCGTGATGTTCGCCGTCACGAAGGCGGAGACGTCGATGGATACCTCCCATGCGGGTCGAGGGTCGTTCATGACCGCGCGCGCGGAGGCGATATCTGCGCTGGGCGCGTGTCGTCGCGGACGAACACCTCGACTACCAGCATGGTCTATTGAAATTCTCAATACAAATCTTTCATTGACATGCTTGCGTCACATCTATCACACACAAAAGAATGAAAAAGGCCCGTCGAGTCCAGTCCCGTACGGGCCCGCGACACACACGGATAAAATCAGTCGCGGTGAAGACCCTGCGCCGCCTGGTACTTGGCGCTCTTCGTCGCCTTCCAGTAATGCTCCACGTAGGTGTCCGCCGGGTCCGTCCAGCCCCAATCCTGTCGCATCGTCGTGCCCACCAGGGTATCCCAGTTGGTCTTCTCGCTGGCGTACATGCGCATCGCGCGATCCAAGGCGTACTCGATGTCGTAGTGCTGGCTGCCGTCGAAAGAGAAGCCGTTGGGAGTCAGGCCCTGCTCCGCGGCGCGTTCCCTGTCGTCGTCCACGTCGAATACGGTGTCTCTCAGACCGCCGGTCCTGCGAACGACGGGGATGCATCCGTAGCGCATGGCGATCATCTGCGTTAAACCGCAGGGCTCAAACATCGACGGCACGAGTAAAATATCCGAAGCCGCGTAGATGAGGTGCGAGAGCGGCTCGTCGTAGGCAAACACAAAGCCGGACTGGCCGGGGAACCTGTCGCCGATGTCCCCCGCCATCTCGTTGAACTCTCTCTGAACGTTTCCGTCGGGCGCGCTGCCCAGGAGGACAACCTGCCCGCCGTTCTCCACCGTGCGGTACATGGCGTGCTTGATCATGTGGACACCCTTCTGGTGGGTCAGCCTCGCCACGACGCCCACGAGCGGCACCGAGTGGTCCGCGGGTGGCATGGCCATCTTGAGCCTCTCCGCGAGCTGGCGCTTGGCGACCGCCTTGCCGTTTTTCCACGAGTCGGCGTTGTAGTTTTGCTCGAGGCACTCGTCCGTCATCGGGTCCCAAATCTCAATGTCGATGCCGTTGCGGACGCCCACGAGTTTCTCCTTGTGAACCCTGATCGCGCCCTGGTCGGCAATCTCGCTGGCGTACGTCGGGGACACAGTGGTCGCGAACGTCGCGCGCTCCATCGCCCTGCCGATGAGGTCCTGCCCAAAGTTGAGATTGTGGATGGTAAACACGGTGGCGCACCCCGCCGGCAGCCGCGACCGCCGCGCGAAGATCGCCGGCGCCGACGACCAGTCGTGGCAGTGCACCACGTCCACCTTGGCGTCCGTCACCTTCATCCACTCCAGCGCGCACTCGCAGAAGAAGTTGAACCGGATGTGGTCGTCGCCCCGGCCGTAGATGCACCCGACGTCGAAGTGGCCATTCTCCGGTTGCAGGAAAATCACGGGGACGTCCTCGACGTCGCCTTTCCAGACGTTGATCTCGACGCCGTTGCACTCAAACTCATCCGCGAGGTGCAAGCCCTCGATCTGCTCGTGGTCCATGCAGTCGTACTTGGGCAAGATCACCTCGACGTTGTGACCCTTCTCGATGATGGCGCGGGAGAGCGCGGTTACGACGTCGCCCATGCCTCCAACCTTCGCGATGGGCGCCATCTCCACCGCGATGTTGACCACGCGCATGATGGGGTCGCCGCCGCCCGCGGCGCCGGTGATGTTGACGTGGTAATCGAGGCCGTACTTGCTGTCGTAGTTCCCTTGGCCGTTGGCCTGTGTGTCCTTGAAGTAAAAGTCCATGACGTGAGCGTTCTTAGGGACGAAAATCTTAGCCGTGTACGCGGGTTTGGCGTCGGGTCCGCCCGGCAGGATGCTCGGATCCGCCGGAAACATCTGCGTGGGTCCGAACCCGTCCGGGTGCGTCCACCGGTTCCACGAGCCCTGGATGAACACGTCGTTGGTGCGCAACGGGCACTTTGGGTCGGAACGGTCCAGGCGGTAGAAGACATCCACGGGTTTGCCCGCGACGGGAACCGCCGGGACGGTGACAACCTTCGCCGTGGCCGGGTCCTCGGGCGGCCGGGGCGCGAAGGACGACCTCGCGAGAAACTTGCGCTCCGCGCGCTGCCCCGCCCTGTGCGCGGCCGTGGCGTCGAGCGGGCCCTGTTCCTCCTCGAGGAGCGCCTCGCGCTTGGCGACGTGATCCTCCTCGGGGGGTAGCGTTCCGTCCTCCAAGCCGACGGGCGCGTGGTAATCGCGCCCGCCCGCGTTGTCGTACTGGCCCTCGCCGTTCGAAAAGACAAAGTCCAGCACCTTGGCCTCCGGGTGGATGTAAATCGGATCCGCGATCCACCAGTCGCCGCCGCCGCTGTCGAGCCAGTACTCGACCCGCGCCGGGTGATCGTGCGCGAGCGGCTGCATGCCAACCTGCCGCGGCTGACCCTGCCAGCCGTTGTATCCCATGTGCATGATGCACTGTCCGCCGTCGCCGAACCCGTGCTTCTTGTTGCGGCGGTTGTAGATGATGGCGTTATCCCCGGGCTTCGGGTTCGTGCCGAGCCAGTGGTACACCTCGTCCACGTGCGACGCCACGACGTCCGTCTGGGAAGCCACCCACTGCTCCGCCTCCAGCCTTCGCCGGCGCTTCCGCATCTCGAGCTCCTTGTGGTAGGCGGCGGCGTACACCTCCTGCAGCGCCGTCATGCCCGTGTCGGGGTTGATGGTATCCGCCGGGTTGGACATGTTCTGAAGCTGCTGGCCGCTGTTGGTTCCGAGCTGCTCGTGCGCCGCGGCGACGGCTTCGCTCACCGGGGTTTGCATGCTGAGAACCTCCGTGAGGAGCTTCTCGAGCTCCTGCTCCTCCGCCGTCTTGACCTGCGCGGCGGTGACGGGCGCGGGAGCGGCGGGAGGGACTCCCGGCGCCGCCTGGGGCGTCGTCCCGGGTTGCGGGCTCTGCGGGCTCGGCGGCGACCCCGGCATCGCCGGAGGCGCGATCCCGAGCTTGGTCTGGAGGAGCGCGATCTGCTCGTTCTTCTTATCGAGCAGGAGCTGCAGCTTGGCAAACTCGGCGCGGACTCGCTCGTCGCCGCTCGCCGCGCGAAACTCCTCCTTCTGCGACAGGGTGAGTTCCGTCTGCACGGTGTCGAGCTCGGCGGTGAGGGACTCCACGCGGTGCCTGGCGTTGGCCAGGTCCGTCTCCAGCTGCTCTCGGTTTTCGCGCTCCTGCTCCAGCGTCTTCTCGAGATCCGCCGTGGCTTTCGCGACCCTCTTCTCGAACTCGATCATCTTCTCCATCTCGTTGCCGGCTTCGAGATCGGATCGCCTGCGCTTCTCCTCGGCCGCCTCCAGCCTGGCCTCCTCGGCTGCTGCTTTCGCGGCGGCAATCTTTTGCTCAAACTCCGCCGCCTTGGCGTCCTGTTCCTCCTTCAGACGCGCGAGCGCAGCCTCAGCCTCCTCCTTCGCCTCCTCCGCCGCCTCGATGGTCTCGTAGGCGATGGACTCAGCCTCCTCCTTCTCCTTCCTGGCCTCGGCGATGGACGCCTCCGCGGCTTTCGTGGCGGCGTTCTTAGCCTCGTTGACCGCGTTCTCTCTCTCCTGCTCCATCTGCGTGACCTTCTCCTTCTCAGCCTCGGTCGCGGCTTTGGCCTCGGCGAGCGCCAGCTCAGCCTCGGCGAGGGCAACCTCAGCCTCGGCGAGCGCGGTCTCGGCCTCAGCCTTGGCGGCGGCGATCTCCTGCTGGCGAACTTCGGCAGCCGCAGCCTCAGCCTCCGCCTTGGCCACCGCGACGGAGACGTCCGAATCCTCGCGAGCCTTCGCAATCGCCTTGGCGGCTTCGTCCTCGGCAATCTTCACCTCGTTCTTGGCAGCCTGGATCCGCGACTCGGCGTCGTGGTTAGCCTCCGCGATCTTCGCCTCCATCTCGGCGCGCAGTCGCTCGAGTTCGACGCCCTGAGCCTTCTTCGCGGCGATGACGTCGTCTCTAGCCTTGGATTCAGCCGCGGCGACGTCCTTCTCCGCGGCGGCGACAGCCTCCTCGATGGCCTCGTCGGCGCGAGCCTGCGCCTCCTCCTTGACCCTTCGCGCCTCCTCCTCAGCCTTCTCGGCGCGTTCGAGCGCGGCCTCGATCTTGGCGGCGGCCATGTCCTCAGCCTCCGTCTTGACCTCCGCGATTTGCTTCTTGAAATTCGCCGAGAGCGACTCAATCTCCTTCGCCGCCGCCTGCTGGATGCGTTCAATCTCCTTCTCGGAATCCGAAGCCTTCTTCTTAGCGTCCACGACGTCAGCCTCGGCCGCCTGCACCGCCGCCGCCACCGCCTCCTTGGCCGCCTGGATCGCCTCGGCCGTTCGCGCCGCCTCGAGCGCCTCCTCCTGCGCGGCGGCAACCTCTTCCCTGGCTTTCGTCATGGCGTCGTCAATCTGTTGCTTAGCCTTGGCCTGCGCGGCGGCCACCTCTTCCTCCATCCGGCGCTCCACCTCCGCGACGGCTTTGGCCATCTCGGCGTCCTTCGCGGCGATCTTCGCCGCCGCCTCTTCTTTAGCGGCGGCGATTTCAATCTTGGACAGTTCCTCCGCCGCGTTGAGCGCCTCTTCCGTCTTTGCCAGTTCCTCGGCGAGGATATCTTCCGCGGATTCTCGAGCCCCCTCCGCGCCCTCCCTCGCCGCGCTCACCTCCCGCTCTAGCCTCTCCTCCGCCTCTTTGACGCGACGCTCGGCTTCCTCCTCCGCCCTCCTGGCGCGATCTTCCGCTTCGAGCACTGCCGCCTCCGCGGCGCGCTCCGCGTTTTCAACCTCCTGCCGGGTGATCTCCTCCTGGACCATCTTAGCGGCGCTGACGTCGTTATCCGCAGTCTTACGCGTCTCCTCGAGCTGCGCGAGCGCCGCGTCCCTCGCCCTCTCCGCGTCGGCGAGGCCCACGCGTTTTTCCTCCTCCGCGGTGGCCACCTTGGCGGCGGCGTCGGTTGAGATTCGCGACAATTCCAGCCTCGCCGTCTCGGCGGTGGCCTCCGCGTCGGCCCTCGCGCGTTCGGCGTCAGCGACGCGCTGGTCGCTGTCCCGTTTGACCTGCTCCAGGGTGGTCTGGAGGGTCTGCGCCCTGGTCGTGGCGTCCACCAGCGCGCGCTTGTTCGCCTCGCGCTCCCGTTCGAGCTCTCGCTCGGCGGCGGCGACTCTCTTCGCCGCCTCCTGTCGGATGCGCGTCACTGCCTCGTCCATGTCGCTCACCGCGCGGGCGGCGTAGGCCTGGGCCTCGGCCTCCGCCTGGGCGAGCTCGGCGGCGGCGCGGTTGGCCTCGGCGGTGGCGGCGGCGGCGGCGGCGTCGACGTCTCCGCCCTTGTCGCGGATCATGCCCTGCGCCAGTCGCTGCGCCTCGACCTTGTCCTCGAGGTCGTCCGCCGCGGAGGCGAGGCCCGGGGGCGGGGTCATGGCCTGCGGCGGCGCCGCGACGTCGCCGCCGCCGCCGATCGATGCCTCCTGGTCAGCGAGGCGCTTGGCGAGCTCGCGCGCCGCCTTGACGCGCTCGGCGACTGACTTCATCACCTCGGATCCGCCCGGGTCAGCCGCGTTCGTTCGCGCGCGGGCGCCGCGCGCGCGCGGCGGCGTCGCGAGGTCGAAGGAGCGCGCGGGGCGGACGCCGCGGCGCATGACGGGGACGACCGGGGCACCGATGCCCGCGGGTTCATCGCGCACGACGTCGGCGACGATGGGGCCCAGGACGGCGGACGCGTTCGTCGCCGCGGTGACGCCTCGACGCGTCGGCGTCCGCGCGACGGGCGAGGGCGATCTGCCCCGCGCGGCGGTGACGGCGCCGCGGCCGCTGCCGGCGGCCGCGGCGATGGACGCATCCACCGTAGCTATCGAGGGCACCATCGCCGCGGCGACCGCTCACGCTCGGATGAGGAGGGGACGCCGGCGGTTGGCGGAGGGTGGGGGTGGTGATCTGCCCGACGGTCGGGGACGAGGATGCGTGCGGAAAAAACGTTCAGAAGGCTTCCACGGGCGCGGGGGCGGAGCGGCTCTCGACGAGATCCCGACCGTTTTCGATGCTCGCGGTACCTCACGAGTGGCCGGACGACGTTCACGAGCCCGCGCGATGGGCGAGTGTGGACCGAGCGGCCGTGTCCGAGCGTACCCGAGAGTGCCGCCTCGGTTTGAAATTTCACTGTTATTAGGGTAAAAGCGAGAGTGCCATCACGGAGGCGAGACGACGAACCGGTGGATAATAACAATTCTATTCTCGGGTGGAATTGTATGGCGCGCAGGCTGGGTTTCCGAACGGAGGCACATCCGAAAGTAGCGGTGGTTTAGAGTCCTCGTCAGATGGTAGCGGTCGTTGTGAACCTGGCGGTCCACGCTGGCAAATCTCGGCAATGACAAACAGTCTGGGACCGCCAAACTGTTTGAAAAAATTCGGAAAATCGGCCGTTTGTTTTTGGGTCCTCTTCCCGAGGATCGTCGATTCCTACCCGACGCTTCGTCCCAGGCCGGCGGAATCAAACGCGGAGGAATATCAATGGAGCAAACGAACGACTCGGCCCCCGCGGCAGAAGTCGGGTGGGCGCGCGCGTGTTCGGTCGAGGCAGAGTCCGACGCCAGCCATGCCGCTGATCTACGCCTTCGTGGCCCGCGGCACCACCGTGCTGGCCGAGCACACCAGCCACAGCGGCAACTTCGCCACCGTGGCGGCAGAGGTGCGCGCGCTGTTACCTCCGTTTTGTGACGTTGTGGCCTTTTTTTTTTGCGTTCCCCCGGCGCGCGGGAGCCGCGCCGCGGGAACGCCGGCGCGACGCGATCGCCACTCCATCCGCGATCGCCGCCTTTAACCGGCGCGTCCAGTGCGAGATCGGCGCGCGCGACCCGCGAAACCACCCGCTGACCCCCAAACCCCGCCCGCCCCGAACCCTCAGACGCTTCCCAAGATCCTCGAGAAGCTCAACTCGCAGAAGAAGTTCACGCTCATGGCTGACGGTCACACGTTCAACTACCTCGCGGACGACGGGTACGTCTACCTGGTCGTCGCGGACGAGGCGTACGGGCGGCAGATCCCGTTCGCGTGCCTCGAGCGCGTCAAGGACGAGTTCAAGTCCCAGTACGGCGACAGGGCGAGGGACGCCATCGCGCACGCGTTGGACCGATCGTTCGGCCCGAGGATCAAGGCGCAGATGGAGTACTGCGCGAACAACCCCGACGAGCTCAGCAAGGTCAGCCGGGTGCAGGCGCAGGTGAGCGAGGTGAAGAATATCATGATGGACAACATCGAGAAGGTGCTGGACCGCGGGGAGAAGATCGAGCTGCTCGTGGACAAGACGGAGAACCTTCGGTTTCAGGCGGATAACTTTCACAGGACGGGGCGGCAGCTTCGGCAGAGGATGTGGTGGAACAAGCTCAAGATGCAGCTCATGTTCGCGAGCGCGCTCGTGGCGTTCGTCCTGGTGCTGTTCCTCATCTTCTGCTACTCGGGCGGCAACGACTGCACCAAGAAGAAGGAGTGAAAGGCTCCGACGCCGGGGGGTGTGTACGAAAAGATTTCGGCGACGATTGTCACTTTGTGAATAGAGAGAAAAGCGTGTTCATTTCAAACAATGGGTCGAGCCGGCGCCTCCTCCGGCGCCTCCTCCGGCGCCTCCTCTCGTCCCGCCGTCGAATTCGTCCAACTCCCGTCGCCCGTCGTCGAATTCGTCGAATCACCGGTAGGCGTCGAATCCCTCGAGGGGCGCTCCGTGATTTCATCCGGCGCCTGACGCGAGTGCGCTTTTTGCAGCAACCGCTCGTGCCAAACCTCGAACCTGAACCCGACGCACGACGCGTCGCTCGTCTGGCACAGCAGCGCGATGGGCTGCCCGTCCATGATGGGCACCAGGTCGAACTTCCCCACGCCGAGGTCCACGGAGTACTTGGACACGTCGATCTGCGACTGCCAGAACGAAAACGTCCACACCGAGTCGACGTCGAACGAGGGCACCCGACCGTCGCGCATCGACTCGCCGGGGCTCGTTCCCGCGGGAACCCCAGCCTTTTTCCGCGCGTGCTTGGCGTCGCGGATGATCTTCGCGATCTTCCGCCTCCGCTCGTTGGCGCCGACCCCTTTCCCGCCGTGCCCCAGCCACGTCAGCGAAGCGTTGTCCTCGATGGGCGGCAGCGCGATGTCCGGCTCGGACCCACGCGCCGCGCAGCTGACCGTCTGCGCGGCGAGGACGATGGGCGCGAGCATGTACGGGCGGTCCGCGGTCGGATCGCTGAGGTCCATGGAGTACTGCGCCCCGAGGCTCTGAACCACGCGCGTGCACAGGTTCAGCAGCCACCGCGTGGGTAAGTTTCGAAGGGGCCTCGCAAGCGACAAGCCAAAACGCAAGTCGTCCATGGCCACCTCCCGCTTGAACGTGCCCTGCACCGAGAACTGTATGGCCCTCGCCTTTCCCTTGAACACCCGCTCGGGAGTGTTTCCCAGCCCCCTGAGGTAGACGACCGCCTTGCCCTTGAACAGCTCCGTCTCGAATTCAAAGGGAACCTGCGCGGGGAGAGACACGCCGTCCTTGGGTCGCGCCGGACCGCCAGGGATCCACTGCCGCGGGTACTCCGGGCTCAACCGCAAACCCACGGGTTTGGAACCGACGTCCCCGAACACGGCGGAGGACGCGAGAGGCGGGGGCAGCGCCTGGTCCTCCGGCCTGCTCGGTATCGAAGCGCCGTCGAGTCCCTCCTCCCACCCGCGACTCGACCCCAACCCCGACCTCCCACCCGCGCCGCCCGACCTCGGCGACATCCCGAAGAATCTGCCAAACGAGGTCAGCCGCGCGAGCCGCCGCGTCGGCGTCCCGGGACCCCCGCGGCCCCCCGCGTTCCCCCTCGGCGAGTCGACGTCGCGGAACCCGCTCCGCTGGCTCAGGCTGCGTAACCCCGGCCCGCGCGGCGGGTACTCGTCCGCGACCCCGGCGCTCCCGGCTACTTGTCGCGTTCCCCCCGGATCCGACGCGTCGACGTCGATCCGCAGGTTCTGCGCGCTCCCCCGGCGCCGCAGCCGCCTTCGAAGCCCCGCGACGCCCCGGCTGGATCCCGGACCCGCGAGGAACGCGAGGTCCGGACGACCGATCGATCCACCCGATCCGTTCCCGTCCCCGTCGATCGATTCGTCGTCATCCGAGTCGTCATCCCCGGAGGCGCCTCCCGTCCCATCGAGGAAGTACCTGTGATCCGCGGTGTGTAGCACCGCGTCGAACGACTTCCGATCGACGACGAAGACGCCCGCGGAGAACGACAGGGCGGAGGCGACGATGGCGACGAGCGCGTGCGTGTTAAAACGGGGAAGAATCGACCCGAACGACTCCGCCGCCGCCGAGAAACTTTCGCCGAAGAGCCCGGTCTTCTGCCCGGAAAAGCCGCTTCTCACGTCATCCTCGGCGGGTCCGTGCGACGCGAACGTCAGGAAGAGGACAGACGCGGCGAGCATGAACACCGCGGCTCGGGTCCACGCGAGCTGCGTTCGCATCTCGAACATGACGAGCTCCACGCGTTCCATCGCGGACGCGTGCTCGGCGGAGATGGCTCGCGTCGCCGCGGTGTGTCGATCGACCACGGCGCAGACGTCTTTCACCTCGCCTCTTATCTTGCCCATCTCCTGCGACAAACACCACCGCGCCGCCTGAACGTACCTGTCCATGCCGTCGCCGAAGCGGTACAGGAACGACCTGTTGAGGAAGGCGCGTCCGGATCCGGCGACTGGCACGACGAGCCCGGCGTCTGACAATTTTTGTCCCGTCTCCACCGCGTCGTCGACGGTTCTCGCGACGCCGTTGGTGAGCATCCACTGCACCGCGACGCGCCCGGTGAAGCACGCCTTGTGCTTCTTGAGGTTACGCTTGTGATCCCGGACGTCCACTTCGCCGCTCATGCGCACCGCGAGGTCGAACAGCCGCATCTGCTCGGACTGCTCGCCCTGGTGCAGGAGCGAGGCGATCTCCTCGCCCGCGTCGCCGTCGTCGTCGGACTCCTCGGACTCGGCGCCGTTCGGCTGATGGGCGAGCTCGGGGAGGGATCCGACGCTCGCGCGTGCGGCGTTCATCGCGGGGATCGACGCGACGGGCTCGACGTCGGAGGTTCGGGACGATCCCTCGGAGGTGCGGGAAGGTTGCCCGCGGTGACCAACCTCGCTCGGGCCATCGGGGCGCGCGCCGGCCGCGCCGCCGTCGCCCGCGGGTTTGCCGCCCGCTCCGGCCGGCGCCTTCTGCGGCCGCGGCGACGTGAACATCGAGCCGCGCGCGGGGTGTGGACCGGAGCGACGGCCGACGTCGCGACGCACAGCTGTGCCGAGCCAGTCCGTTCGAAACCGTCCAGCTGGCAAACAGATAGTCACGCGTTTTCTGTTGTCGCATCACGTGAGTTGAACAGGAGACCGGGAGGCGATTGAAGGTGGGAGGGTATCGGCATGGACATCATCAATCAACACCTCATAATCGATAAACAGTCTGACGGGCGCATCCCCGTGCCGCCGCCGCCGTCGCCGTCGCGCTCTCACGCCTGGACGCTCTCCTCCCCCGTTCCCTCCGGCGCGGCGAGCTCGCCGGGCACGTCGCCGCTCTTCGCCGCCGAGCCGCCCGTCTTTTTCGCGTCGGGCTCATCCGACGGCGCTTCGGTCGCGACGTCGTCGGCGCCGCGCGCGACGGGCTCGTCCCCGCCCCACGCCGCCGCCGCCGCCGCCGCCCTCATCTCCTCCGTCACCGTGTCCGAGGTCGACTCGTCTCCGGAAGCCTCCGAAGCGCCATCCGAAGCCTCCGAAGAAGCACCCGGGGGTGGCGATTTGCGCTTCGCCGGCACGGGCGCCGCGACTTGCGCGATGTCGTTGCGAATCTCGTCGAGGCCGATCTCGTCGTTCAGCGTCTCCTTGAACTCCCGGCTCACCTCCTGCAGTTCGCGGATCGTGGGCTGGAACGCCCGCAGGGTCTGGCCGAGCTGCTTCGCGATGTCCGCGAGCCCTTTGGGTCCAAACACGAGGAGCGCGACGACGCCAATGACGAGCGCCTCGGGAGCGCCCACGCCGAAGAGGCTCGCGTTGGTCTGTCGTGGTTGGTTGGTTGGTGGGTGGGTGGGTGAGGTTGACGGTGAGGGTCGCGGAGGTCGCGGGTTCGAGTCCCGGGGGAGGCGCGGGGGTCTCCGCGGGTCGGACGGCGACGATCGGATCGCGCGTTCCAAAAGTCGGGATAACGTTGGACGATTGATGATTAGGGCTGGCCGGTGCCCGCGCGTCTCGGGCGGGAGAGGTTGGACGCGCGAGGCGGGCGTGCGCACCTGGACGAAGCGGCGGCGACGCGCGATGGCGATCGGCGAGCGCGCCCTCACCGCGAGGACCGCGGCGCCGTCGCGCCCCGCGACTCCCGAGCGGCGCTGCGCGAGGTTGCGGCTCGAGGACGATGCGGACCGTCGGGAGGAGGTGGAGGCGGCACCCCCGCGCGCGGTCGCGCAGGCGACGGGCCGACGCGCGGACGCGCGTGGGGCGACGGGGACGGAGGCGAGCCCCGCGGTGGGGCGCGCGACGGTCGCGGCGTTGACGGACATCTTCCGTGTCAGTGCGGTGGGACTCTTTGCATCGGCGACGCACGGAAAGGGGCGAGAACTTTCGTTCGAGGAAAAAACCCGCGAGGCGAAACGTGCGAAACACGTGAAGACGTGAACCACGAACCCTCTTCAGTCACAGAAAATCAAAGCTCACGTGAGAGCCCACGTGAGAGCCACGTGCGTGACACGGATGGTCGGCAACCTTCGGGGAATTCCCACTCCAGTGAGGCGCGCGAAGGAAGGCGGCGGCGCGAGGCAGGCATGGCGAGCGGGACGACCATCGGCAAAGACAGCGCCCACGACCATGAGAGCGCCCACGGCCATGAGAGCGACAGCGGCCACGATCGCGAGAACACGCCCGCGCCCTCGGAGGGCGGCGGCGGCGAGGAGACCCAGGCGGGCCCATTCTCGCTGAAGCGCAAGCGAGCGCACCCGTGCGACAAGTGCGACAAGTCCTTCCACTACCCCGCGCGGCTCATCGAGCACAAGAACCTCCACACCGGCAAGACACCGTTCAAGTGCACGATCGAAAACTGCGACGAGGCGTTCCCCACGAGCGACCAGCTCCGCACGCACGCGCAGAGGCACCAGCTGCGATTCCGGTGCGAGATTTGCCAGAAGCGATTTCAGACCGAGTCCATCCGACGCACGCACATGCTCACGCACAGCACCGTGCGTCCGTTCGCGTGCGAGGACCCGGAGTGCGACAAGAAGTTCAAGACGGCGCGCGCGCTGGAGAAGCACGCGGACGTTCACAGGCCCGAGGAGCCGCAACGGTGCGACGTGGACGGGTGCGACCGGGTGTTCAAGCGAAGGGACGGCTTACAGCGGCACAGGCGCAACGAGCACGGGATCCGGTTCAAGAAACGACGGAGCGCGCGGAAGGAGGACGGCCCGGGGTTCGAGGACGCGAACGTCGTAGCATCATAAATAACCCTTAGGAAGAAGCGCGAAAGTCGCGCGTAGACGTGTACGAGATACGAGACACGAGATATGACCCGGTTCGCCAAATACCTTCACAACCACACAAACTGACGTGATCGTTGAACGGGCGGCCGCAGTGCGTGCCGCGCGGGTCTCGGTCGGACGCGATGTCGCGCTACGACGACGACGACGACAAGTACAACAAGGCCAAGCGCGGGGGCCGGCCCGCGGCCTTCAGCGCCGCCAAGGCGCCCCACTCCGCTCGGGGCGCGGGCGGTCCCGGGTCGTCGCGCGGCCCCGCGTCGACGTCGAGAAGCTCGCACGATGCGACGTCCTCTCCGGCGGTGTTCGGCGGCTTCGGCGGGAACGGCGACGACGCCGACGCGCTGGCCGCCAAGGTTCGCGCCAAGCTCGACTTTGTCTCCACGCGCGCAAGCTTCGACGAAACGGAAACGGAGGCGGAGCGCGTCAAGGCGTCGCTCGATCGCCTCGCGTTCGCCTCGCAGGTCAAGGGGGTCCGATCCGCGTTCGGTGCCGCCATCAACGACGCCGCCGACGAGATCGACGGGCTCGCGCACAAGGCCGAGGAGACCGTCGCGGCGTTCCAGGCGATGCAATACGCCGCCAAGTGGATGCCGGTCGACACCAGGCTGAGCATGAAGCCCACGTACGTCAAGGTGCCCGTGCAGGCGGTGGAGAGGATCAAGTTCTGGGAACAGGAGAAGCTGGCGATGATCGCGTCGCAACACGCGGAGGAGAAGGAGAAGATCCTCGCGGAGAACGCGGGGTTGCGAGCGATGATGGGGCTGGAGGAGGCTAACTCCCCGGCGGTGGAGGAGATGAGGGAGACGGAGGACGGCGTCAACCGCGCGCTCCTCATCTCCGCGGTGGAGGAGATCAAGCAACTTCGAACCAGGGTCGCCGTGCTGGAAGGGGAAGCCGCGCGAAACCGCGTCTCATCGGGGGGTTTCGGGTCGTTCTTCGGCGGCGGCGACTCCGGGGGCGTGGACAGCGCGCAGATGGCCAAGCTGACCACCGAGCTGGCGCGTTTGGAGGAGGATAACGGCCGGCAGAAGTGGATGATTGGCGAGAAGGATAAGCAGATCAAGGAGGTGCAGAGCAAGTACGCCGCCTCCGCCGCGTACAAGCTGCAGGAGAAGCTGCAGGAGTCCATGGAGGCGCTCGAGGTCATGGCCAACCTACAGGCGGAGCAGTTGCAGTACATGGAGGACCACGCGCTGCGCAAGCTGGACGCGCAGGACACGCAAATCGCCGACGTTCAGGACGACCTCGACACTAAACGAGCGCACCTCGAGCAGCTCAAGACGCTCATGGCGGGGTACTGGGAGACCGGCGACGACTCGCTCGTCCCGCCGATGCTCTCCCTCGCGGGCTTCACCAAAACCGAGGCGGCGCGAATCGCACGTCACCGCGAGGCCCTCGCCGACGCGGGCCTCGGCGGCTTGGTCCGCGGCTTGGGCCGGCGCGGGTACGGGTTTTACGAAAAGTTTCTCGTCGCGTGCGCCCCGCCCGCGGTTCGACCTAAGCCCGCGCTCGACGGGGGTGCCGAGGGTGCCGAGGGTGGTGCCGAGGGTGGTGCCGACGCGAGCCCGGCGCCGTCCACCGCGCCGCCCACCGCGGAGAGGATGGACCAATCGACGGATCCGACCCGGTCGGACGACGACGACGACGCGGAACGGTTTCGACGCGCGAAACAGACAAACCCGTTTGCCACCTCGGAGACTGTCCCGGAATCGGCGGCGCCCACGCCGGAGAAGGGTTCCCACGACGGCGAGAGCCCGATGACGCTCCCGTCGCCGCCCGAGGCGAGCGCGGCGCCCCAATCGGCACCCAACTCGGCACCCAACTCGGCACCCAACTCGGTCGCCAATACCGCGTCGGTCGCCAAAACCAAAACCAAACCGCCGCGTCGACGCGACGGGGAGACGCCGGCGGAGCGAGCCGCTCGCG